>Ga0315294_10006888_pt1 | contig 12474 bp, 9 predicted proteins | sample YL17G13_40_MG_FD_203626 | JGI IMG/M metagenome (GOLD analysis project Ga0315294, IMG submission 203626) | Sediment microbial communities from Yellowstone Lake, YNP, Wyoming, USA - YL17G13_40 | ecosystem: Environmental > Aquatic > Freshwater > Lake > Sediment | place: USA: Wyoming | collected...
TCACGTTGCCTGTAGCTTCCCACGTCTCGAACAGCAGCTTCCGCTGTTGCGCAGTGGTTTCTGGAAAATGGATTCGTTTCAAAGTGCTATTGACTATCACAGTTTCTGGCCGCCTACCCCACCTGCCCCTATCCTCGAGGCAGCGCTGGACCTGTGGGAGCAGGCCAGAGGGCAACACGCGATCCCTATCACCGGCAACAGCATGTCGCCCACGATCCAGGACGGCGACCGCGTGCTGGTGGCGCATGGCCCGGCTGGCGTGCGGCGCGGCGACGTGGTCGTCTGTTGGCGCGGGGGGCGACTGATCGCCCACCGGGTACTGCGCATCTGTCACGGCAGCACCGGCCCCACGTTTATCACCAAGGGGGACGGCGTCTCCCGCCTTGACCCGCCGGTGAGCCCCGACGAGGTTGTGGGCCGAGTGCTGGCTGTGCAGCGGGGCGACTGGTATATGCCCATGGACACCGCCGCCTGGCGGATCGCCGGTTGGCTGATGGCCGTCAGCACGCTCACCTGGAGGGAACTGTACCGCTGGGGCCAACGCTTCAAGCGGCGGCTTCTGGGGTCCCGCTCCTGTGGCCTGGGCGCGCTTGCGCGCTCGGGCGTAGCCGTCTTGCGCACGCTCGGCTTTAGGCTTCTTGAAACCGCCGCCTGCCGCTGGAGAAAACGGTGATCCGATCATCCACGAACCCCCTGGCGATGAGTGTTCGCCCTGAAGTCGAGTTGCTGCTCTGCTGTGCGCGGCCGGGCGCGGACCCGGCACGTGCCGAGCGGATCAGGGTCCTGATCCAGGAAGGGGTGGACTGGGACCGCCTGCTGCGTCTGGCACGCCAGCATAGTGTGATGCCGCTCCTGTACCAGCGCCTGAGCGCCGCTTGCCCGGAATCAGTGCCCCAGGGTTTGCTGGATCGGCTCCGTGGCCGATTCCAGGCCAACGCCCGGCGCAATGTTTTCCTGACCAAAGAACTGCTCAGGCTCCTGAGCCTGCTCGAGGCGCATGGCATCCCTGCCATCCCACTCAAGGGCCCCACCCTGGCCGTTTCGGCTTACGGCGACCTCGCGCTGCGGCAGTTCAGCGATCTGGACATCCTGGTTCCACGGCAGGACGTAGCCAGCGCCGGGGATCTGCTCATCGCCCAGGGGTATCACCCGCGAGACCACCAGACCGACGCACAGAAGATCGCCGCCCTCCAGGTCCGATTCCACCGCCAATTTGTGCGTAGCGACGAGGCCCTCGTAGAGCTTCACTGGGGCCTCATTGACTGGCAATTCTCCTTTTCGTTCGACCTCGACCGTGTGTGGGAGCGCTTTGAAACGATATCCCTGCTCGGCACGGAGGTGCGCAGCCTCTCGCCAGAGGACCTGCTCCTCTTTCTCTGCGTACACGCGGCCAAGCCTGGGCACCGTTGGCGCCGGCTGGGGTGGATCTGCGATGTGGCCGGCCTGCTCCACGCCCATCCGGGGCTGGATTGGGGACGGGTTATGGCGGAGGCCCAGCGGCTGGGCAGCGAGCGCAGGCTCTTGCTCGGCCTCCGCCTGGCCGGGGATCTGCTGGGCACGCTCCTGCCGGAGCCGGTACGTGGGAGGATGCAGAGCGACCCCGTGGTACAGATGCTCGCGGCGCAGGTGTGCGGACGGCTTGGGGGTTCAACTGACAATCGTCACACCCTGGAAGGACCTCGTTTCGATCTCCAGGTGATGGAACGCCGTCGGGACAGAGCCCGCTTCCTCCTCCGTTCCGCACTGACGTCGACCGCGATCAAGTGGGCGCTTCGCTCGCCGGTCGGCCTTCTCATCCGTCCATATCGTCTGCTCGAGCGCGTGCCCAGTCGCAATGTCTGGCTGTGGCCTCTGCCGCTGTTCGCCCTGCTGTCCTACGTCTATCACCTGCTCCTGCCGGTTCGCCTGGCTGCGAGGGCGGTCAGATCTGCCTGGTTCCGGATGCTGTCCCACGCCGCCTGCACGAGTGCCAGCTCCTCCGGTCGCTCGGGCACTTCCCCGTAGTGTACGGCGACGTAGGCTTCGGTGATGCGGGCAACCTCCTCGTGGTGGTCGGGAAAGGCCTGCTCAAGTGTCGGCAGGTACTCGTAGGGGGTTTCGTGGGGAGCGCGGGGGTAACCCTGCTCGGCGGCCAACGCGCCTGTATAGGCATAGATGCGGCGGATCGTCATGGCGACGAAGAAGCGACCCAGGCGAGAACGCCGCAGCGCAGCCGCCGCGTCGTCCAGCCGCTGGCGTCCGCGCCGCAGCAGGTCACGCAGCCCACGGCGCAGATGCGCGCCCTCCCACACCGACTCGCGCGCTTCGCCGCGCTGCCAGCGCGCCTGCGAACGCATGCGGCGGAGCGTGAGGACCACCAGCACCAGCACCAGCAACAAACCACCGATGATCCCGACCAACCTGGCCAGCGCCAATTGTTCGGCCGTCAAGAAAGATTCCTGGAGCTGCTTCTCCATCTCAGATACTTCAGGCTGCGCCAGCTTGCGGGAAAGCTCTTCCCACACACTTCCGACCCCGTGCCGCTGGAACAGGGCTACCAGCGGAGCGATCACGATCTGTGCGATCCAGGCCACGACGTAGACCAGGCCGAACAAGACGACGCGCAACACCTGAAGCGCTGGCACCAGTAACAGGCCGATGTTTTCGCCGGTCAGCAAGAGCGCCAGGCCGCCGGCCAGGAGCAGGACCGCCAGGCCAGCCGCGACCAGCGTCGCCAGCCAGCCCAGGCCGAACGGCGACTGGCTGCCCCCGTACTGTTGCCCCACCTCTTCGGCCCGCGCCAGCGCAATCCCCAGCAGGCTGGCGAAGAAAAAGGCGAACACGAAACGGTGATAAGGCCAGGAGAGCACACTCCCGCCCAGCGTCGTGGTCACAGCGATCAAGATGAGGCCCAATCGAAAACGAAACGCGACGCTCCCACTATCGAGCCGGCGTTGGGCCAGCACGAGCCCACGCCACCACAGGAATATGACGAGCAGGAATACGAACACCGCGCGTGACAGGCTCTCCTCCTGGAAATTGCTAAAGATGTCCGACACCCAGTGGAGGTGCAACAGGGGCGTTTGCGCATGCAACACCTGGTGGACGACCACCAGCCCACTCACCAGCATCCCCACTCCCAGCGAGCCGAAGCGGAACACGGGGCGCAGTGGCAGCCACAGGCTCAGGCGCGCCAGATAATGTACGGCCAGCACCATACCGAGGAAGGCAGCCGCGACCGACCACGGCCGGACTGGGACCATCACAGCCAGCAACGCACCGCCGAGCGGTGCGATGATGCACACATCCATCGTCCCCAGCGCAAGGAACACCAACTCGCGGCGGGCATACGCGCCGATTTTATCCACCTCGCACCTCCCGTGCGGCCAGTCCGGCTGCTTGCAGCGATCCGCTCCTGTCCTGTAATCCGCGTTAAAACCCCCGCACCTCCCGTGTGGCCAGTCCAGCGGCCTGCAGCGCCGCCATCGCATCGCCAGGTCCCCTGTCCGGACGCTGAAAGGCGAGCGTGGAGGAAGGTATATGAAATATGGCGACCCGCTCCATTTGAGGAGGCGGTTCCTCGGCCAGCGAGACCAACGCCATCTGCCGCCCGGCGTCTCGCAGACCCAAGAGCGCCGCTGCCAACCCATCGGTGACAATGGCCGTCACGACGACGAGCGTGGCCCCCCAGGGCAGCCGGGGGCTCTCCCGGCGCAGCAGTTCTGGCATGGACAGCGTGGCAAAACTGGTCACGCAGGCCAACGCCTCCAGGATGGCAGCCAGTTGGCCCGGTGAACGCCCCGGCGGCACACGGATCGGCTGGTCAGAGAACGGCATACAACCGTTAGCGACCAGCCCCACCTTGTACTTTTGCCCCACCGCCCAGGTGGCGATCGAGCCTCCTACGCTAATCGTACGCTCGAACAGTTCCGGAAGGACACCCTCCCAATTGTGCTCGAACGTGGAGACGTTCAGCAGGATGACCAGGTTAGGCGTGGCGGCCGGCTCGAAGACGCGCACCTGTAACTGTCCCCGATGGGCCGTGGCCTTCCAATGGATGTGGCGCAGGCTGTCTTCGGGATGATAGTCGCGGATGCCGACGGTGCGCAGCGGGTCTTCCAACAGGCGGCGGTGAGCCTTGCGCTCGCCGAACGGTTCCTTGGATGGCAGCCCCAGGTCCTCCAGCGGCCAGATGTGTGGGTAGACGACCAGGCGGTCGCTCGATGAAGAGGTCTCCCGCGCCTCGAACAGCGTGAACAGGTCACCCGATCTCAGATGTACCGGCCCCAGCACGTGGACGCCCCGCTCGGTGCATCTCAGTTCGTAACGCCGGCTGACCCGCTCGTACCAACGCATGGAGAGCACGTTGTTGAGCGTGCCGATCTGGGGGATGTGGGTTGGCATGAGCATCCCTCGTACCAGGGGCATCGCCATCGGCACTTCGTCACTGATCTCCAGCCAGGTCAAAGGCAGGACCTTGCGGTTGGTGATGCGGACGATCATCTCGAACGTCTCGCCAGGAAAGGCACACCGCTTGTCGAAACGCCGTTCGTACTCGACGTGGCGCAGCGACATGCGCTTCCACCACCAGGCACATGGGATGACGGTCAAGATACAGGCGGCCAGGACGAAGAGCGCGCGCTGTTGCGCAATCAGGCCGACGATGATGAGCAACCCTGCCATCTCAAACCAGACGGGGCTGAATTGAGAGCGGCGCTCGTCCGGACGTTCCTGTGCCCTACTCGCTGCCACGGCTACACCCACTTAGAGTCTTTCTACCGGCACCGGCACCGTCTCGATCACGTCCATCAACACGTCGGCCAACTGGCGCCCTCTCAGGCGGGTGGCAGGGCTGATCAGGATACGGTGGGTGAGAACGTAGGGGGCCAGCAATTTGACGTCGTCGGGCAGGACGTACGTGCGCCTGCGAATGGCGGCCAGCGCCTGGGCACAGTGGTATAACGCGAGCGTCCCGCGCGGGCTGACGCCCAACTGGATGTCCTGGTGACCGCGTGTGGCGCGGACGACGTCCACGATGTAACCGCGCACCGACTCTTCGACCCGTACTTCCTGCACCTGTCGCTGCACGCTGAGCAGTTCTTCAGGCGTGACGACCGGTACCAGGTCCTTCAACGGATCCTGCCGCTCGAAGCGGAGCAGGATAGTGTGCTCCTCTTCCTTCGTCGGGTAGCCGATGGGGAGTTTGATCAGGAAGCGATCCACCTGCGCCTCCGGCAGGGGAAAGGTGCCCTCCAGTTCGATCGGGTTCTGTGTGGCCAGCACGAGGAAAGGGCGGGGCAGGGGATACGTCTGGCCATCTAGCGTGACCTGGCGCTCCTGCATCGCCTCCAACAGCGCCGACTGGGTGCGCGGCGTGGCGCGATTGATCTCGTCGGCCAGCACGACCTGCGCCATCACCGGCCCGGGACGAAACTCGAACTCTTGCGCCTTCTGGTTAAAGTAGTTGATGCCAGTGACGTCGGACGGCAGCAGGTCGGGGGTGAACTGGATGCGGCGGAAGGTACAACCCAGGCTCGCGGCGATCGAGCGGGCCAACGTGGTCTTGCCGATGCCGGGCACGTCCTCGATCAGGATGTGCCCTTCGCAGAGAACAGCGACCAGCGCCAGGTCGATCACCTCGTCCTTGCCGACGATGACTTTCTGGATGTTCTCGCGCACGCGCGTGGCGATTTCGGCGATCATTTTACCTCCTACTTTGAGCAGTCGCGGGTTGGATAGCAAAACCATACAATAGGATACCTGCGAGCAAGCCGATTGGTTCAATCCCGACAACCTGCGTACCGGAAACAAGTATAACACAAAACGACACGACCGGTATCCCCCCTTGCATCCCACCTCTGACGACTTGACGCCCCCCCCGACTGGTCTATAATCCCCACCCAGACACGAAAGATGTGATTTCGAGGAGGAGGACAATGGTCAAGTTTACGCCGCTAGACCTGTCGGCACACTTCAACGCGGGCGAGAAAGCCGCCTGGCACCCGGCCATCGTTGAACTGTTGAAGACGCTGCCGGCCGGCCAGCAGACCTTCTGGGGCGTTCCCTTCGCGCTCGGCGCGAGAGAAGAGCACGCCCAACGCTGGCTGCTCCTCGACCGGGAGCCGCACACGGTCGAGATCGCGGCCCGGGCGCGCTACCTGGTCGTCGCCCACTTCTGCAACAATTCCCACGACCCGGCAGACCCCTCGCATCCGCCCGACACCCCGGCGGGACTGCTCCCGCGGCCCGGCGAGCACCTGGCCGACTACGTGCTGGTCTACGCCGACGGCTCCGAGCACCGGCAGCCCATCCGCCGCCGTTTCGAGGTCAACGAGGCGGCGCTCATCTGGGGCCAACGCGCCTTCGCCGCCCGCCCCCACCAGGAGGACGTGCCGCTCAATTTCCGTGGCCCCTACCCGGCCGGAGCCTGGGGCTGGTATCAGACCGGGGTGGGCCAGGCCAGCAACGAGCCGGCCAGTTATTGGCTGTACGCACTGGAGAACCCTGCCCCAGACCGGGTAGTCCGCGCTATCCGCCTGGAGCCAACCGGCGCCGACCGGCTGGCGGTCGCCGCGATCACGCTGTACGAAGGTGAGGAGCATCCCCTCCGTCGCCACCGGCTGGAGTCGGTACGGGTTACACTGCCGGCTGAAATGGGACTGGACACCGTCGAGGCACAGGTGGACCTGGGGACCATCGCCCGCCGGTACGCCGTGCCCAGTTTCGTGCCGGAGGAGTGGCTGGCCGCGCCGGTGGCAGGCTGGGGGGAGGAACCAATCCCCCTGGAGCCAACGCGCCAGGTCATCCTCGACGTCACCGCCAGCGCCGACGCGATCTTGCAGGTGGCCGGGCGGGCGGTACCCATGCAGCAGGTCTTTCAGGCCGGCAGCGCCACGAGCGACGATGGGCAGATACTGGTGGAACTCCTCACCCCGCGCAAGGCGTGGGTGCACGTGACGGTCGAGGACGCGTCCACCGGCGGCCGGCCTACGCCTGCCCGCGTCCACTTCCGCGCGCCCGACGGCCGCTACCTACCCCCCTACGGCCACCGCCACGAAGTGAACGACGGCTGGTTCGAAGACTACGGGGCCGACCTGAAGCTGGGCCACACCCAATACGCCTACGTGGACGGCACCTTCCAGATCGAGTTGCCGGTGGGCGAGGTGTACGTCGAGGTCTCCAAGGGGTTCGAGTACCAGCCGCTGCGGCAGCGGGTGACAGTAGCACCGGGCCAGCGCGAACTCAAGTTGCGCCTGGAGCGGCCGCTCAACCTCCGCGCTGGAGGCTGGATCACCGCCGACACCCACGTTCACTTCATCTCCCCGCAGACCGCCTGGCTGGAGGCGCAGGGAGAAGGGGTCAACCTGGTCAACCTGCTGGCCTCGCAGTGGGGGGACCTGTTCACCAACGTCGGCGACCTGACCGGCGGACCCTCTGGCGTCAGCCGGGATGACACGCTGGTCTGGGTGGGCACGGAGAACCGCCAGCACCTGCTGGGCCACATCAGCCTGCTGGGGATGAAGGGCAGCCCGGTGTTCCCCATGTGCGCCAGCGGCCCCAGCGAGAGTTACCTGGGCGATCCCCTGTGGTCCAGCCTGGCGGAGTGGGCCGACCGCTGCCGCGCCCAGGAAGGGGTGGTCATCATCCCTCACTTCCCCATCCCCTACTGCGAAGTGGTGGCCGACCTGATCCTGGAGAAGGTGGACGGCGTGGAGATCCGCACCTTTGGCCCCCGCCTGGACGACTTCCAGATGCAGGAGTGGTACCGCTTCCTGAACTGTGGCTATCGCGTGGCAGCGGTGGGCGGCACGGACAAGATGTGGGCCGGCATGCCGGTGGGCGGCGTGCGCACCTACGCCGACCTGCAGGGCGAAGCGTTCACCTTCGAGAACTGGGCCAGGGCGATCCGCGCCGGCCGCACGTTCACTACCAGCGGCCCCGTGATCGGGCTGAAGGTTGAGGGGAAGACGCTTGGCGAGGAGATCCGCCTGCCAACCGGCGGTGGCACGCTGGGCGTCGAGGCGTGGGCCGAGTCGGTGCTGCCCTTCCACGTCCTGCAGGTGGTGGTCAACGGCCGGGTGGTCGCCAGTGAAACGTCCGAGGCGGGAGCGCGGCGGCTCACGGTCAAGGCCAACCTGCGCCTGGAGGGGAGTTCGTGGGTAGCGGCCCGCTGCGTCAGCCGCTATCAGGTGTGGCACGGCTGGCCGATCCACATCGCCGCGCATACGTCGCCGGTGTACGTGGCCGTGGGGGAGCAACGCCAGTTCAGCCCGTCCGACGCGACCTACATGATGACCATGCTGGACGGAGGCATGGCCTGGCTCGACACGCTCTCCATCCCGGCCGACCCGGAGCGGCAGGCGCGCATCCGGGGGGTGTTCGAGCAGGCGAAGGAGGCACTCCACCAGCGGCTGCACGCTGCGGGGCACGACCCCAGTCACTAGACAGTGCCCCGTTCCTGCGCGAGACGCCCCCGGGACGGGGGCTACGAGCGTAAGTACGCTCAAAATCTATGATACCAGGAGTTCACACGATGTTCTTCGACCTGCCTTTGGAACAACTGAAAATCTACCGGCCGCTGCGTGAGGAGCCGCCCGACTTTAACGCCTTCTGGCAGCAGACGCTGGCAGAGGCGCGCAACTTTCCGCTGAACGCCGCCTTCGAACGGGTGGACTATGGGCTGCGCACGGTGGAGACCTTCGACGTCACCTTCAACGGCTACGACGGCCAGCCCATCAAAGGGTGGTTGCTACTGCCCAGGCAGCGCCAGGAGCCGCTCCCGTGCGTGGTGGAGTACCTGGGCTACGGTGGCGGGCGTGGCTTCCCCACCGACTGGCTGGTGTGGAGTAGCGTCGGTTACGCCCACCTGGTGATGGACACGCGCGGCCAGGGCAGCGCCTGGCGGCAGGGCGACACGCCCGACCCCGAACCGGTTGGTTCCAGTCCTCACTATCCTGGGTTTATGACACGCGGCATCCTGGAGCCCAGGACGTACTATTACCGGCGGGTCTTCACCGATGGCGTGCGGGCAGTCGAAGCGGTGCGCTCTCACCCCGCCGTGGACGCCACGCGCATTGCCGCCACCGGTGGGAGCCAGGGCGGCGGCATCACCATCGCCGTAGGCGGGCTGGAACCGGCCGTCTCGGTGGTCATGCCCGACGTACCCTTCCTGTGCCACTACTGCCGCGCGCTCGAGATCACCGACGCCTCGCCTTACAGCGAGATCACCCAATATTGCCATACGCACCGGGACAAAGTGGACACCGTTTTCCACACGCTTTCGTACTTCGACGGGCTCAACTTTGCGGCCCGCTCGAACAGCCGCGCGCTTTTCTCCGTAGGTTTGATGGACCTGATCTGTCCACCCTCGACCGTCTTTGCGGCATACAACTACTTTACCGGCCCCAAAGACATGCGCATCTACCGGTACAACAACCACGAAGGGGGCGACAACTATCAGACGGTCGAGAAGGTCAGGTTCCTGAGGAGCCTGTGGGGCTGAGATGTAGGACAAGATGCCATCTTGTCCAAGCGTTGTAGGACAAGATGCCATCTTGTCCATCGAGGATGAGGAGGAGACCGATGAAAGCGATCCGAAGTGCGTGGGAAACGGTCAAGGAGTTCCGCCGTGCCTACGTCGTCCTGAACGTGGTCTACTATGGGCTGGTGATCGTGGGAATGATCTACGTGGCATTCGACCCATCGCTGCAGCAAACACTGCTGGGGGCTGCCAGTGGCGCATTCACCAGCGGGCCATTAGCGGCGGTGGGCAGCGCCTACAGCGGCGGGCAGGTCCTGCGGGCCGTGGCGCTGACCTTCGTCGTGAACCTGATCGTCGGGAGTATCGCCTTTGTCACGCTCCCTTCACTGGTGATCCCGTTCAGCGGGTTGCTAGTGGGTGTGTACCGGGCCATATTGTGGGGGCTGATGCTGTCCCCAGCCGCGCCCGAGTTGCGCCTGATCATGATCCCCCATTCGCTCACGCTGATCCTGGAGGGGCAGGCGTACATCCTGGCCATGCCTGGCGGCCTACGTGCACGGCCGGGCCTTCCTGTGGCCGCAGAGCGTGGGGGCCACGAGCCGCAAGCAGGGATATGGGATCGGGGTCAAGCGTTCGCTGCACATGTACGTGCTGGTCGTGCTCGTGTTGGCCGTCGCGGCGGTCTACGAGGCGCTGGAAATCATCCTATTTATCAAGCTCGCGGGGGCGCGGTAAGAGCCTGGGTGAGCCCGTCCCGGTTCCGGTAATTGTTTTCTGGAGATCGCTGAAGGCCTCGCTTCTCTCGCGTTCTCTACACGCACCGCCCAAGAGAGCAACAGGAAGCAGACTGGCAGCGGATCAAAATCGGATACAGCGGCTCGTGGAGGAAAACGAAGAGCATTTGTTGAGGAGTTGGAATGAATACTTTAGCGGTTGAACTACGAGTAGCCACAGCACAACATGTCGAGGTCACCGAAGATGCTCTCATCGTTGACTTGAGCGACGGGCGGACCATCTCGGCGCCTCTGGCATGGTATCCCCGGCTTCTACATGGCACCCCAGAAGAGCGTAACAATTGGCGACTGATTGGCAAGGGAGAAGGTATCCATTGGCCTGACCTGGATGAAGACATTAGCGTCGAGAATGTATTGTTAGGACAGCCCTCTGGCGAAAGCCAACGCTCGTTCAGGCGGTGGCTGGAAGAACGTCTGAGACGCAGCAAGCAGTTCTCCATTGCAGAGGCTGCCGCTTAACCTCTCGCGTGCGATCGCTCGCTCCTCTGGAGAGCTGATGCCATCTCCTATTACTGAGAAGGTGGTCGCCTACATCACGCAGGGCGATAGGCTGCTGGTCTTCCGCCACACGGCGTATCCTGAAGCCTGCATCCAGGTGCCAGCCGGGACGGTTGAGGAAGGCGAACCCCCAGCAAAGGCCGTCCTCCGGGAAGCCCGCGAGGAGAGCGGGCTCGACGAGTTGGAGATGCGCGCGTTCCTCGGCGTGCAGGATTACGATCTGGCCGCGTACGGACGGGCAGAAACCCAGCGCCGCTACTTCTTTCATCTCGAACTTCACGGGGAGGCGCCAGCCACCTGGCGGCACTATGAGACTGACCCGTCCGACGGGAGCCCGGGGCCGATCGAGTTCGAGTTTTACTGGGTCAGGCTCCCGGATGAAGTGCCAGAACTCAGCGGCGGTCAGGGAGAGCTGCTATCGAAGGTGGAATGCTCCCGCCAAAATAGCCAGCAGCGCCTGGTCGAATCCGCTCTACCCGGTGTCACGCTTCCCGCCAACGTCACGATCAGAGCGTGGACGGACGCCGATTTCGCAGACATCCAGCGCCTGTCCAGCGCTGAAGGTTGGCCGACGCCGCAAAACCGGCCGGACGTCGCATTGATGGCCTGGCGCGAGTCCTGGCCAGCGCTCGTCGCAACATGTGGGGAAATGGTGATCGGGTTCCTGCGCGCGCTGACCGATGGCGCGGTGACGACGTACGTCGCCGAACTGCTGGTCGCACCGCAGTGGCGCGGGATGGGCATCGGCCGTGCACTCGTCGAGACGTGCCACAATCTATGCCCGTCTACGCGGCTCGATCTGCTCTCTGAAGGGTCGGCAGCGCTATCTATCCAACACCGACTGGGTGGAGAACATCGGCCGTCCCTGGGTCACCTTTGTGGAACGAACAGGGTCAGGAGATGAAAGGGAACGTCGCGTCCTGTTCGAGGGCGGACTCGACGTTGACTTTATCATGCAAGCGGTGCCCGACGTTTCTGACGTCGCCCGCCGCGGGATACACCCGCTGTTGGACAAAGACGGCCTAGCGGCCTGCCTGGCAGGGGCCACGGCTGAGACCTTATCGTCCCATCCGCCAACGCAGAACGAGTTCCTAGAGGTTGTCAACGATTTCTGGTATCACGCCGTGTGGACGGCAAAGAAACTCAGCCAGGGGGAAGTTAATATGCCCGTGAACTGGATGGACGTCTCGCCGCTCTCGTTCAACACGCTGCTGCTCCTCGAACGGGTGCAACTGTCCTGGTTTCCAGGGTGGGCGCCGGAGGCCGAGATGGCGATCGCGCTCAGGGCGAATCCGGCCGTGGAATGGTATTTGCGCCACAAGTGCCCGGAGTTGGAGCCGTGGCTGGACAGTGTGATGGCCAGAGCGAGCCCGGCGGCAAGCGCCGAGCAAGTCCGCCAGGCCGAGGTAGCAATCTTGCAGGCGCTGGACGACCTGCTGGTCTATGCCGTGGATCCAGCCGTTTACGACGTCCAGTCATTCTTAAAGTGGGATTCCAACGAGCTAACGTCGCTGGCCGACTTTACCGGCAAGACTGTGATTGACGTGGGCAGCGGCACGGGGCGACTGGCGCTGACGGTCGCCGACGAGGCGCAGGCCGTGTTTGCCGTCGAGCCGGTAGCCAACCTGCGTCACTATCTCAAGCACAAGGCTAGCAGTTTGTCGGAGAGAAGGCTTCCCTCCGAACACGATTGACGGTACAATTGCGGCCATCTGAACACGT
>Ga0315294_10006890_pt1 | contig 12471 bp, 10 predicted proteins | sample YL17G13_40_MG_FD_203626 | JGI IMG/M metagenome (GOLD analysis project Ga0315294, IMG submission 203626) | Sediment microbial communities from Yellowstone Lake, YNP, Wyoming, USA - YL17G13_40 | ecosystem: Environmental > Aquatic > Freshwater > Lake > Sediment | place: USA: Wyoming | collected...
CTGTTATACGCCTATGAGGTATGCCTGGTTATTTTTCCAAGAGTATTTTGGCGCAAAATCTTTTTTAAAAAAGAAACTCATTGAATTAATGCTGAATCGTATGCGTAAATGGGACATTAGGGCTTGTGAAAGAGTTGACTTATTCGTTGCAATATCGGATAATATAAGGCAACGTATCAAAAAGTATTATAATCGGGAAGCAGAGGTTATTTATCCGCCTGTTGACGTAAGCAGGTTTAAGGTCTCGGCTCAACAAGGGGATTTTTACCTAATAGTTTGCGCCTTAGTGCCTTACAAGAAAATCGATATCGCCATTGAGGCCTTTAATATTTCAGGAAAGCGGCTGGTGATTATCGGCACAGGAAGTTCGCAATCCGGATTAAAGAAGATCGCCGGAAACAATATCGAGTTTTTAGGATGGGTAGATGATGTAAAACTTGCGGATTATTATGCTAAATGTAGGGCATTGATCTTTCCCGGAGAAGAAGATTTTGGTATTGTCCTTGTGGAAGCCCAGGCCTGCGGTAAACCGGTAATAGCCTACGGCAAGGGAGGCGCCTTAGAAACGGTAACCAACCAGACCGGGATTTTCTTTTTTGAGCAAACTCCGCAGGCCCTCTTTGATGCGGTTATGAAGTTTGAAAAAATAAAAGATAGGTTTAACCAAGAAGTAATTAGAAACAATGCCCTTAGATTCGATAGAGAAATATTTAAGACTAAAATAAAGCATTTTATTGAAGAGAAACTCTATGCTTAAAAAACACCAAGAGGTCTTCCAGACCATTTTGTTTTTGACCGATATGGCCATTATAAGCCTGGGCTGGGTGTTGGCTTATTTTCTTAGGTTTTATTTAGGGCCGATACCCGTATTAAAAGGAATAACCGCCGCCAAGGAGTTTCTGTCGCTTTTAATATTTTTATTGCCCGTATTTGCCATAACCTTTAGAAGTTTCGGGCTTTATGAGCCGATGCGCTCCAGCGCGAGGTTCGCCGAAATAAAAAAAGTTTTTAGCGCATCGATTCTCTCCACCCTCATTTTTATTACCATTATTTATCTTTTTAAAGAATATAAATATTCCCGGGTGGTATTCCTGTATTTTCTCGGCCTGATTACAATCTTTCTTTCTGTGTTCAGATATTTACTCAGGTTATTAGTGGGCTGGCTGAGGAAGCAGGGTTACAACCTTAGATTCGTGCTTATTGTGGGTGACGGTAAGCTTGCCCAAGAGGTCGAGAGAAAACTGGTTGATCATGCGGAATATGGATTTAAAATCGTCGGATTCTTAACTAAAGAAAAGGATTCGGTGGGAAAAAAGATCAATGGAATCCCGGTGCTGGCCAGATACAGCGATATCAAGGAGGTACTAAATAAAATGGCGGTAGACCAGGTGATCCTAGCTTTGCCGTTTGAGCATGTCCGGATGCTTAAAGGCATTTTGGGTGAGATCTATGATGAGATGGCCGAGATCAAGGTTGTTCCTGACCTCTATCAGTATTTTACCTTGCGACAGGGCATAGAAGTCTTGGATGGGCTGCCCATTATAAACTTAAGGGAGTCTCCGCTTTATGGCTGGAATAGGTTATTGAAGAGATTGTTTGATATGGTAGTGTCACTGGCTATTTTGTCTTTAGCCAGCCCTTTTATGTTTATCATTGCCCTGCTTATTAAATTGTCATCACCGGGGCAGGTGTTTTATAAACAGAAGCGGATGGGCTTAGACGGCAAAACTTTTAAAATTATTAAGTTTCGTTCTATGAGGGTTAATGCTGAACAGGAAACCGGTCCTGTCTGGGCCAGGCATGGCGATGCACGCAGAACTAAAATCGGCAAGTTATTGCGCCGCTATAACATTGATGAGCTGCCTCAGTTTTATAACGTGTTAAAGGGAGAGATGAGTATTGTCGGCCCCCGACCGGAGCGGCCAGAATTTATGCAGGAGTTTAAGAAAAGGATTCCCGAGTATATGCTCAGGCATAAAATGAAGGCGGGAATCACAGGGTGGGCCCAGGTAAATGGATTGCGCGGAGAAACTTCAATTGAAGAACGCACCAAATATGATCTGTATTACATTGAAAATTGGTCCTTGCTTTCTGACCTGAAGATTTTCCTGAAGTCATTCTTTGCCGTAAGAAATGCTTATTAAACGCCTGAACTACGCCAGTGAGTTTTTTCTGTACCTGCTTATCTATGCCATAACTTTTTCTAATGCCTTCACAGAGGTATGCGTCGGCTGGATTATCGGGCTCTTTTTGATCAAAAGGATTATTGCCAAAGACGCAAGTATCCCTAAGTCAGCGCTTAATTATATCGTCCTGGCTTATTTTTTGGTAATTTTATTCTCGTATTTGGGGAGTGCCTTTCCCAAACAGAGCTCCCGGGGTTTCCTGAAGATCCTTAAGTTTAGCTTTCTTTATCTGGCTTTGCTGGATTTCTTCCGATATGACAAGAAAGTATTCATCAGATTTTTCTGGGCGATTATCATTGTATCGGCTTTTACTTTCTTAAACGGCATATTTCAAGGTATTTTCGGATTTGACATTTTAAAACATAAAGAGCTTATCCATTTAGATTATTTGAAAAGGTTAAGCGCTTCTTTTGTCCATCCCAACGACTTCGGAGCTTATATAATTTCACTCCTGCCTTTAACTTTCGCCTTTTTCTATTCCCGCTTACCCAGACCAAGGAGAATCGCGCTTATTGCAGTCGCCTTATTAGGGTCATACTGTCTTATGAAGACTTCTTCGCGCAGCGCTTGGTTAGGATTGTTGGTCGGGGTAATCATTTATTTTATGGTTTATAGGAAAAAGGCGGCCGTGATCGTACCCTCTTTATTTTTATTTCTTATTTTCATATTCCCGCACGGCGTCAGCCGCGTATTATCGCTTTTTTCAAGGGAACAAAATACTGTCTGGGAGAGGATGCAGTTATGGCAGGGAACCTGGAGCATGATCAAAGAGCATCCGTTCCTGGGTTTTGGGATCAATACCTATTCTAATTATTTTCCCCGCTTTAAACCGCCGGAATATTTTAGCCTGGCTTATACCCATAATTGTTATTTGCAGATGTGGTCGGAGACCGGGATCATCGGTTTGGCGGTTTTTTTGGCGTTGATAATCACCGTTTTTGTGATTACCGGCCGCAACTTAAAAAGAAAGGTTAAAAGCGGATTAGAGGGGTATATTCTTCTGGGGCTTATCTGCGGTTATTTGGCGTATCTGGTGCAAGCCGGCTTTGATACTAACCTTTACTCTCTGGTTTTGGTCACGCTGTTTTGGGTGATGACCGCTGCGTTAGTCGCTTTAAATAAATTTTTACAGGAAAATCCCGATGCCTGAAGGCCATACTTTGACCGTAGTAGTCTTAGCCTATAATTCCCAAAACCAGATTGAGAACTGCTTGAAGTCTTTGGTCGGCTTCGCCGATGAGGTAGTGGTGGTTGATGGCTTCAGCACAGATGCGACACTAGAGATATGCCGAAAATATGGAGTTAAGGTCATCCAGCATAAGTTTGAGGGCGACTTCGGACAGGAGAGGAATATCGGCATTGATAACGCCCAAGGAGAATGGATACTGCAGCTTGATACAGACGAGATAGTCACCGAGGGGTTTAAAAAAGAGGTCAAAAGGATCCTGGCCGAGGATAGTGAATTTGTGGCCTATAAGTTTCTGCGCAAGAACTTTTTTATGAACCATTTTATGCGCTACGGCGGATGGTATCATTACTCGCTCCATTTTTTTAAAAAAGGTTTTGCCAGATATAAAGGCAAAGTCCACCACGACCTTATCGTTGACGGAAAGGTCGGAATTATAAATGGAGAGATTGAACATTATCCATTTCAAGATTTCTCTCAGTTTATTGAAAGACAAAACCGCTATACCAGCCTTGAGGCCGCGGAGATCGCCCAGCTCAGGCCCGGTATCAGTAAAAAAGAAGTCCTTTATAATATTAAGTTAAAGCCCTTAAAGCTTTTCTGGAAATTTTATGTTAAAAAGAAAGGGTTTAAAGAGGGTATGTGGGGTTTTATTTTCGCGGTGCTCTTTGCCTGGGTTCATTTCTTGAAATGGTCAAAGGTATGGGCAATATTAAAAGATGCCAACGAATAGCCCGGATATTAAGCAGTTCCTTTTTAATAAAGCCCTGCCATATAAAGACCGCTTGTTCTTTGTCCAGCATTTGGCACCATACGAATTTTTCTATTCAAGATGTAAAAATAAAAATGTGCTAGAAATTGGCATCGGCGATGGATTTGGCAGTTATCATATTTCTGTCATAGCCAGAAAAGTGATAGCTGTTGATGCGGACCTATCAAGGTACAATTCTTTAAAGAAATACATAGAGACGTACAGCAGATATAACATACGCTTTATCAATGCAGACGGCTTAGGCCTTCCTTTTAAGGATGAGAGCCTGGATAGAGTGATAACGTGTCAGGTTATCGAGCATATCCCCGAAGACAAGCTAAGCCTTTTTTTACGCGAAATCAATAGAGTATTGAAAAATGACGGATTGTGCCTGTTCTCCACGTTAAACGTGGAGAACAATATTAAGAATGTTATGACCTATGAAAAGTTTTATCAACATCATAAGGAATTTAATAAGGATGAGTTTGGGGACCTCTTAAGTCAGTTTTTTGCGAAAGTCAGCATTTTGGGACTGGATGTAAGCATGAAACACCGGATTTTCCGTAGGCTCAAGAGATGGGGACTGATGGAATATAAAATAAAAGGCTATAAACCCGTGCGGAACTTTTATGATAATGTATCATTGAGCGATTTTAAAATTACCCCGAAGGTCTCTAGGCATTCTTTGGATTTAATAGGCCTGTGCACAAAATTATAGAAAGGTGAGGAAGTGATTGTAACAATCTTGTTGAATATAATAGCGGGTTTATCCGCTTTTTTAATAACGTTTAGGATTTTTAGGTTCAAAACTGTTATTGAATCAAGCCTATCATTTTTTATTGTTTATTTTACCCAGATAATCTTGACTGAACTTGCATTGGGAGCGATTAATGTGCTTTGGCTTGAAAATGTGCTTTTGTTTAATTCGGCAATACTTTTGGTTATATGGATAAAGACACGGAAAAATGAATCCACTTTCTATCTAATGGCCTTGCGAAGACCTCTGGCAGAACTCTTAAGTAATAAAGCGATAAGATTGGCCGGCGCATTTATTTTAGGATTTGGGCTAGTTAAGGTTTATATTAATCTTATCAATCCACCTTTTGGCTGGGATAACCTAAGTTATCACTTTGCCTTTCCCGTGGAATGGTTAAAACACGGCAATTTAATCAGCCCGGCTACGCTGTGCGATGACCCCAGCATGCCTTATTATCCCATCAACGGAAGCCTGTTTTTCCTCTGGTTTATGCTGCCCTTAAAAAACGTGTTTTTAGCGGATCTCGGTCAGCTGCCATTTTTCATCATTGCCTTCCTGGCCACCTACGCAATAGCTAGAGAGATCCGGCTGTCTAAAGAATATTCCTTCTATTCGGCCGTGCTTTTTTTGTTTACCCCCAATGTCTTTAAACAACTTGAAATCGCCTATGTGGATGTCATGCTGGCCTCGCTGTTTTTAGCGGCGGTCTATTTCCTTTTGAGATTAGATAAAGATTTTTCTTTAAAGAACTGCTCATTGTTCAGTATATCATTTGGATTGTTTCTGGGGACTAAGACCTCGGCTGTAATTTACGGGGTCTTTCTGGTCTTTCCGTTTTTATGGGTTTTATTTTCTCATCTTAAGAAATCCAGGTTGAAAAAAATATCAGGCTATATTTTGATATTTATCGCAGCGAGTTGTCTTTTAGGCGGATATTCCTATTTGAGAAACTTATATTTGACCGGAAATCCGATTTATCCGGCAACGATCAAATTCGCCGGCCGGGAGATTTTCCATGGGGTCAAGGAATTTGCTTCTTACCGTACCCAATGGACCAAAGAAGAGTTCAACCTTTACAAAGTTTTGTTCAGCGAGGGGCTGGGGGCGCAGTTAATCATGTTCTTTTTGCCCGCCCTGATCTTGTCCCTGCCGGTTTTGATCATAAAAAAGAAAATAAGGGCTGACCGCGGGGTGGTCTTTATTTTGTTGTTGCCTGCGTTGCTTCTGGCGTCATTCTTGATTTTTATGCCGCAGTTGTGGGTCAGGTATGCCTATAATTTGCTGGGCATAGGATATGTGGCAGCGATGTATATCTCGGCTATGTTTAATATTCCGGCAATCGTTATCAGGATATTGGTCTGTATCTCGGTTTTGGCCAGCGCAGGTGAGATGTCCGGCCACGCAGAGTTGGCTGCATCGATGGTTTTATCATTACTATTGTTATTAATCTGCCCCCGGCTGTTAAAGTTAAGGTTCAAGCCATATGTGGGAGCAATCTTGTTGTTATTATTCTTCGGGGGATTATGGTATTTGAACATAAATTACAATAAGTATGAGTTCCAGAGGTATCTAAGTAATGCTCCTTTTCCTCATGAAGACAGGCAGGCCTGGAAATGGTTAGACGATAATACCCAACACTCAAAAATCGCCTATACCGGCATACCCGAGGTGCTGCCGTTATACGGGACAAATTTTAAAAACGACGTGATCTATGTCTCAGTCAACAAAGTTCATCCGGTGCATCTGCATTTATTCCCTAAGGGCCATTATATCTGGGATAAGGATTTTATTAAGATGCACAAGAATCTGGAAGAACCGGGCAATTTTAGAGAGCATCCGGATTATGCAGTATGGCTTAAAAACCTCAAGGAAGAAAGAGCAGACTTTTTAGTGGTATACTCTTTAAGAAAAGTAAGGGACTCGGTTATGTTTCCCCTAGAAAACACTTGGGCCCAAGAGCATCCGGAGCATTTTTCGAGCGACTTTAGCGCAGATACGGTCAATATATATAAGTTCAGACAATAAGCTATGGCAATACTTTCCATAATAGTCCCGGTATATAATGAAATCAAGACGATAAAAGAAATAGTCGAGAAGCTGAAGGCTTTGGCTATTGATAAGGAGATTTTGATTGTCAACGACGGCTCGACCGACGGTACCGAACGGGTCTTGCAGAGGATAAGCGGCACAGAGATAAAAATAATCCACCATAGCGTCAACCGCGGAAAAGGCGTTGCGGTGCGCACCGGAATTATGCAGGCGAAAGGTGATTTTATCATCGCGCAGGATGCGGACTTGGAGTATGACCCGCGCGATTACCTTACCTTGCTCGACGCGATCACAGTAGAAAGGGCGGATCTTGTATTGGGCGTGCGCTTTACGAATCAGTATCATGGTTTATTTATCCCCATGCTAGGAAATAGAATATTGACTGCGCTTGTGAATTTATTATTCGGATCGAAATTAAATGATGTGATGACATGCTATAAGCTTATCCGCCGCTCTACATTTGATGCTCTTGGTTTAGTCTCGCGCGGATTTGACATCGAGGTGGAATTTATCGCTAAGGCACTTAAAAACAAGCTGGTTATTAAGGAGGTGCCGGTTTCGTACGCGCCTCGCAATTATTCGCAGGGTAAAAAGATAAGGATATATGATGGTCTTGTGGCAATCGTCTCCATCCTCAAACACCGATTTGCGCGTTGAGAGGGTGAGGCAGGAAAAAATCCGCACCATTCTGGCGGTGCGCAATGATAGATTCGGGGAATTTTTACTGAATATTCCGGCCTTGCGCGCGCTTAAGGAAACTTATCCGCAGGCAAGGCTTATCGTCGCCTTGGACCCCTATGTCAAAGAATTGACCCCATACATCCCGGCTATCGATGAGACGTTGGACTGGAAGGCCGGCAGGCGGCATTCTTTAAGGGAGAGGTTGGGGATGTTGCGTCTGCTCAAGGAGAAGAATATCGATGCCGCAATAATGCTTAATCCTTCTCAGGAATTTAATATTCTCACTTTTTTGGCGGGCATACCCGTGAGAGTAGGTTATGACAGGAAGTGGGGATTTCTGCTCACCCATAAAATAAAAGATGAAAAATATCTTGGCATCAAGCATGAAATTGAGTATAATCTTGACCTCGTTGGCCTGATCGGAGCTAGAACTAGGGATTTATCGCTTTCCCTAAAAATAGTGGATCCTGCACCTCTACCATTCAAAGGTTTAGATGATAGTGATTTTGTTATTGTCCATCCCTGGACAAGCGACATAGTAAAGCAGTGGCCTTTTGAGTATTTTCAAATTTTAGTCAGGAAAATAATTGAAGGCTGCAAAATTAAAGTTTTGATTGTAGGAGGCAAAGATAACCTGCTAAAGAGCAGGCAGTTATTTAGCAGATTCGGCGCGGGTTTAGTCAATCTTACCGGACAGACCAGCTTAAGGCAGCTGGCGGTTTTATTAAGCAAGAGCAGATTATTAATTTCCCAAGACAGCGGGCCGATGCATCTGGGTTGTGCCGCGGGGACTCCGGTCATCGCAATCTTTAGAAGCGGCCTTGCGGCCAAAAGTTCTCGCCGCTGGGGGCCGTGGGGGAAAAATAAACTGGTGATTGAGAAGACCAGTTTATCCGATATTAAGGTTGACCAGGTATTAGAGGTAGTGAAACTAAAGTTGGCCAAATGAGTACGTATATATTGGGGATTTCCTGTTTTTATCATGATAGCGCTGCCTGTATTTTAGGAGACGGAAATATTCTGGGCGCGGTTCAGGAGGAGCGTTTTACGCGGAAAAAACACGATTTTAATTTTCCCATCAACGCTATCAATTGGTGTCTGCAGGATGCCGGAATCACCGTAAATAATCTGGATCTGGTGGTCTTTTATGACAAGCCCTTTATCAAGTTTGAGAGGATACTGGAGACTTATCTTAGTTATGCGCCATCAGGCCTGCGGCAATTTGTGCAGGCAATGCCGCTGTGGTTGAAACAAAAACTGTGGATCCCTGATTTAATCCGAAAGGAATTAGGTTATAAGGGTGAGGTTTTGTTTACTACTCACCATGAATCTCATGCAGCCAGTGCTTTTTATCCATCGCCGTTTAAGGAAGCCGCCTTTTTAACTATGGATGGAGTGGGGGAATGGGATACGGCAAGTTTCGGAATAGGCAAAGATAACGATATAGCTATCTTAAGTACATTGAAGTTTCCCCATTCATTAGGTTTATTGTATTCTGCTTTTACATATTATACCGGATTTAAAGTTAATTCTGGCGAATATAAGTTAATGGGCCTGGCGCCTTACGGTGAGCCGAAGTATGAAGGCCTGATTCTGGATAATCTCATTGATATCAAGCAGGACGGCTCTTTTAAGTTAAACATGGAATATTTCGGTTATTGCTATGGATTAAAGATGACTAACGCGCGCTTTGAAAAGCTATTCGGCGGTCCGGCCAGAATTCCGGAAAGCAAAATCCGGCAGAAAGATATGGATATAGCCGCTTCCATTCAAAAGGTCACCGAAGAGATTATGCTCAAGATGGCCAGGCAGGTCAATAAAGTTACAGGTAAAGATAAACTTTGTCTTGCCGGAGGGGTGGCCTTGAATTGCGTAGGCAACGGCCGGATTTTACGCGAGGGGCCATTTAAAGATATCTGGATCCAGCCTGCCAGCGGTGATGCCGGGGGAGCTTTGGGCGCCGCACTTTTAATCTGGCACAAGTATTTAGGTAATCAACGGATATGCGATGAAAAGAATGATCAGCAGAAGGCATCGCTGTTAGGGCCGGAATTTGCCGATGATTATATAGAAGATTTTCTTACCAAAGAGGTAGCGTCTTTCGAAAAACTATCTTATTCTGAAATACCCCAAACCATATCAGAACTTATAGCCCAGGGTAATATAATTGGTTGGTTCCAGGGCCGCTTAGAGTTTGGGCCTCGGGCTTTAGGTTCCAGAAGCATCATCGGCGATGCGCGCAACCCCCAAATGCAATCCCGGATGAACCTTAAGGTCAAGTTCCGGGAATCCTTCCGGCCTTTTGCGCCTACGGTATTGAATGATTATGTTTCGGATTGGTTTGAATTGGACAGGGAAAGCCCATATATGTTGTTAGTTGCGCCGGTTAGACAAGATAAACGCCGCAACATTGACGATACCTCTCGGACAGCCTCGGGTTTTGATAAATTGAAGATTCTGCGTTCCGATATTCCCGCAGTCACCCATGTAGATTATTCAGCCAGAGTCCAGACGCTAAAATGGCAGGATAACCCTCTGTATTATGATATGATAAACGCTTTTTATAATAAAACAGGCTGCCCGGTAATTATCAATACCTCATTCAATGTCAGAGGAGAGCCGCTCGTCTGCGGCCCGCAGGATGCCTATAAGTGTTTTATGAAAACAGAGATGGATTACTTGATCATGGGCTGTTTTTTGTTAGACAAAAAAGAACAAAAGACGGTTAAGCACGATACAGATTGGCAACGCAAATATGAATTGGATTAAATAGGATGGAAAAGTTAGATTTCAGCCGGCAGTCTCTGAAAAAATTCGGCATAACTATGGGTCTTTGTTTCGCTGGTATTTCGCTATTGTTGCTCCTGCGCCACAAAAGCCTTTGGTTGCCATTTTCTTTAATTTCAGCGTTTTTCTTTACCTTCGCCTTTACCTATGCTCTTGCCTTGCGTCCGGCCTATTTTATCTGGATGGGTTTTGCTACGATAATCGGCTGGGTAAATACGAGGCTAATTCTGATAATCTTATTCTATCTGGTATTTAGCCCTTTTGGTCTAGTGATGAAGCTATTTAGGCATGATCCGTTATCTAGGAATACAGAGAAAGAAAAAGAATCTTATTGGTTGGATAATCAGGAAATAAATCTTAACCCCAGCAATTACAAAAGGCAGTTTTAGTTTAGGAAGGGAATATGTCAAAGATAGCAATCCTAAGAGAATTTTGGGATTTTATGAAGGTGAGAAAAAAATGGTGGCTGGCCCCCATAATTATTCTGTTATTATTATTGGGGTTTTTGCTTATTGTTACTCAATCGTCTGCGGTGGCGCCGTTTATCTACTCAATCTTTTAACCAGGGTATTCAAAAATGAAGAATATGACCGATAATAATTACGCTGTTATCTTAGCCGGCGGTGAGGGGACGAGGTTTTGGCCGTTAAGCCGAAGGCACTTTCCCAAGCAATTTTTAAGAATTATTCATGAAAACAGCCTTTTGGAATCCACGGTAAAACGTGCCTGTCAGATAGTAAGCAGCAAAAATATATTTATAGCCACTAATGCGCTTTACATGAACGAGGCCAAAAAGCAAGTCAAGGCCTTCGGGGTTCCGGCCGAAAATATTATCCTGGAGCCAAGCCCGAAAAATACCCTGCCCGCAATAGCCCTATGCGCCTGGGTTATAAGCCAAAGAGATCTCAAGGCAAATATACTGGTATTTCCTAGCGACCATTTTATAAAAGGCGATATGCTATTTAAAAGAGCAATGCGTTCAGGATTGGAATTAGCTAAAAACGGATATTTGTGCTTATTCGGAATTAAGCCGAATATATTAAAATTGGGTTATGGATACATTCAGGCCTCGCGAAAAATCAAAAGGGACGTGTTTTCTATAGCGCGTTTTATTGAGAAGCCCGACCTTTATAAAGCAAGAAAGCTTTTAAAAAAGAAAAATATTTTTTGGAATTCCGGTATTTTTTGTTTTAATGCCGAGGTTATTTTGGGTGAGACCAAGATATTCGCCCCCAAGATTTACCGTCAAATTTTAAGCCTGGAAACCAAAAAGATTAGTCCGCAAATTTGGGGCGGGATAGTTCCGGCTTCAATTGATTACGCGGTGCTGGAGAAATCCAGCAGATTAGTGATGGTTGAAGCAAAATTCTTTTGGTCCGACCTTGGTAGCTGGGATGCCTTAAGCGACTTACTGCCTAAAGATAATCGCAATAACGTAGTATTATCGGATTGCAACAGCGTAAGCCTGGATAGCAGCAATACATTGCTTTGTTCTTACGAGCATAAACGTCTGATCGCGGCGGTGGGCTTGAAAGATTTGATCATAGTGGATACGCCGGATGCGCTTTTAGTATGCAGGAAAGACAAAGCGCAGGACGTGAAAAAACTAGTAGATATCCTGAAGCGGAAGAATATAACTTATGTATAAAAAATTTTTATTTATAAATCCTTTCGGGGTCGGAGACGTCTTATTTACTACGCCGTTGATCCGGGCCATTAAAGACAATATACCTGACAGCACCATAGGGTACTGGTGCAATGAAAGGGTGGTAGATTTATTAAGGGGGCATAAAAGAATAGACCGCGTTTTTGCTTTATCACGAGGAGATTTAAAAAAAATCTTTCAGGTATCCAAGCTCCAGGGGGCAAAGCGTTTCTTGTCCCTATCCCAGGATTTAATGCGCGAAAGGTTTGAGGCGGCTTTGGATTTTTCTTTGGACCATCGTTATAGCCTGATGGCCAAATTCCTCGGTATTAGAAAAAGAATAGGGCTTAACTATAAGAACCGGGGAAGATTCCTAACCGAGCGCATTGATATTGAAGGCTATGATGGTAAGCATGTAGTGGAATATTA
>Ga0315294_10006891_pt1 | contig 12470 bp, 7 predicted proteins | sample YL17G13_40_MG_FD_203626 | JGI IMG/M metagenome (GOLD analysis project Ga0315294, IMG submission 203626) | Sediment microbial communities from Yellowstone Lake, YNP, Wyoming, USA - YL17G13_40 | ecosystem: Environmental > Aquatic > Freshwater > Lake > Sediment | place: USA: Wyoming | collected...
GGCGGCGGCCCCCCCCCCCGCGGGGGGGGGGGGGGGCGGGGGGGGGGGGGGGGGGGGGGGGGGCGCGGGGCCCCTGCTGCCGCCCCGGTCGGCCAGGGCGCCCCGCCCAGGGGGTCCCGCATGTCGCTCACGCGGGGGGGCAGGTCGGCCAGCGTGTGCGTGCCGTTGTACACCCACCCGCCCGACGCCAGGTCGGGGACCTGGATGGAGAGGGCGGGGGTGTCAGCAGGCGCGTCGCCGCTGCCGGAGAGGGCGCCGTGGCTCTGGCGGCCACTGCGGCGTGGGGCGGGCGCCGCGTCCTCGTCGCTGATGGGCCCGGCAGTGCAGTCAAACTCGTGGACGCGCGGGTAGCGCTGGTAGACGGTGTTCTGGGAAGAGGGGAGAGAGGAGAGAGGAGAGAGGAGAGAAAAGGGAGACAATGAGATGGATGGGTGAAGAGGTTTGGCCGTCTGCTCTCTCTCTCTCTCTCTCTGTCCCTCTCCATCCACTCACATTGGCCAGCAGTTCCAGGGTCGTCTCCTGGCCATCTCGCTCGACACGCTGGCGTCCGCCCGGCCCGTCCCGCCAGGCGGTGAGGGTGTACCTGACGAGAAGAAGCGGAAGGTTGAGTTTTTCTTTCTTTCTTTCTTTCAGCGCGGTCGCGCCCTAGCCCTCGTCTCCTTTTTTCTCTCCTCTCTCCTCTCTCTGCTCTTCCCACACCCTCTCAACTCACTTCAGTTCGGTCGGCTGGACGCGCAGGGTCTCCGGGTAGGCAATGGTGTAGGTGACCTGGGAGGGGTGGACGGGGGTTGGAGAGAAAATTGAGCACGTCCATTTGTTGTGCGCCCTCTCAGTGCGTTTTGATCCTAGCCGCGACCCCAAGGGGCCCGGGGGCGGGAGGGAAACGACACCCCCGCCCACGGAGGGGGTGCACCGTTTGCATCAACACCCTCCCACGGGCCGCATGTCGCACCTTGTACCGGGGCGGCCAGACGGGCGGGGGCGGCCCTCGGCGCCCGCCGCCATGCGGCCACCACCCTGCGAGCGAGCCGACGACGGCCAGGGCCAGGATGGCCAAGCCGGCGCCCGCGCCGATCGCGAGGGTGGTTGGCTGGGGGCGGCGGGGCATTGCTGGTAGTGTTTGTGTTTGTGTGTGTGTGTGGATGTGTGTGGATGTGACCCCCCGCAGCCCGAATGATTTGGAATGAAAGGAGATGCAGGTCACATCCAGAACGGAAAAAAAAAAACGCGCTGGCCCCCGCCCGACGCCACGACCGCCGCGGTCGCCCGCCGCGGTCACCCGCGCCCTCGCCTCGAGTCACGCCTCCCCAGGACGTGTCCTCTGCTCATGCGTTCCCCCCGCGCAGTGCATTCCCCTCACAAAGCTCCTAATGGCGCAGCGGGGCGTTCATGACCTGGCCCGCGCCGACGACCTGCCAGACCTCGCCCTGTTCACATCCTTGTCGGCTCTCCCAGCGGCTGACCTGGCCCGCGCCGCCGCCGTGTGCACGCGGTGGCGGGACTTGATCATCGCTGAGGATGCACGCCTGTGGAGGCCGCGCCTCAGGGCCGTGTGCCCGGTGCCGCAGGACGCCGCCGCGGGCAGGGCGCCGTCCTGGCGGGCCGCGTTTGCCGCGCAGGCGGGCGACCTGGAAGCCGACCTTGTAAGCGAGGGTCGACTGACGGCTGCCGTGGAAGCCGCCCGCCTGCAGGCCGCCCTGGACTCTGCCCAGGCGGAGAGAGACAGCCTGCGACGAGCCCTGGCGGCGGTGGCAGGCAGTGCCAGTGTGCCGGCCCTTGTCCTGGGCGCGGATGGGGTGGCCACCCTGACGCACGCGCCCGCCCTCGACCCGGCGGCCGGGGCGCTGGCTGTCTCGCACATGGTGGCGGACCTGACGGCCCGTCTCGCTGGCGCACGCGCGGCGTGCGTTCGCCTGGCGTGCGACCTGGCCGCCGCGGAAGCCGGCCTGCGCGCGGTGACGGCTGGGTGGCGGGCAGGGAGGGAAGGGCAGAGGGCGGGGCGGCGGCGCCCGTGCTCACCACCCCGGCCAGTGGGGCGGGGGCTGGAGGGTCGGGAGGGGTTGCCGCCGAGTGTGGACGAGGTGTAGCCCTATTCTGGTAGACGGGGAAGGGACTTTGGAGCGGTGGCGGGGGCGGGAGATGATGTGCAACGAGGTGGAGTGTTGCACACATAAAAACCGGGCGTGTGTACGCACCCCCAGCGCCACACACCGCATCCACACGCCTCACCCATCATGACGACGACCAAGAAATCCAAGGCCGTCGTCAAGGCCGCCGCACTGGCCGCACGGTGAGTGTACGAGGGCCCGCGTGCGTAGTGAGTGAGAGACGGCCCCCCGCATGCGGCCGCCGCCGCCAAGCCAAAAGACGCTCGTATAACCGCGCTCCTCCCCCACATCCACGCTCACTAAATCCACACTCACTCACACACACGCACATACACACACACACACAGGGGCAAAACTGGCCCGCCCGCGGAGACTGGCGGTGGCGCCAAAGCCGGGAAAAAGGTGAGTAAAAGGAGAGAGGAGTTCCCTGCTCTGCGTCAAGACAAAAAAGACGGGCCGCCGCTGCCGCCGCCGCCGCCTAGCCGTCTCTGCTCTCTCTCACGCCGCTCGTCGTCTCTCTCCTTTATTTTGCACGCACAGCCCGGCTTCACCGACTCCAACAAGGCCTGGCTCAAGCCCTCCCGCAAGCCTGCCCGGGCGCCGCCCGCCAAGGAGGTGGCGAGCGAGGACGAGGAGAGCGAGGACGACGACGACGAACGCATGGGCGCCTCCTCTTCAGACGACGAAGAGCTTGACAGCGCGCCGTCCTCAGGTGCAGACGACAGCGACGACAGCGATGGTGCGTTTGGATAGGTGGGGGGAACATGGCGACGCGGCGGGACCCCGCTTGCACAGAGAGAGGCGGGGTCGGGCAAGCAGCGCCTGCTTTCAACCTCCTCATTTCCATCCTCTCTCTCTCTCTCTCTCTCTCATCTCCAGGCGCCATGGGCGACGACTTCGACTCGGACAGCGCCCCCGCCCCCGCCCTGGGCAACCTCCTGGACGACGACAGCGACGAGGAGGAGGAGGAGGAAGGCGAGGAAGGCGACGGCGACGGCGCCTCACCGTCCTCCACCGATTCCGATGACCCGCCCGAACTGGACATCGAGGCCGCCTCCCGCCGCCTGGACGCCAAGGCCGCCGTTGAGGCCGCGGGCGCGGCCGCCGAGACGGCCGACATCGCTGCCGGTGCCCGTGCCCGCGCGGCCGCGCCCGCCGACGACGCCGCCCGCGTCCCCTTGCCCACCCCGGGCGAGGCGGACGACCCCAAGACAGTCCGCCGCCGCATCGCCGAGGTCGCCCGCGTCCTCGACGACTTTGCCGCCCTCGCCCACCCGGCGCACCCCCGGGCCGCCTACGTGGCCCGCCTGGTCGAGGACGTGGCCGGCTACTACGGGTACAACGACTTTTTGGCGGGCGCGATCTTTGCCCTCCTGCCCCCCGCCGAAGCCCTCGCACTGGTCGAGGCGCAGGAGGCCCGGCGCCCCACGACCCTGCGCGCCAACACCCTGAAGTCCCGGCGCCGGGATGTGGCGGCCGCCCTCATCGCCCGGGGCGTCGCCCTCGACCCGGTCGGGCCCTGGAGCAAGGTGGGGCTGGTCGTGTACGAGAGCCCCGTGCCGCTGGGGGCGACGCCCGAGTACTTGGCCGGCCACTACATGCTGCAGGGGGCGGCCTCCCTGCTGCCCGTGATGGCCCTGGGCGCCCTGCCCGGCGAGACGGTCGTCGACCTGGCCGCCGCGCCCGGGGGCAAGGCCTCTCATATCGGCGCGATGATGAAGAACAGGGGGGTGCTCTGGGTGAACGAGGCCGCGCCGTCCCGCCTGCGCTCCGTCTCGGCCAACCTCTCCCGCCTGGGCGTCACCTGCGGCATCGTCTGCAATTACGATGGGCGGGAGCTGCCCCGCGTCCTGGGCGAGAAGTCCGCGGACCGGGCCCTGCTGGACGCGCCCTGTTCGGGGACGGGCGTCGTCGCCAAGGACCCCGGCGTGAAGGGGAGCAAGTCCCAGGCCGACATCTGGCGGTGCGCCCACCTGCAGAAGGCCCTCCTCCTGGCGGCCATCGACCTGGTGGACGCCAACTCGGCGACGGGGGGCGTGGTGGTCTACTCCACCTGCTCCATCATGGTGGAGGAGAACGAGAACGTGGTGAATTACGCCCTACGCAAGCGGCACGTCAAGGTCGTGGACGCCGGGCTCGGGTTTGGGCGCCCCGGCCTGGGCCGCTGGCGCGAGCACCGCTTCCACCCTTCCCTCACCCACGCCCGCCGGTTTTACCCGCACACCCACAACCTGGACGGCTTTTTCGTGGCCAAACTGGTGAAGGTAGCCAACGGCAAGAAGGCCGGGGCGGGGAGTGGGGAGGAGAGCGAGGATGGAGGGGGGGAGGAGGCCGCAGAGGCGGTGGCGGCGGCCGCGCCTGGTGGTGGCCGCAAGCGCGGGGGGCCTGCCCCCGCTGCCGCCCCGCCCACGCCCGTGGAGGCGCCCAAGAAGGCCAAAAAGGAGTCCAAGCTCGTCCGTGAGGCCAAGGCCGAGCTGGCGGCCGAGCTTGCGGCGGCCGAGCTGGACGCGGCAGCGGGTCCGAAGCACGCACCAAAGGCGGCCAAGGCGGCTGCCGCCGCAAAGCCTGGGCCCTCCAAACTGGCGGCGCCTGCTGCTGCGAAGGCCGCCAAGGCCGCCGCGCCCGCCAAGCCTGCCACCTCCCCTGCCGCGCCTGCCCCCACCGCGGCGGCCAAGAAGAAGGGGCCCGTGAAGAAAGTGCCGGGCAAGAAACGTTGATGGTGAGAGAGAGAGAGAGAGGCGCGTGATGTGAGGGGGGCGTGTGTGAAAATGATCAAACGCAACCAAACCCGCACGCTGATCCCTCCGGAGCACCCACCCAACGCACACATGCTCTCTCTCCACCCACCCACCCCCTCCACCCCCTCCACCCTCACCCCCTCCCTCACAACGCCCGCAACGCGCCCAGCTTCTTGAAGATGCCCGTCCCGGCCGCCAACAGCGTCTCCGTCCCGTCCACTTTTTCAAGGTGCAGGGTCAGGTCGACCTGCACCGACGCCCGCCCGCCCGCGGCCGGGGCCTCCTTGATCTTGACGATGTGGGAGCGCAGGACCAGGGGCTGTTCGGGCGGGGTCGGCTCCTTGAAGTTGACCTGAGAAAATAGAGAGAGGAGAGGGAAGGTGAGGGAGGATGACGGTGGGGATGGGGGGAGATGGAAAGCAGCTGCCTCTCTCTTTCCTCTTTCTTCATCTCCTCACCAGCAGCTCCGCCGTCAGCGTCAGCGGGGGCCGGGGCAGGCAGGACCCGTCCATGAGCGCGATGGCCGCGCTCCAGTTGCCGTGGCAGTCAAACAGGGTGGAGATGGCGCCCCCGTTGATGATGCCCGGGAACGCCTGGTACTTGGATGCCAGGCGCGTCCGGGCGGTCAGCCCGCCGTTGGCCGCCCGGAAGGAGGCCAGGCGCAGGCCGTCCGCCGAGGCGGGGCCACAGCCAAAGCACTGCGATTCCGGGGTGTAGGCTTCCTGGACGGCCAGCTCGGAGCGGGCGGCGTCGACGCCGACCGCGCCCTCCATGACGGCCGGGTGGAGTCTGAAGGGGGTGGATGGACGGGAGAAAGAAATAAGACCAAGGCGGGTGGTGGGTCGCGTTTTTTTTTCTTTCGCTTCGCTCTCCATCCATTCTACTCACTTGCTATTGCACGGGTTGACGTCGTGCCCTTGCTGGTACAGCAGACTCCACTTGGTTGTCTCCGCCCGCCGGTCTTGGGAGGGTCGGGCGAGGTGGGGCATGTGGCCGGAGGAGGACGCCGCATCGTCGGACGTTGATGCGTGGCCGCGCCGCGCCACCTGGTCGAAAGAGAGGGCGCCACTGGCGCCGCTGGCCGTGGCTACCCCGCACCCTGGGAGTGCCACATTGAGGGCGGACAGGCCATGGCTGCCCGCGCTGGCCCGGCGGGCGGACAGGAGGGCGAGGCGAGCGAGCATTGCGCAATCTCTGCAGAGAGAGGAGTGAGGGAGTGAGGGCGCAGACGCTACTCTCATCCCTCTGCAAAGCATCATCTCCTTCCCTCACGCACCCGTTCGCCTCGGGCCGGCCCCCTTCCGGCCCCACTCGACACATCCCCAGTAGCCCCAGGCAGCCTCTCCTCTTCACCACGTCCGTTAGTTTGGGCAATCGGGCACGTTCAAGCGCTCCCATCACGCCTCTTGCACGATTCTAGTTTAGGTGCTCGCGTCCCTCTCGAAATGCGAGGCCGCCTCGGCCGCCCTGGCCGCGGGTTGACAGCCCTGGCCCTGGCCAGCCTAGTCGCGCTGGCATGCCTGGTCTCCCTACCAGGCACTGGCGCAGACAGGGACCTCGTTGCCCTCCCGGCGGGCGCGTCGCCGGGCCTGTCTTTGTTGGCTAGCGCCGACAACCCGGCTGCCACTCCAGCATCTCCACCCCCTCCGCCTGGGGTGAAGGCGACTGCTGCTGGCGCCGCTGCCCCGGCTGCCGAGCATTCCTCCTCCTCCTCCGGCGGCGCGGACCAGCACCCAGGCCACGCCGCGTCGGCTGCCCTCTTTTTCTTCGCCCTGTCCCTCCTCATCGGCGTCTTTACCCTGCAGTGCCTGTCCTTTGCCAGGATCCCCTACACGGCAATCTTGCTCGTCTGGGGCGTTCTGGTGGGCCTCCTCATCGAGACGGTCGGCAAGGACGCCCCCATGCTCGCCTCGGGCACCCGTTCGTGGGAAAACATGGACCCCAACCTCATCCTGGCGGGCTTCCTGCCAGTGCTCTTGTTCGCGGGCGCGTTTGCGCTCGAGTGGCACGTCGTCCGCCGCCTGATGGCCTCCTCCCTCCTGCTCGCCGGCCCGGGCGTAATCTTTGGCACGGCCGCCACGGCCGCGCTCGTCAAGTACACGTTTCCCCACGGGTGGACGTGGAGCGAGTGCCTGCTATTCGGGGCCATGCTCTCGGCGACCGACCCGGTCGCCGTGGTGGCCGTCCTGCGCGAGGCGGGCCTGTCCAAGCGCCTGCGCACCCTGGTGGACCTGGAGGCCCTGCTCAACGATGGTACAGCCTTCGTGGCTTTCTCCGTGATCAAGGCGTCCGTGGAAGGCGATAAAGTGACGGGCGGGTCCGCCATGGGTGCCTTTGCCCGCCTGGCGGCCGGCGGCGTCGCGACCGGCCTCGTCGCCGGCGTGGCCACCACGCTCTGGCTGCGCTACATGTACAACGCGCCCATGCCGGAGATCACGCTGACGTTAGCCGGCGCCTATATGACTTTCCTGGTATCTGAACGCCTGCTGGGCGTCTCCGGCGTGCTGGCGGTCGTCACGCTGGGCCTGTGGATGGCGGCATCGGGGGTCAATCATATCTCCCGGCGGGTGGAAGGCCCCCTGCACGTCGTTTGGGAAACCTTGGAGCACTGCGCCAACACGCTCATCTTCATTCTGTCGGGCGCCATCATCGCCGGCAAGATCTACGTTAACGCGAGCAACGCGGCCGTCTCCGACATTCGCTGGTTCGATTACTTGTACGCGATCTACCTGTGGTTTGCATTGATAGTCATTCGGGCGGCCATGTTTGCACTGTTCTGGCCCGCTTTGAAACGTATGGGCTACGGCATCTCGATGCGGGAGGCGGTCGTCCTGTCCTGGTCGGGCCTGCGTGGGGCGGTCGGGCTGGCGCTATCCCTTTTTGTGCTGCTGGACCCCCTGATCGCCAACCAACAGTTCCGGGTCCTCTCCTTTTTCTTCATGGGCGCGATCACGCTGTTAACCTTGTTGGTGCAAGGCTGCACGATGACGCCCCTCCTGCGCGCCCTGGGCCTCACCAAACCCCCCTCCGTGCGCCGCTCCTTCCTGAAGCAGTTGCTCCGGGCCGTCGAAGCCCGGTCCGACGCGCACATGGCCGGCGTCGGCGGGGTGGACACGCTCCTAGGGGACCCGGACTGGAAGGCGGTCGGCGAGGCGTCCGCCCTGGACACCAACGAAGTCCTGCGCCGGTACGCGTCGGTCGGGGTCCACCGGTCGGCGGTCGCGTCATGGGAGAACAACGGGGCGGGTCCCGGCGCGGGCGAGTCCTGGGCTGCCCTGGCCGACGGCCGGCGGGCCAAGGGGCTGGCCGGGTTGTGGGCGCGCGCGAAAGCCAGGGCCGCCCGCCTCTTGTGCTCCTGCACCCGCACCGCCTCCGCCGTCTGGGGCTCCGCCCGCATGGTCGCGTCTGCGACAATCATCCAGCGTCCGTCAGCTGGCGCCCCCCGGGACGCCTGGGCGGTGGCGTCCGCGGAGGAGGAGGCGCACGAGCGCGCCGTCGCCGCCCGCATGAACAGGGGGGCCCTGCTCGCAGAGCGCCGGGGCCGCCTCCTGGCCGCCGTCCGCCAGACCTACAACGACCTCTTCCACGACGCCTTCATCGATTCGGGCCAGATCTACCGCCTGCGCGGGTCGGCGGACACGGCGCTGGATCTGGTCACGGCTGGCCCCCTGTCCGACTGGGACTGCCTCGCGCCGGCCCTCCGGGTTGGCCCGGGCGCGGCCTGGGCGGCGTCCGCCCTGGCGGACTGCCGGTGGCCGGCCGTGGCCGCCTGGGCCCAGGCCCGCCTGCTGGCCTCTCTGGCTAATGCCGCCACGCTCGCCCTGGCCCTCATGCACGCCCACGACGTGACGGCCCGGGACATCGCCGACGTGTGGGGCAACGGAGGAGGTGGGGGTGGACTCCTCGCCTCCACCCGCCTTGGCGGTGGCCCCGCGCCCGCAGCCATCAATACGCCGCCCGGTGGTGCGACCATCCACACCACCCTGGACGCGACGTCCTCCCTTGGACCTGCGGGCGCGCGCGTGCCCGGCGTGGACGACCTGCTGGACGAGATGAAGGCCAACGTGACCCGCCAGGTCCTCCTGGAATCCCGGGACGAGGTCCGCCGGGCGGCCGCCTTCATCGGGCGGACCCGGCGGGCGTGGCCGGAGGTGTTGCGGGCCATCAAGACTCGCCAGCTCACCCAGGAGTTGTTGCTGGTCAAGGAGGCGCACTTGCAGGAGGTTGCCCGGACGGGCCTGATCGCGGACGCGGAGGTCGCCCAGCTGTCTGGCCTGGTGGAGAAGAAGCTCAAGGCCCTGCACTTTACGCCCCCACCCTTTGAGAAGGGCCGGCCCCGGGACGCGCTGCGGTGCAACCCCATCCTGGCCTCCCTGACGGACAATCAATTTAAAGCAGACATTGTACCGCACGCACGCCTGGTGGTTATTCAAGAAGGGGAAGCCCTGTGCACGCCCGGCCGGCCCGTTACGGACGTGCTTTTCATCATTCGGGGGTCCGCTCTGGTGTGGGATGCGAGTGGTGGTGGCGGGCCGAGCGCCCGGAGCGCGTCCCTGGCCGCGGCGGCGGCGGCCGCGGCCGTGGGTGGCGGGGCGGGAGTGCATGCCCCCGCCGCCCCCGACGACGCGACGCCTGGCCTCCTTCGCCCGCCCACCTTCCGCGCCGGCCGGCGGGGTGGAGGGGGTGGGAACGCCGCCTCCGCCGCCTCCGCGGGGCGCAGCATGTCGGGCGGGCATGCCTTCCCGGGCATGCCCCCACCGGGCAAGGCGTCGACTGCGGGCCCCGGCACGGTCCTCTTTGTCCATCCTGTCATGCTCCGCGTCCCGCACCCGACCGCCGCGGTGGCGGCCTCCGTCATCCAGGCGTACTGGGTGCCGGCCTCTGCGCTGGCGGCAGCGGTGGATGCCCACCTGGCCGTCGCGCGGCGGGCGTGGCAGGCGACGGCGGCCGCACTCGCCCTCGCCCATGGTGGCCCGTCCCTGATGGGACAACCCTTGGACGCGGTCGCGGCCGCCTTCCGAGCCGGCACGGTGCAGACCCTGCGCGCGGGCGCGACCTTGCGCGCCGCGGGGGATGGCCTCCTCGTCTTTGGCCGCATCGTCCGGGCGGCCAAGGGCGGTGGCAGCACGGCCGCCGCCGCCAAGGTGTCGCCTGGGCCCCCGCCCCCCGCGGCCATCCTCATGCCAGACCCCGGCTCGCCCGAACTGGCCGCCCCGCGCATGCTGCCGCCCGAGCCAGCCGCGTACGTGTGCCTGACCAAGGCCATGGTGGTGCACCTGCCGACGGGCGCCCTGGCGGCGGCCATCGCGGCGGGGTGGGATGGTGGAGGTGGGGGTGGCGGGGGCGGCGAGGGCGGGGAGGGCGGGGAGGGCGGCGGCAGAGGGGACAGGAGCGGCCGCCCGCCGCTGCCCACCATCACCAGCCCCTTTGCCGACCAACCCCAGGCGCCCGCTGCTCCTGCCGACCCAGGCTCTGGCCTGTTCCGCAAAGCCGGGCCCTCCACCCGACCCTCCCTGCCCGGATCCGGAGTGTCGTCGGCCCGCCTGAGTGGCCTGGCAAGCGGCAGGCAGGTCGAGGAGGACTGGTCTGTGCGTGGCGGCGGGGCGCCCGGCCGCGGTGGCGGCGGCGGCAGCGGCGGCGCCCCGCTGCCACCGGACGCCACCGCTGCCGACACTGCCGCCTACCGGCCCCGCCGCCGCAGCGTGGACGACAGCGACCTGCCTGTGGCGGAGCGGCCGCCCCGGGCGTCGGCCGGGCGGGCGCCGTCCCCACCGCCCGCCCCGGGCCGCTGGGCGTCCGCCGCAGGCCTGCCCCGCCCCACTTCGGTTGCCCACAGCGTCAGTTTGGGCCACGGCGGCGTCGTCAGCGGCCTGGGCGGTGGCCTCGACGCGGCTGACGCGCTGCTGTTGAGTGCCCTGGATCGGGATCGCACTGGCCCGGCCACCTCCCGGTTTGGGCCAGGTGGCGGGAGTGGCGGTGGTAGGGGTTGGAGTGGTCCAGGAGTGGGCGGCGGCGGCCCACCCGCCTCCTCTGCCGGCGCCGACCCGCGCCCGGACGGTCGCCCACCACGGGCCGCGTTGCCGGTGGCGTCCGACGCCACACCTGGGCGGCAGGGGTCCGCGCCCGTTCCGGGGGGCGGGGGAAAGGGGCGGTAAAAATAGCGGGGATGGAGAGAGAGAAGGGGGGGGCGCGGGATGGGGTAGCGACTTTGTTTCATTTCATTCTTCCTCCACCGCCCCACCCTCTCCTCCTCCTCCCTCTTCCAGCAGCAATTCGGCTAGATCAGACCTCAGCCCGCCCCTCGCGTCCTCTGCGGCAGCCCCCAACGCGGCCGCCGCGGCAAGCGCGGCCTCCCCATCTGGAAAGGCGAGCACCCACTTTCCGTCCACCAGGGCCGACGCCAGGCCGGCGCCCGTCGGCCGGGGCCCGCCCGCCTTGGCGGCCCGCAAAAGGCCCCGGGCCGGCGGGCGGACCTCGATGTGGAGCCAGGCCGGCTGGCGGGGGTCTGGTGTGGCGGACGCGCCCAGCAGAGGGGCGGCGGAGAGGACCGGGACAGGGGTGGTGGTGGTCGGGCCAGCGCCGCCCGCGCCATCCCCGCCTTCCTCGCCTGCCGGCACCAGCACGGCTGAGGGGCAGGGCGGGCGCGCGCGGCTGGTCGTGGTAGCCACTCCAGCGCCACCACTACCCTCCCCCTCTGCCGGCAGCCCCACGCCCAGCAGGGCCGCCCGCTCCGCGCCCCGGGCGAAGGCGACCGCACACCGGGAGCGGGCCGCGCCGGGCAGCAAAGACGCGAGCCCGCCCTCCGCCACGTCCGCCGGCGGCGGCGCCCGCACCACGGCGCGCGGGGGCGCCGCCGGGATGGCCCCACACTCCAGCAGGCTGGTCAGCTGGGAGAGGAGGACAGAGGCTTGGGCGGCCCGCAGGGCGGCCAAGGCGGACGCGGCGCCCGACACCCGACCCTCACAGCTCACACTACAGCACGCGTCCGCTGCCGCCTCCCGCCAGGCGACCGCGGCGGCGGATGCGGGCACGGACGCCCGGGGCTCGTCCAGCAGGGCCTTGCGGGTGGGCGCCCACTCCGCGGCGATGAGGGCCGGGAGCACGTCTCCCCAGGGGCCCGCGAGCGCAGCCGCCAGCCCGCCCCGGGCGCCGCCCCGCGCCTCGCCCAGGGCCGCCGCCGTGGCAGGCGTCAGCTCGGCGGGCGCGCCAGGCAGGCGTCGGGCCGCCAGGGCCGCGACCGCGCCCGCCGCGGACCGGGCGGCGGAGGGCGGGAGGAGGGATGGCGAGGCGAGGGCTGCCGCGAGCGCGTCGCCCCAGGACGGGGCGGGAAGCGAGCCGTCCAGGCCCTCGCCATCGTCCACGCTGCTCCTCCTGGCCGCCGACAGGTCACCCGACGACGGGAAAGCCCCCACCAGGCGGCCCAGCAAGTCGCGCTGCTTGCGGCGGACGGCGGGCAGCAGGCCGACGGCCTCCAGGTCGCCCTCGCTCACCCCGCCACACCTGGACGCGGCAACCGCCGCGCCCACGGCCGCGGCGGCCAGGGCGCCATCACCCCGGCAGAGCAGGGCGGCCAGGGCGCCCCGGGCGGCCCGAGCTTCCAGGGGGCAGGTGAGGTGGGGTTGGG
>Ga0315294_10006892_pt1 | contig 12469 bp, 8 predicted proteins | sample YL17G13_40_MG_FD_203626 | JGI IMG/M metagenome (GOLD analysis project Ga0315294, IMG submission 203626) | Sediment microbial communities from Yellowstone Lake, YNP, Wyoming, USA - YL17G13_40 | ecosystem: Environmental > Aquatic > Freshwater > Lake > Sediment | place: USA: Wyoming | collected...
CTTTCCATTGCCCTGATCGCCTCCTTTCTCTGTGCGAATAGACAAAACACGCTTGGTCCACTTCCAGAGATGATCGCCGTATGCCCGCTTGATGTGGCCAAGCGTTGTATGAGAGAGGCTACCGTCTTTTTCCGCGCTACAACAACCTGTTGTAAATCATTATGGAGTATTGACATGAGTCTTCCGGCCCGCTGTCCGAACATTCTAGAGGAAGTTATTGTAGCATCCGACACACGCTTTGTCAAGGCTAAATCAACCCTTCGACGCGGGAAAAGCCCTCTCCCAGCATAATACGACAGGGTTTTCCCCTTGTTCAGGGTTGATGTCGAAGCATCAAACGCGGCATAGACGTCTTTGGTCGCCAGTTTAAAATGAGGGAAGACGACGATATGCCAGAATTTTCTCGTGATGGTAAGCCGTTCCAGCCGGTCCCCCTTGCCTTTGCCAATAGCGAACGGACAGTCCATAAGGAAGAAATTGACATCGCTGCCGAGAGCGCCCCCGATGCGCATCAGTCTGGCGCGAGAGACCTCCAGCGAAAAAAGCTCATTAATACCCTTGAGGACCGCGGCCGCATCGGAACTGCCCCCGCCCAGACCGCTGCCGATAGGGATATATTTCCGTATATGGATGGCGGCGCCTTCCCTGACGCGGCAGGAGCGCATCAGGGCATCCGCCGCCTTATAGACAAGATTATCCCTGGGATCCCTGACGATAAAGCGGTCTGAGGTGACGGTTATGCCCGAGGCGCGGGTCTTTCTTATCGTAATTATATCATTGAGATCTATCCTCTCAAACAGGGTGAGGATGTCGTGAAAACCATCGTCTCTTTTTTTGAGGACCTTCAGATAGAGATTTACTTTGGCGGGTGCCTTGAGGGTGATCGAAGTCATAGAGCCCCCACGCCTTTACAGGCGTGGTACCTTTGTTTACCCCGACTCGTAAGATATGTCGGGGTATCCGCCTGCATGTTTCAGTGTGACATCTCGGCGTCCTGAGTTTATCGAATCCTTCGACAAACTCAGGATTTGATACTGAGTTAATCGAAGTATCGAAGGACGCCGAAGCATCTTGTCGCATTCACCCCCGCCTTACTAGGCGGGGTTCTCTAAAGAAGGCGGAGAGAGACACGCTGTTTATCAGAGTACGTTATCCGTTAAAGACCCTGCGGTATCCGGATCATGCCTTACCGTTTACCCTTCATCCGGATGGCTTCCCGGGCCGCCTGCGCGATGGATTTCGCGTCAAGTTTAAAATGGGCGAGGAGCTCGTCGGGTTCTCCCGAGGCACCGAACTGGTCCCGCACGCCGATGCGCTTAAGGGGGACGGGACATTCCTCGGCGATCACTTCCGCGACGGCGCTGCCCATCCCGCCGAAAACGCTGTGCTCCTCGGCGGTGACGATGCATTGGGTCTCGCGCGCGGCCGCGCGGACCGCTTCGATATCCAGGGGTTTTGGCGTGTGCATATTAACGACGCGCGCTGATATCTTCTCGGCCTTGAGCATCTCGCACGCCAGGATGCTTTCATAGACCAGTTGTCCGCAGCTGAAGATCGTCACATCGCTTCCCTCAACCAGGGTATCGGCCTTGCCGATGGTGAAGACGCTCTTCTCTTCGGTAACGGCCGGAACGGCATTGCGCCCCAGTCGCAGATAGACGGGCCCTTTCTTCTGGGCGGCCGCGATGGTCGCTTTTTTCGCTTCAAACGCATCGGCGGGGACTACGATCGTCATGTTGGGAAGGACCCGCATGAGGGTTATCTCCTCCAGCGCCTGATGCGTCGCGCCGTCGCCGCCGACCGAGACGCCGCCATGGGTCCCGACGATCTTGACGTTAGACTGCATATAGGCGATGGATACCCGTATCTGGTCCCAGGCGCGGCCCGAGGCGAATACCCCGAACGTGCAGACGAACGGGATCTTACCCATGAGACTGAAACCGGCCGCGGCGCTCACCATGTCCTGTTCTGCGACGCCGAACGAGAAGAACCTCTCCGGAAATTCCTTTTTGAACCACGCCGCCCTGGTGGAATCCGTCAGATCGGCCGAGAGGACCACGATCCTGGCGTCGGCCCTGCCCAGTTCGACGAGAGCCTTTCCGAAACCATCTCTGGTTGGTGCTAACGGGACTTTTTCGCCTGCCATGACGATCCAGCTCCTTATAAGGAGAGATTATGCTGCGCAACCTCGTCAAAGGTCATCTCTTTGAGCCGATACGCCTCGAGCGTCTCGCGGCTTACCTTAAGATGTTTGTAATCTCTCACATTGACGATATCGATATAATTAAAATCTTCGAATTTGTACGCATGGACCACGTTAGCTGCGACCAGGAGGCCCATCTTGAAGACGTCGCTCGAGACATCGCGGTCTATTTCATCAAATTTCCTGTTGACGGCGAGGACCTCCAGCGTAAAGAAGCGCTCGCCCTGATCGCTCATATATTTCCCGTCCGACGATTTGACCAGAAACGCTTCGCTGAGCTCCGGGATATCCTTGAACTCTATCTTCACGCGCGACGCTATCTGTTCCGCGATAAACTCCGAGATCGTAATGTCCTTGATGAAGAACCGGTCGTTCCAATACCCGATCTCCCCCAGCGCGGCGGGCTCCGTCCTGAAGAAATCGTTCAGGAGCTCTTCCTGCCATTCCTTGTCGAGGTTCATCCGCTCAAAAATATCCTTGATGACCTTCTCCTTCTTCGCCTGCGGGCTCAGGCGCAGATCGATGAGCATCCGCTTTGAATACTCGCTGCGCGAGACGTCGCTCAGGAGGAACCGCTTTACATCGTCGACGGATTTGATGATCACGATCTGTATCTCCGGCAGCCTCGTATCGTGGGCGATGACGCAATAGAAATTGAACTGCGCGTTGGTCGAGATGACGACCCGTGTCGCGCACAGGAGGACATTGTTGATCCGATCTGAGGCTTCTGGAGTGACGGTAAAGGTGAAATCGAGGAGGTTCGTCAGGGGAAGATAGATAGCGATGGTCTGTCCGACCGTCGCGACCTTCACGTCGATCTTGTATTCCTGCTGACAGAGTCTTATGATCGACTGTTCGACCGCGTCCGCGGGATACGTCGCCGTGCAGCCGAGCGCTCCCGCGCCGAGCATCGCGACCGCCAGTATCGCCGCCGCACAACGCTGAGCTGACGACCCGAGGTAAGGTTCCGCTATCGGCTTCATCACATCTTTAGTGGGCTCTTCCCGTATTCCTTGAAGATCGCGTCTATCTCGTCATAATCCAGCTCTTCCTTCTCGAGGAGCTCTTTGACGAACCGCTCGGCGATAACGCGCTCTTTTGCGATCAGGGTTTCGACTTCCACAAGGCACTTCTTGATGATCTTGTCCATCTCTTTGTTCAACACCTGCTTTGTCTCTTCGGAAAGTTGAGCCTCCGGTATCTGCATGTAATCGCCGACGAGACCGACGTCGTTCATTCCCAGGCTCCACGCCATCATGTGCGCGATGCTCGTTGCCCGCTGGAAGTCCACGGAAACGCCGCTTGACGTAGTGCCGAATCTGATCTTCTCCGCAACATAGCCGGCGAGCGCCGTCTTGATGTCAGCCAAAAGCTTCTCTTTGCTCTCGGTAAAATATTCCTCTTTGGGATTATGATGGACCATCCCCAGCGCGCCCCTCCTGCCGATGATGGTCGCCTTGAAGACATCGTCGGTCGGATGGAGCAGGTAGAGCACTATGAGATGCCCGGTCTCGTGCCAGGCGACCATCTCCCGCTCGTGGTCGGTCATGTGGCGGCGATGTTTGAGCCCCATCTCGATCCTCTCGATGGCCTCCACGATATTTTTGTATACGATGACGTCCTGTTTATTCCTGGTGGCGATGAGCGCGGACTCTTTGACGATGTTCGAGATATCGGCCGGGGTATTGCCGATGGCCTTGCGCGCAAGACGGGCGATGTCGATCGATCCCTTATCATACTTCACCTTGCTGAGATAATACTCGAATATCTTCTGGCGTTCCTCGAGGTTCGGCTTGTCGATGTGGAGTTTGCGGTCGAACCTGCCGGGCCTGAGAAGCGCCGGGTCGATGATCGCCTCGCCGGCGTTGGTCGCGCCGATGACGACGACGTTGTCCTCGCCTTCCTGGAGCCCGTCCATCTCCGCCAGGAGCTGGTTCTGGGTGGAATTGGTCTCTTCCGTTCCGCCGAAGACGCTGAAGACCCTCTTCCGGGCGATCGCGTCAAGCTCGTCGATGAAGACGATGCAGCCGCCGTATCCGAACGCGAGTTCGCGGGCGCGCTTAAAGAGCCTGCGCACCCGGGAGGCGCCGACGCCGACAAAGATCTCGACGAATTCGCTTCCCGACATGGGCAGGAACGGGATCCCCGTCTCGGTGGCGATGGCCTTCGCGAGATAGGTCTTACCGCAGCCTGGCGGTCCTAGCATCAGGAGTCCCCGCAGTATCTTTCCGCCGATCTGCTTGACGCGCGCCCTGTCCTTCATGAGCTGAACGACCTCCCAGGCCTCGCGCTTCGCCTCTTCCATGCCGATCACATCGTCCCATTTCACATTCACCAGCTCTGAGTTGACCTTCGTCTCGCGGACCTTCGCCAGGCCGCTCCTCATGAATATCATGTACATGAAGACGAAAATAGTGGCGTTCAGGGCGACCATGATAAGGTTGATCGGCATGGTCGCGAGCGTGATATTCCGATAGAACGACTCCAGCGACATCAGACCGACGACCGACAGTATCAGGACGAGAATGATAACCAGAATAATGACCAGCCGGATCCAGTACATCCTCCAGTACATCTTAATTCTTTTCGGGATCATCTTCTTCTCCGTTTCTGTGGATTATAACTTACACTGTTCTGTATTCGGTTTACGGTTTTGTTTTCGTGGTGCGGGTTGCGTGATGCGTGCTGCGTAACGCGTCAACGCGCCAACCCGCAAACCGCATCACGAATTATAAGAGCATCGAGTATCAAGCATCAGCGACAATCTGTCAAAAATCAGTGTTAATCTGTATAGTAACGCGCTAACCCGCTAACGCGTCAACCATTAATCAGCGATAATCTGTCCAAAATCTGCGCATTAACTCCCGCCAGATTCGCTTCGCGAATCTAAGCGGCGGGATAATTCGCACTTACGATTTATGTCGTAACGAGCGAAAGCGAGTACTCCATAAATCGTGTGCTCATTACCGCAAACGCGCTAACCAAAAATCTGTGTTAATCTGTGTCTAAAACGCAACGCGAACTTTCACTGCGTCAAGTTCTTAAGCGCCTCGTCCAATTCGGCGATAGCGCGTTCATACTCGCTTTGTTTCGGGGCGATGCCGTGCCATTCGACCTTATTCTCTACAAAAGAGACGCCTTTTCCTTTTATAGTATGCGCGATAATAATGGTCGGCTTGCCCTTGGTCTTCCGCGCTTCATCAAAAGCGTCCATGAGGTCCCCGAAATCATGACCGTCGGCCTCGACGGTATGCCATCCAAAATTCTGCCATTTACCGTCAAAGGATTTCATGTCCTTCACCTCGCAGCAGAATCCGTCTATCTGGAGCTTGTTGAAATCGATGATAGCGCACAGAGTATCAAGTTTATAATGCGCCGCGGTCATTGCGGCCTCCCAGATCTGTCCTTCGTTCGTCTCTCCGTCCCCGATAAGACAATAGATCCTGCTGTCGAGCTTATCCAGCCGCGCCGCCAGGGCCATGCCGAGAGCGATCGAAAGCCCCTGACCCAACGAGCCGCTCGATATCTCAAGCCCCGGTAAGCCGATCTGCGGATGCCCCTGGAGGGGACTGCCGAGTTTGCGCAGTGTCCACAGGAGGTCCCGGGAGAAATACCCGCGGTCGGCCAGGACCGCGTAGAGCGTCGGACAGCCGTGCCCCTTTGAGAGCAGAAACCTGTCCCGCAGCGGCCATGACGGATTACGGGGGTCATGCCTCAGGACATGCATATAAAGGGTAAGCAAGATCTCGACTTCTGACAGGCTCCCACCGGTATGGCCTGAACCCGCCGCGGTCAGCATCTTCAGGATATCTTTTCTGATCTGGATCGCTTTTTTCTTCAATTCAAGGATATCGGGACGTTCAGTGTTTGAGCGCGTCGTCATTCGAACATTCCTTCAGTTTCTCTCGTACCTGTTCCTGCTGCGGGTCGATCTCGAGCGACTTCTTCCAGCTCTCCGCGGCTTGGTCGATCATGCCTTTTTTGCGATAGACATCGCCTATATGGTCCCTGATGACCGGGTCATCAGGCTCAAGGCTGACCGCTTTCTCAAGACAGCGAAGCGCTTCGTCGAGCATACCCTTCCTGAAATACGCCCAGCCCAGCGAGTCGATATAAGCGCCGTTCTCGGGATCCGACTCAAGCGCCTTCTTTATCAGGAGGACCGCCTCGTCCAGGTTGACGCTGTCCTCGGCAAAGATATACCCGAGGTAATTGTACGCCTCGGCGAAAGAGGCGTCCAGCCGTATCGCCTCTCTGAGCTCCCGTATCGCGAGCTCTTTCTGTTTTCTCTGATCATAGAACGATCCGATGTAAAAACGGATCTTCGGATCGTCCGGCCTTAGATCCAGCGCTTTCTGATAATATGCAAGCGCCTCGTCATCTTGGTGAGCCGTCGCCGCTGAGAATCCGAGCGCCAGATAAAGATCGGCGTCATCGACGCCGGCCTCCAGGGCATGTTCCAGGACGCGTATCGCCTCGAGTGGTTTCTTCTCCTTCAGATACACGTTGGCCCACTCGATATACGCGTCGACCTCTTTCGGGCTGAGAGCGACGAGGAGCTCATACTGACGCAGCGCCTTGTCGTGTCTTCCCGTTTCGTAATAGAGCCTGCCCAGCTGGTAGTAGGTCTTGCTGTTCGCCGGGCTCAGCGATACGACTTTTTCGTACTGGGCTATGGCGCCGGCGAGATCTTTCTTGGTCTCGTAGAGCATCGCCAGGGCGATGTACGCCTCGATATAATCTTCCTGAAGCCTGGTCGCCGTGGTCAGCTCCTGGATAGCGTCCTCGATCTTGCCGTTCCTGAAATCGATGATGCCGAGATTAAAGTGCAGGATCGGAGAGGCGTCGTCTTTCTCAAGCAGCTTTTTGTAAATGAGCGCCGCCTCGTCGATCTTCTCCTGGACGACATACAGGTCCGCCAGGCCCGCCAGGGCTCTCAGGTCGTCGGGGTTGATCTGGACGATCTCTTCGTACTTCTTCTGCGCCGCGTCATATTTTCCGTCTGAAGCATAGATAAGCGCCAGAAGGAACCGCGTCTTGGTACTCTTCGGATCAAGCCCTTCGGCGATCATGAGTTCCTCGATCGCCTTATCCTTGTGTTCGAGCAGCAGGTAGTCGACGGCGAGCCGTATATGGATACGGCTGATATCTTCTTCCTCGCTGGAGGACGCCTCCTCGTATTCTTTGATCGCCGCTTCTAGATCGCCCTCGCTGTCATACAGGATGCCCATGATATAATGGGCGAGCGCGCGCTGGTCCGGGTCGTTCCTGTCGTTCCTGACCCACGCCATGATCCTGTTCCATAGAGAAAAATTTTCCCCTGAGGCGTCTGTTATCGCGGCTATTTCCTGGATGGAAATAAAGACGATAACAACCGCGGCGATAGAGAGAAATAATCTTTTCAAAGGATCCTTGTGCCTGAGGTGTTATCTAAGCTTCTTCTTGTGTCTGTCTCTTCTTCTTCTCTTTTTTCTTTTATGCTTGGCCATTTTAGCCCGTTTTCTCTTGCGGCCGCAGGGCATCGTTCATCACCTCCTGACTTGAGACATTCGACAGAAAAACTATTGTTTCTATGCGCTTCGCGCAGATCTTACACGATCACCTTGTTCAGCGGATACTCGATGATCCCCTGAGCTCCTGCCTTCTTGAGCTGGGGGATGATCTTCCGGACGGTCCCTTCGTCGATAACGGTGTCGACGTCATACCACCCCTCCTGCGAGAGCGGCGATACCGTTGGTCTCTTCAGCGCCGGAAGGATCGCTATGACCGCTTTCAGGTCTTTCTTCGCCACGTTCATCTTAAGGCCGACCATCGTCTCCGCAACGATTGCCCCCTTCAGCAGCAGGGCTATTGTCTCGATCTTTGAGCGTTTCCACGGGTTCTTCAGGGATTGCCGGTTGGCGATCAGCTGCGTCGTCGAGGTACAGATCGTCTCGACCTCGCGTAGATTATTGGCCCGCAGGGTGGACCCCGTCTCGGTCAGCTCGACGATCGCGTCGACGCCGACATTCACCTTCGCCTCGGTCGCGCCCCAGCTGAATTCCACATTCGCCCTGACTTTGTTCCTGCGCAAAAATTCCCTGGTCACATTCACCAGCTCCGTGGCTATCTTCTTCCCCCGCAGGTCCTTGACGGATTTGATCTTCGACATGGTCGGGACTGCCAGGACCCAGCGGACCGGCCGCAGGCTGTGCTTGGCGTAGACGAGCTCGCAGATCTTCTCGACGGAGGAGTTATTCTCGAGGACCCAGTCGTTCCCGGTTATCCCGCAGTCCAGCGTCCCGTCCTCGACATAGCGCGACATCTCCTGCGCCCTGAAAAGGATGGTCTCTATCTCCGGATCGTCGATGGGAGGAAAATATGAGCGCTCGCTGATGACGATCGAAAAACCTGCCTTCTTGAACAACCGGACAGTCGCCTCCTGAAGACTCCCTTTGGGTATTCCAAGCCTCAATTTCATAGATAACCTCTCGTGGGAAAAGTATCCGATGCCCGTCAACTGTCCTGATATCAATAATGTTTCTCTATTGTATACAGATTATGGGGATTTTGTCAAGAAGTGTCGTAGAAACCGCGATGAGGGCGGCTCTAGGCCCCGCGCTCACCGAACCCTGATGGTCAGGATCAGGTCTCCCCGATGACGGCAGGTCGGACACGGAGAACCCTGGCCTCTGAGCCGTAACTTCTGGCCGTTCTTCGTTCCCCGTTTTATATTGAGGGTGATGCGTTTCGACCCGTGCAGCGTAAACTCTGCGGAGCCCCCTTTCTCAGCGAGATTTCTGGGGACCTGCAGTTCCGCGTACTGGTCGGCGATCGATTCTTCCTCTGCTTCTTCGGCGCCTCCCATGCCTCTTCTCGTGCCGGGACCCGAACGGTAGTTCTCCGCGTAGATGTTCTCGAAGATATCGGACAGGTCGTCAAAGAACGTATATTTGCGGAAGGAGTCGCCCCTGAAACCTCCTCCCTGCTGTCCGCTGAACCGCTTCAACAGCTCCTCAAAATCGAAACCGCTCTGATAGGCGAAATCCTGCCCGAAGGCTCCTTTCCCTTCGCGCAGGAGGTCATATTCTTTACGGCGTTCGGGGTCGCTCAGGACATAGAACGACTCCGAGATCCCCTTGAACTTCTCTTCCGCCGCCTTCTTCTCCTTCTCGGGAACGCGGTCGGGGTGATACTTCAGCGCCAGGGCGCGGTACGAACGTTTCAGCTCGTCGAGACTCGCCTTCTCGCTGACCCCGAGGATCTTATAATAATCTTTGTTCGCCATCGTTCACCTCATTTTCGTGAAACAGTGGAGCCCCGCGGGGCGGCCCGTCCTGGACCGTCGACAGACGGGCCAGGGAACCCCGCACCGTCCCGCATGGCGGGACTGGTGCGTGGGTGAAGACGCCTTTCCTGGCATCGTAATCCACCTGCGCCGTGTCGCCTTCGCCGAGTCTTCCCTCCAGGAGTTCAAGCGCCAGGGCATCCTCGATCTTCCTGCGGATGAGCCGTTTCAGCGGTCGCGCGCCGAAGCGCGGATCGAAGCCTTCCTGGGCCAGCTGGCTCTTTGCCTTCTCGGAGACGATCAGGGTGATCTTCCTGAGCGCAAGCCGCGATTCCAGATCGGAGAGCTGCAGGTCCACGATCCTGACCAGGTCGTCCGGCTCAAGCGCGTCAAAGATGACGATCTCATCGATGCGGTTGAGGAGTTCGGGCCTCAGAGAGGCCTTCAGTTCCTCGGAGACCTTTTCGGCCAGGGTTGCGCGGTCACCCGCGAATCCCTGGAAGAGATGGCTCCCGATATTCGACGTCATGATGATGATGGTATTTTTAAAATTGACCACACGCCCCTGTCCGTCGGTCAGCCGGCCGTCCTCAAGGACCTGCAGCAGGATGTTGAAGACATCCGGATGGGCCTTTTCGATCTCGTCGAAGAGGACCACCGCGTACGGCCTGCGCCTGACGGATTCGGTAAGCTGTCCGCCTTCTTCATAACCGACATACCCCGGCGGCGCTCCGATGAGCCGCGATACGGAGTGCTTTTCCATATACTCCGACATATCGATGCGCACCATCGCGTCCTCGTTGTTGAACAGGAACCACGCCACGGTCTTTGCGAGATGGGTCTTGCCGACACCCGTCGGCCCCATGAACAGGAACGAACCGATCGGCCGTTTTGCGTCGGAAAGTCCGGTCTTTGACCGCCGTATGGTATTTGAGATGAGCGCAATCGCTTCGTCCTGACCGACGACCCTCGCCTTGAGGTGCTCTTCCATATGGGTCAATTTCTCCACTTCGCCTTCCATCAGTTTCGCCAGGGGTATCCCCGTCCATTTCGCTATGATCTCGGCGATGTCTTCCTCGTCGACCTCTTCTTTGAGGATCCGGTGCTTCTTCTGGATATCTGCCAGGGCCTTGTTTTCGCGTTCCAGTTCCTTATTGAGCTGGACCAGGACCCCGTAGCGTATCTCGGCGACCTTGTCAAGGAATCCTTCTCGCTCCGCCTTTTCGCTTTCGGCCTTCCGGTCCTCGATCTTCGCCTTGATCGAGCGGATCTTATCGATGGCGTCTTTCTCTTTTTTCCATTCCGTCTTCAGGGCGGCGCTCTCTTCCTTCAGGCCGGCGAGTTCTTTCTCCAGCGAATCGAGCCGCTCCCTGGAAGCGGCGTCCTTCTCCTTTTTCAGGGCTTGCTTCTCGATCTCCAGTTGTATGACACGCCGCTCGATCTGATCGATCTCGGTCGGCATGCTGTCGATCTCGATCCTCAATTTTGACGCAGCCTCGTCGATACAATCGATCGCCTTATCCGGCAGGAACCGCTCGGTGATGTATCGGTCCGAGAGGGTGGCGGCCGCGATGATCGCGGAATCCTTGATCCTCACCCCGTGATGGATCTCGTAGCGCTCTTTGAGCCCCCGCAGGATGGCGATCGTGTCCTCGACGGTAGGCTGCCCGATATAGATCGTCTGGAACCTCCGCTCGAGCGCCTTGTCTTTCTCGATATATTTCCTGTATTCATCGAGCGTCGTCGCGCCGATGCAGCGCAGCTCGCCTCTGGCGAGCGCCGGTTTCAGGAGGTTCGACGCGTCTACGGCGCCCTCAGCGGCGCCGGCGCCGACGATGACATGCATCTCGTCGATGAAGAGGATGATCTCTCCTCCCCGCGCCTCGATCTCTTTCAGGACGGCCTTGAGCCGGTCCTCGAATTCTCCCCTGAACTTCGTCCCCGCTACCAGAGAGCCCATATCCAGGGCGATGACCCGTTTTGATTTGAGGCCGCTCGGGACGTCGCCTTTGGCGATACGCTGGGCGAGCCCTTCGACGATCGCGGTCTTTCCCGTTCCCGGGTCCCCGATCAGCACGGGGTTGTTCTTCGTCCTGCGCGAAAGGATCTGGATAAGCCTCCGGATCTCGTCATCCCGCCCGATGACCGGATCGAGCTTCCCCTGCCGGGCCAGACCGATCAGGTCCTTGCCAAAACGCTCAAGCGCCCGATAGGTGTCTTCTGAGTTCCTGTCATTCGATTGCTGCCCGCCACGGATATCTTTCATTGCCATAAGTATCCCGTCCTTCGTTATGCGATGCCGCTTCAGGACCTCGAGGAACTTCTGATCGCTGTCCTCAGTCATCGCAAGGAGCATATGCTCGGTGCTCGTGTATTCATCTTTGAGACGGCGCGTCTCTTCCCGCGCCGCGCTGAGCAGCTCGTTCATCCTTCTGGAAAAATAGGGCTGGGCCCCCGCGCCGGCGACCTCGGGCCTGCCGGACACCGCTCGCTTGAGATCGTCCCTGAGCCGCTGAACGGAGACTCCCATCTTTCCCAAAAGTGGCCCCGTTATTCCGTCCTCCTGGTCTACCAGGGCGAGCAGGAGGTGCTCAAGGTCGATCTCCTGCTGGTTTGACTTCTGAGCCAGTTCAACCGCCTGTTCGATGGCCTCCTGGGCCTGAGCGGTAAAGGTGTCGAATCGCATCGTTTGTCACTCCCCTCATCTATCGGTATAATGTATATATATACATATCTCTATACGTTTGACAAAAAATTTTACAGCTCCCTGATCTCCATCTCGAACTCCTCGATGAATTCCTGGATCGCGTTCTTCATGACCTTCTTGTTGATATAGTAGTAGATCAGCTTCCCTTTCTTGCGATAATCGACCAGATTGCAGCTTTTCAGGATCTGAAGGTGGTGCGATACCGTCGGTTGAGTCATGCTTCTCAACATCCCGCACATTTCCGTGACATTCATGTCGCGTTCTTCAAGAAGCCTTAAGATCTCCTGCCGCG
>Ga0315294_10006893_pt1 | contig 12469 bp, 10 predicted proteins | sample YL17G13_40_MG_FD_203626 | JGI IMG/M metagenome (GOLD analysis project Ga0315294, IMG submission 203626) | Sediment microbial communities from Yellowstone Lake, YNP, Wyoming, USA - YL17G13_40 | ecosystem: Environmental > Aquatic > Freshwater > Lake > Sediment | place: USA: Wyoming | collected...
CTCCACCCGCCCTCCTTTCTTATGAATGGTCATGCGGAATCCATCGTATTTCTGTTCTACGGCGCATTTCCCAAGCTTCTTCACAATCTCTTCCGAATTTGCCAGTCTCTCCGCAAGCGCGGGCATGATGGGCTTGAACACCTCCATCTTGAACTCGCCCATCTTGTGCGGATGCTCCTTGAACTTGCGCGCCACATATCCGATATCAGAACATAAATTGTACGCGTGGTCCAATTCCTCCCGCAGGCTCTTATCCCCCTTCTCCGAAAAGCTCAAGGAATCCAGAATGGTGGGCCCTCCAACTCCAAGCCGCAGTTGCCCAAGCACAAATCTCGTAATGTATTTCGCTTCCAGCGGCTTCGCGTTATTGTAAAGTTCTACCAGCCTTTTGATTTTCTCTTCCTGGCTCCCGCGCCCCGAGGATTTCGCAATCTTCATCAGCGCCGCATACACATACGCGATGGTCAGTTCCTGCGCATGCAAAGATTGTTGCCTCTTTCCGGTCAATAATTTCTCGGCGACGCCCCCCAAATCCCCAAGCGCGGCAAACTCCTTGTCCACATCCTTCCTGGAGTATCCGCTCCCTTCAGAAATCGCCTGCAATACGAACTTCTCTCCTATCCCCATGTCCACTCCCATATAGGGAGGAAGCAGTTCCCCTTCCGCTATGTACGCAATCCTCTCGGCCTCCTCGGGCGAGGCCTCTTTGAATAGTTCGGCGAGAAGCCCGGTCATCTCCAGCCGCCCGCTCTTGGATTCTATGACTTCGAAAACCTTCGCGAGTTTGTGGAAGAGCATGCGTATGGATAGAAAAATAGGTTAATTAGATTTTGCCCTTCTCAGCTCCAGCCCGATTCTCGTGAGCATGCTCTCAAAATCCACGAAATCGTATCCCGCAATCCTGTTCCCTGTCCAGAATCCCTTTGCGTCCCTTATGCCATATTTCTTCGCGGCAATCTTTGCGAGATGCCCAATCTCCGGGTTCGCCTTCTTCCAGACCCCGCGCATCTCCCTTAGGAAAATATTGACGGTCACGTCCCCGATTCCCTTCCCCAGCTCCTTTACCCTCCTCTCCAAATCCTTCTCATCCGCTGCCTCTTCATGCAGCTTGTCCAAGTCCCCACCGTATCTCTCGCCGAAGTTCTTCATTATCTCCAGGAACTTGTCAGCGGTCTTGAAGTCGTAGCGCACGTACCCTCCCTCATCCAGGCTCTTCACATAATCGTCCCAGGATGCGCGCGCCGCTTTCCGGAATTCCAGCAGGCCGTCCCGCTCAAACTGCTTATAAGTGCGGATTGCAATAGCCTCGCTTATCCTTGCCGCAAAGAGCACGGATGCGACAAACCATTTGAAAACCTCCGCGCTCTTGCCGCCTTTCAAATTTATTCCCAGCTCTTCGGAGTATTTTTTCCCATGTGCCTTCAGTAATTCCCTGAGTTTCTCCTTCCCCAGCATTGTAACCATGGTTACATACCAGTTTCCAGTTCCCTGTTTACAGTTTCCATTTTCAGCATCACGCATGCTTCAAATACTCCTTCTGCATCTCAATCGCATCAAATTCCAGCCTTGGGCTCTCGCAAACAATCCTCCCCGCAATCCCGTTCTCCGCCAGCATCTTCATCAATGGCTTATACGGCGGAACATTCGCAGAAATGGGCAGATGGTTCCGCTCCCCCTTGTCCGTATATTCTATTGAGGAAAAATGCGAATGGAAATTCTTTCCATATCCCGGTATTCTCTTCTCCACAGTTTGGAAAAGCTTATGATACTCCTCCTCTGTTTTGCACGGAAAGTCCCCCCTCGCAAGCAGGTGCGCAAAATCCAGCACCGGCCACACGAACCCCAATTCCTCGTGCAGCCTGATCACTTCATCCAGCCCGCCGAATGCGCTCTTCTTCCCAACCGTCTCCGCACCAAGGACGCATTTCACTTTCGCAGCGTCCATCTTCACCTTAATCATAAGAAGGACTTTCTTGGCCGCCCTGAACGCATCCTCTTTGCTCAACTTTTGATAATACCCAGGATGAAAAACCGTAATCGTACCCCCGCACCACTCCGTCACCTGTGCAGAAGAGAAAATATGCCTTATTGTAGAAGCCACCTTCTCCCTCTCCTGCGTGCAACAGTTCACATAATACGGCGCATGCGAAGAAATCAGCACATCGTTTTTCGCAGCGCTCGCCGCAACCGCCCGCGCGCTCGCCTCCTTCATCTTCACCCCGCGCACGAATTCCAGTTCCAGCGCCCCGAGCCCAAGCTTGCGCGAGCACTCCACAGCCTCCAGGTTCCCTCCCTCACATCGAATAGGGACTCCCGCGCTCGCAAACCGCACAAGCTGCTTTGCCATGCATTAGAGAATAAGATGAAAATTATATCCCTTTCCCTCAATCGTAGGGGCTGAACTCCTTCCCTTTCCCGCCCCCCCTCTTCGGCTTCTCCTTCCTCTGCGTCTCCCCTTCCACTATGTCCCAGTCCAGGTTGGTTTTAGGCTGCGCCGGAGCATCTGCCCTTCTTTCCTCCGCCCTTTCCGCCTGGGGCGGCCGCTCCTTCTCCCTTCTCACCGGAACTTCTTGGCGCAATTCAGCCTTCTGCGGCGCTGGTGTTTCCTCTGCGCGCGCGCGCGCCTGTTGCTCCGTCTTTGTGAACACTAGTTCTCCAAGATGCCCGACCCATTCCGGCCTTGCAACAACTGCCTGCCTTTCCGCCATCTTCGCACCTAGATTATTCCTTCTTCCTTGGTTAAATCCTTTTGCATTCCATTTAGCCCACATATCTGGCTAAATGGCATGTCGGGCCCGACGGGATTTGAACCCGTGACCTACAGCTTAGAAGGCTGCCGCGCTATCCAGGCTGCGCTACGGGCCCTTCCTCAAATAATTAACGTTCATTCGGGTTAAAAAGGATAACTGCCTCCGGTTCAATTAGCAATAAAAATCCTTTGAACTACACTTTCAGTACTTGTTGTGCCCTTCGGGCAAATAAAGAGGTTGATAGGATGGTATCCGTTCATGAGATAGTCGGGCTGATTGACGGGGTGGCGAACGACAGCACCGTCCCCAAGAACATAAGGCGCGCCCTGGACGAGGCGAAGGCGAAGCTCAATTCAAACGACGAGGTCACGCTGAAGGTGAGCTCCGCGATCTATTCAATTGAGTCCGTCAGCGAGGACGTCAACATGCCCTCGCACGCCCGCATGCAGATCTGGAACATCCTCAGCGCGCTCGAGTCCATGAAGAAGTGAAGTGGATGAAGGCGCTGATGGAAAAAGGCGTCAGGATCTCCCTGGAGGCGGAAAAACTTTCCGAGTCCGCGTCCATCCCGCCCGAGGAACTCCTCTCGCTCCAGAAAAACTTCATTACCGAGGAGGACGTAAGGCTTCTGATTGAAAAGAGAAGCGAGGAGAAAAAAGAAGCGCCGCTGGATGCCGAACAGAAGGCAAAATTCCTACCCCCCTCTGATTTCCATCCGCTCGCAAAGGAATACGAACCCTCCATCCACGTGCACGAAAAGACAGATGTCACGGGCAAATCCCGCAGCGGCGGCAAGGTCGAGGATTTCGTCGCCTATTTCCGCGACCGCTTCCAGCGCCTTTCCCGCCTCCTTTCCCTCTACTCCTCCAAATACCCGGAAACCGAGCTCAAGGACATAAAGAAGAACGAGAACCAGAAGGTGAGGGCAATCGTGATGGTCACGGACATCCGCATCACGAAAAACGGGAACATCCTCATGGAAGTGGAGGACCTTGAGGGCAAATTCAAGATCCTGTTCACGCAGAGGGACGCGGAAACATTCGAAAAGGCCAAGCTCCTCGTCCGCGACGACATAATCGCCACATACGGAAAAGTGACCAATGCATTCCTCATCGTGGAGGAATTCGAATGGCCGGACATGCCCGTCACAAGGGACAAGAAAATCTGCGAGAAGGACGTTGCGGCCGCCTACATCTCGGACATCCATTTCGGGAGCAACAAGTTCGTCCCCCAATACCTGGACGGGTTCGTGGAATGGCTCCACGGAAAAAGGGAGAACCCCGAGCTCGCGGGCAAAGTAAAGTATTTGGTGGTCGCTGGCGACGTTGTGGACGGAATCGGCATCTATCCCAACCAGGAGAGGGAGCTCACCGTGAAGGACATCTTCAAGCAATACGAAATTTTCGACAGGTTCGTAGAATCCCTTCCCGATTATATAGAGATACTAGTGGGCCCCGGAAACCACGACGCGGTAAGAAGGGGCGAGCCCATGCCCGCGATGGGCAAGGACCTTATCAAGAGCGACGTCCATCTCATCGGAAGCCCGTGCATGGTCGCAATCGAGTCCAGCGACCACCTAATCTACCACGGCACATCCACGGATTCCTGGATCGCATCGGTCCCCAAGCTCTCATACTCAAAACCGGAAATGGTTATGGTTGAATGCCTGAAGAGGCGCCACCTCTCCACGATTTTCGGGGGCAACGCAATCGTCCCCGAGCGCATGGACTACATGCTCATAGAGAAGGAGCCGGACATCCTTCACTTCGGCCACGTGCACAAGAACGGCTACACAAAATACCGCGGCACATTGGTAATCAATTCCGGCACTTTCCAGAGCACCACCGACTTCCAGCTCAAGCAGGGGCACATCCCCACCCCGGGCCGCGTCCCGGTGTACGAGTTCGCGAAGGACGCGCTGAAGACATTGGATTTCTCGAGGTAACAACTATGGAATACTTTGAATCCCTGAAGAAAGGCCTTGAAGAGGCCTATGCGATAGCCTCGGAGGCGCGCAGCAAGGGCTTCGACCCAGAGGAAAAGGTGGAAATACTCGTTGCAAAGGATGTTGCCGCAAGGGTGGAAGGGCTGGTCGGCCCAGCCGGCATCGCGGATGTGATAAGGAAGATGGAGGCCGGGGGGATGTCCCGCAACGACATCGCGTTCAAGCTCGCGGAGGAAATCGCAGCGGGCCAGCATTCCAAGGGCACCACCCAGAAACTTATCGAGCAGGCGGTGAGGACCGCAGTGGGCATTCTTACCGAAGGCGTCCTTGTCGCGCCCACCGAGGGCATCTCCCAGGTGAGCATAAACGAAAACCCAGACGGCACGAATTACGTTTCCGTTTTTTTCGCCGGCCCCATCCGCTCCGCGGGAGGGACGGTCGCCGCCCTGAGCGTCGTCTTCGCAGACATCGCAAGGAGGAAATGCGAAATAGGCAACTTCCGCCCCACGGAGACAGAAGTGGCAAGATACATAGAAGAGGTAGAGACCTATGAAAACCGCTGCAACCATTTGCAGTACAAGCCCCCGGAGGAGCACGTCGCCATAATTGTGCGCAACTGCCCGGTCTGCATCGATGGCGACCCAACAGAAGATGTGGAGGTCTCCGTCCACCGCGACCTTGACCGCGTAAAAAGCAACAGGGTGCGCGGAGGCGTCCCGCTCGTGATTTGCGAAGGGATTGCGCAGAAGGCCCCCAAGGTTTTGAAGCAGGCGAAAAAATACGGCCTTGACTGGGACTGGCTCCAGGATGTAATCAAGGTAAAAAAGAAGGAAGACAAGGTGGAGGTGGGCCCCGACTTCACATATCTGGAGGGATTGGTCGCCGGCCGCCCAGTCTTCAGCTACCCCATGGCGAAGGGGGGCTTCCGCCTCCGCTACGGCAGGAGCCGAACGAACGGCATAATGGCAAGGAACCTCCATCCCGCGACGATGGTCCTTCTGGACTCCTTCCCTGCGAACGGGACGCACATGAAGGTGGAGCGCCCCGGAAAGGGCTGCGTCGTTACCGTCTGCGATTCCATCGAGCCACCGGTGGTGAAACTGAAGGACGGCTCGGTCCAGAAGGTAAGGAGCGCGGAGGAGGCCGAGTCCCTCCGTTCCCAGATAGGGCAAATCCTGTTCCTCGGAGACATGCTCGTAACCTTCGGCGACTTCCTCAAGTCCAACCATCCGTTGATGCCCTCCGGCTATTGCCGGGAATGGTGGGAGGCCGAAATAGAATCAAAGGAGATGAACATCCCCCGCATTTCCAATGCGTTCGAGGCGTTTGAGTTCTCCAGAAAGCACGGGACGCCCCTCCACCCCGACTACACATATCCCTGGCACGACCTTTCGCATGAGGAGGTCACAGCACTTGCCCACTATCTTTCCAAGGGGAAGCTCGCCTGGGAAGGGAACAAGCTCCGCGAACTGGTGCTTCCCATAGAGAAGGAAAAAACCTTCCTTGAGAACCTCTACATAGAGCACAAGGTTTCGGATGGAAAAATATTCATTTCAGGGGACGACGGCTATTCGCTCCTCTCCTCCCTCGGGCTGTTGATGGGGCAAAAGGTTGACACCGCCCCCTTCTCCATGGACGCAGGCCAGGGCGTGATGGAAAACATCTGCCGCCTTTCCGGCATCACGATACGCAAAAAATGCCCGACTTATATAGGCGGAAGGATGGGCCGCCCCGAGAAAGCCAAGGAAAGGATAATGCCCGGAAGCCCGCACGTCCTATTCCCAACCGGCTCCCCCAAGAACAGGAGCCTGATAAAAATATACCGCACCCTGAAGGGAAGGGAAAAGGAGCGCGGCATAAATGTAGAAGTCGCAAGGTTCCGCTGCCATGACTGCGGCAAGTCCACATTCTCCACGCGCTGCCACTCATGCGGGGGCAAATCCTCCCTGGAGAGGGTATGCACAAAATGCGGAACGGCAACAAAGGAGGAGAAGCACTGCGACGTCTCCACGCAGAACTACGATTACCGCCCGATAGAGATAATCTCCATGATGGAGAAGCTCAAATCCGATTTGGGCTTCCTTCCTCCGGACCTGAAGGGGGTGAAGGGCTTGTTCAGCGATAATAAAATCCCCGAGCGCCTTGAGAAGGGCTTCTTCCGCGCCAAGCACATGGTCTACGTATACAAGGACGGGACCTGCAGGTTCGACGCGACGAACGCGCCCCTCACTCATTTCCGCATCTCCGAGATAAACCAGACCGCAGAAGGAATACGGAAACTGGGTTATGAGAAGGACCATTCGGGCAAGCCCATCACTTCCGAAGACCAGGTGGTCGCCCTCATGCCCCAGGATATCCTCATCTCTCGCCATGGGCTGGAATACATCGCAAAAATCGCCCGCTTCATAGACGATATTCTGGTTAACATGTACGGCCTTCCCCCCTATTACAAATTAGAAAGGGACGAAGAGCTCCTGGGCCACCTTGTGGCTGGGCTCTCCCCGCATACCTCCGCCTGCGTTTTATCCAGGATAATCGGCTACACGGACGCGAACCTAGGCTACGCGCACCCCTACTTCCACACCGCAAAGAGAAGGAACTGCGACGGTGACGAGGACGCGGTGATGCTCCTTATGGACGCCCTTTTGAACTTCTCCCGTTCCTACCTCTCCACTAGGAGAGGAGGGACGATGGACGCCCCGCTGCTCCTCACCCCGAAGATAAACCCGCTTGAGGTGGACGACGAGGTCCACGGGATGGAGGTGGTGGGCAAATACCCGCTTGCATTCTACGAGGCGTGCGAAAAGCTCACCTACCCCGGGGAAATCAAGCTCCGTCTCGTAAAAGACCTTCTTGGAAAACCGGAGGAATACGAAGATTTGAACTTCATGTTCGACACCACCACGCTCAACACAGGCCCCATGGTCACCAACTATATAAAGCTGGATTCCATTCCTGAAAAAATAGAAGCAGAGTTCGCCCTGCATGCGCTAATCCGCGCGGTGGATTCCAAGGACGCCGCGGAGCGCCTCATCCTTTCTCATTTCATCCCTGATATTTACGGAAATTTGCGCTCCTTCTCCAGGCAGAACTTCCGCTGCGTGGACTGCAACGAAATCTACCGCCGCCCGCCGCTCATAGGCAAGTGCTCAAGATGCGGGGGAAAAATAATCCTTACCATCAACAAAGGAGGGATAGAGAAATATCTCAAAGTCTCCATGCGGATGGTGGACGACTACGCCCTCCCCGCATACCTGAAGCAGCGCCTCGAGCTCGTGGAAAAGGAGATAAAGAGCGTGTTCGAGGACGAGAAGATACAGCAGAAGGGCCTCTCTGATTTTATGTAATAATGAATAGGAAAAGAAATAGAAAAATAAGAAAAAGGGCTCAGATATGGCCCTTCACGAAGCCGCCCAGGACGGGTATTTCCCACAGGATTCCCTGGTACGCCATGTATGCGGCATACAGGTCTACCGCGACGAACGCAAGCAGCAGGACCAGCTCAATGATTGTGAACACACAACCAATCACCTGCCCTACTCCAGGTATGAACGCGGCTACCACGCTGATAATCACGATCACGACTATGATCACGAAGAATGCTACCGAGAGCAGCACTGACTGCAGGGCATGGAACCTCACAAACCTGTCCTCCTTCTTGATGAAGAACAGCACTATCGCGAGCAGGCCGATAAGATAGCCTAGCGCAGCCATGAGGTTTGAATCCTTGTCCCCTCCCTCAAATGTCTTTTTTGGTGCAGATGCGGGCGCCGATGCCGGCGCAGCAGCCACTGTTTTCTTCTCGACTTTCTTCTCTTCTGGCATCAAAAATCACCTGTATGCATTAAATAGATGATTATTATAAACCTTTCTCGGCGCAGAGCGCTGGTGCTCGCATGCTCATATTCAACACGCTCACAAAGAAGAAGGAAAAGTTCGAGCCCGCGGAAGGCAAGAGGGTGAACATCTACGTGTGCGGCCTAACCCCGTACGACCATTCGCACGTGGGCCACGCCCGCACATACGTCTCCTTCGACACGGTGAAGCGCCACCTCCTCCAGAAGGGCTTCGATGTTTTCCACATCCAGAACATCACGGACGTGGAGGACAAGATATTCAGGCGCAGCCGGGAGAGCGGCATATCCCCCCACGACCTCGCCGAGCGCTTCCAGGGAGAGGCGGTTGAGCTTTTTGACCTTTTGAACGTCATCCGCGCTAACGTTTATCCCAAGGTGAGCGAGCACATTCCCGAAATAATCGAGATGATACGGGCGATACAGAAGAACGGCCTTGCCTACGAAACTGAAACCGGCGTCTATTTCTCCGTAAGCAAGTTCCGCCACTACGGGAAGCTCTCCGGCCAGAAGATGGACGAGATAGAGAGGGGCTCCCGCATAGCGCCCGAAGAAACCAAAGAAGACCCAGCGGATTTCGCCCTCTGGAAAAAGGGGGAAGACGTGCTCACCTTCCAGTCCCCCTGGGGCATCGGGCGCCCGGGCTGGCACATAGAGTGCTCCGCCATGGGGATGAAGTACACCGGAGGGAAGGCGCTGGACATCCACGGTGGCGCCCGCGACCTCATCTTTCCGCACCACGAGAATGAAATCGCCCAGGCTGAAGGGGCCACGGGGGACAAATTCGTCCGCTTCTGGATGCACACCGGCTTCCTTACCGTGAACGGGGAGAAGATGAGCAAATCTTTGGGGAATTTCATCACCCTCAAGGACCTGCTCTCCAAGCATTCCCCGAATTCGGTCCGCCTTTTCTTCCTGCGCAGCCATTATCGGAGCCCGGTGGATTACAGCGAGGACTCCATCCGCTCCTCCGAGGAATCCTGCAAGCGCATATTCCTCTTATGGGAGAGACTGGATGAAGTGCTGGAGGAGGAAAAGCCATCCACCGCGGACAAGGAGTTCCGCAAGGACTGCGAATTCGCGATCAACGGCTTCTATTCCTGCATGGACGACGATTTCGACACCCCGGGCGCAATCGCGCACCTGTTCAACCTCGCTTCCCATGTGTTCTCCCATCTGGAGAAGGGGGAGCCGGATTACGAGCAGATGGCGGAAGTGAGGGAGAAATTAGAAAACATGCTCTGGATTTTGGGATTGAAGAGGGAGGAGATTAAAATGCCAGAAATGACGGAAAAATTGGTTTCGCTGCTGATTGATTTGAGGGAGAAGGCCCGCAAGGAGAAGAACTACGGGATGTCCGACGAAATCAGGAAGAGGCTTCACGAGCTCGGCGTCGTTCTTGAGGACAGCGACAAGGGCGTGAAATGGAGGCTGGAGAAAAGATAGAGCAAACCTTCGCGCCCATATACCGGGCTTGAAGGTTTGAGCGGGCCTGAGGGGATTTGAACCCCCGACACCCGGATTAAGAGTCCGGCGCTCTGACCAAGCTGAGCTACAGGCCCAATTCCTGTTTTGAAGGAATCAGAAAGCAGAATATAAAAGCACCAGAACACTTTTTATTGATTATCTTCTGCTAATCGAGAGCCAGCTCCGCCTTCTCCTCTTCCTTTCCTTCTGCATCAGTAGCAGATGCACACCACCTTGCCCGCGCTTCCTTGCTCTCCCCTTTCTTGCCGGGGCTCTCGTGGTTCTCTCCTCTTTCCTATCCGCGGCCGGCCTCGTTTTGCGTTCTCCCCCCCTTTCCATCCTTTCGGAAACCATCAATTCCCTGGAGAATGCTCGCCTAATTGCCGGCTTTGCCAGGGCCGGTATTGGGATTGGAATAATGTTTGGGGCACTCCTTTCCCGCCTGCGCACCGAAGCCTTCAAATCCTTCCTTTTGGCTGCCCTCCACCGCGCTTCAGGAACACCTGCCGCCTTCTCCTTTTCCATTCGCCTGCTGGCAATTGCCTTCCTCCTCTCCTCGAACACCGCGAAGCCCGCTTTCTTTGTTTTGCTGATGGCCTTTGCCTCTTTCCGTGGGCGCGGAGCAGCCGCCTGCCAAATGACCACATCCCCCAGCATCCTTTCCTTTGCCGGATTGTGATGGATTCCCTGCTGAACCACTTTCGCCCCTCGCGTGACCATTTCCCTTGGGAACCTATTCCTCTTCAGCCCCACCGCATCGAATTGCTCGGCCCTAAAGCCGGGGATTTTTTCCCTTTTCGGCCTCGCTTCCTCCTGGCGGTATTCCACCTCCTTATGGATGGTTTCCTTCCTGGCCGGGGCGTGGTAATCTTCCTTGCCTGCTTCGGCAGGTGCATACTCCACATTGTATTGATGCGCTGCCGAATTGCGGGCCGTCTCGTTCCCGCCCTTTTTCATCTGCTCTGGCCGCAGCGATTCCTCGCGCCTCGCCCGCATCCCCCTCCGCCTTCTAACGCGGTACATCCTGGAATTATATGAATGGGCAAGCTGGGGCTGCATGCCCGGGACCGCATCAACGATCTGGATTTCCGGAACCTGGCGGTTCAACCCATACTCCATCAAATGCATTAGCCAATTCGGGGCGAATCCCAATTCTGAAGGCATCCCCCGCTCCGCCTCCATCATTATGGGCAGCATCGAAATCCTGCCTGCGAGCGGGTCGTATCCTCCGAAACTCATGACCCTTATGCTCTCCGTGTTGAATCCCTTGCCGCCCGCGCATCCCCCTCCCCCCTTCCCCTGGAGTATGTCCGGCATCTCCTGCGTGTACGGGTCGTACTTCCATCTCAGCCTGTCCTCGTCCTTCAGCAGGAGGTTGTCCGCATTAAGCCACACGACCTTTCCGCCGAAGATTACGAAAGGCAGGCCGTTGTTCACATCGCACTGGAGCCCGCCCATGCGGTCATTCCCGATTTTTTTCCCTTCCGGGGTGATGAGCCAGTCTATCTGGTAGCCGAACCTGCCGTCGTAGGAAACATGCGCATACCCGTTGTTCTGCTCGAGTATGGATATGGTCATCTCCATCGCGGTCCAGTTCTTTCCAACAAAACCCATGATGTTCCTGCCCTCCACCTCTATGGTCCTCCTGAAAAGCAGGGTTCCCGTTTCCCTCTCCATGAACCTCCTTGTGAAATCGAGCCTGCGTGGCGCATCCGGCTGCCTCTGAACGCCCAGTTTACGTGCATTTGCAATGCTCTTCTGTGCCTGCTCTGGCTCCGCCATCTTGTTTACCCACCCATTGAGAAAACCTTTTTCCCAAAAACCTTTTTATTGGGATGCCCGCCAATCCATCCTATGGGCTTCCTTCTGCGCGACAAGCCGGCAAAGGTCTTCATCCTTCTCAAGGGCAAATCCACTTATCTATCCGATATTGCGAAGGAGACCGGAACCACGTATGTGTATATTACCCATCTCATGACCCTGCTCCAGCAAAAGGGCCTCGTCACCATACAGAGCGCGGGCAAGAAAAAGACCGTCTCCCTCACCGAAAAGGGGAAGGAGGTTGCGAACGCGGCCGAGGAACTGAGGAGGAAGTTGGAATGATTAGAGTATTCCCGGGAAAGGGCCCCGCTAATCGCCCACTATCCACAGGCTATCTAATCGAGAATAAAGTCGCCATAGACGCCCCCGAGGGCGTCCTCTACCCCGACCCAGAAATGATAATCCTCACCCACGAGCACTGCGACCACATCACAGGCATCTCTTCCCATTCCTGCAAAATATGCTCCAGCCCCGTAGCCTCCAAGGAAATAGAAATGGGCCACTCCTTCTGCAGGGAACTGGGCCTCCCGGAAATAAAGAACGCCCAAATCCGCCCGCTAAAAGACAACGAACTCCTCAAATTCCCCTCATTCTCCCTGAGGATTCTCCATACGCCCGGCCACTGCCCCGGC
>Ga0315294_10006897_pt1 | contig 12466 bp, 9 predicted proteins | sample YL17G13_40_MG_FD_203626 | JGI IMG/M metagenome (GOLD analysis project Ga0315294, IMG submission 203626) | Sediment microbial communities from Yellowstone Lake, YNP, Wyoming, USA - YL17G13_40 | ecosystem: Environmental > Aquatic > Freshwater > Lake > Sediment | place: USA: Wyoming | collected...
ATCTTTTCTATGAATATGCGGTCCTCGGCAGATCTCAAGTCAGGGAATCCGCCCACCTCTTCCCATACCCTCTTCTTAATAAGCATTGAGGTAACCGAGTACGTCCTCATCCGCACCCCCTCAACTACCCGTCGGGGAGGAACAAACGCAACGGAGGACCATCTTTTAAAAAACGTATTAGCCATAGGGTCATAAACGCCGAAGACTACGTCAACAGGTGAGCCATCGGTCATTTTTGATGCGAGTTCTTTCAGCCATGGCTTTTCTAAAACGGTGCCGGCGTCAGCCAGGGCGATCAGCTCATTCTGCGCTGCTCCGATTCCGATGTTTCTGCCTCTCCCGGGATAAGACGGCCCTGCCGTGATCACTTTGACGGCATGCCCCTCGGCGATGTATGCGGACACCGCCTGAAGCGTTCCATCTCTTGACCCGCCGTCAACAAAAATAACTTCGTCCGGCAGCGTCTCCTGCGCAAAGATCGATTCGAGCAGCGGCCGCACGGAACTTTCCTCGTCGCGTATCGGCACAACCAAAGATATTTTCTGGCGCATCCCCTTACCCTCTCGATAGAGTGGTCGAGATAAACCGAAGGGCCTTGTCTTTTTCCTCTTTCGTCATAAGAAAGATGAAGCAGCTTATGAGAAAGACGCTTTTCGATAGAAACATAAGGGGTCCTGACCCGCCGATAAAGAATATGATCGATAACATAAACACGGTCGCGAAAAATAACATGATATTACGCCTGGAAATCTTTATTCTCATACATCTCGTATGATAAATCCCCATCGCTACCGAACCCAACACATTCGACATGAGGTAGGCAAGCGGCATCGCCTTGAGCCCTGCGTGTGGTGCCAACAGCATAAAGAGGCCGACGAAACTTATGCTATAGAGCAAAGCAAAGACTATGTAAACCTTTATTTTTTCCCGGGCCAGAAGCGAGATCCCGAAGAGATAAAATAGAAGAAGGAAATAGTCTCCAAACAATTGCGCTGAAAACAACTCTGCAGACGGTAAAAATTTTGACGAAAATAAAATACGGATGACCGCGTATCTCAGTAAATAGATTCCCGCGGCAAAAGGAACTACCCCCAGTATACAAAATCTTATGGTAGTATTCATCTCGCGGGCGCTTTCTTTCTCGTCAGAGATCGCGCTGGCCCGGGGATAATAATATGACCATAAACCGTTTGTAAAAAGAGCCAAATAATAGCTTGATACCGCAAATACCACCTGATACAGGCCGTTTGCCTCCAGCCCGAAGTATTTGATGAGAAGCGTCCGCATAAAAACTACGCAAAAAAGACCCAAACCGCCGGTAATAAACGAAGCGCCTCCGTAGGTCAAAAGCATTCCGGCCACGCGCTTTCTTTCCCCGTTTCCGCCGAACATGCGCTTGAATGCGAATATCCTTGAAAAGACCGTCCGCGGCGCGTATCTGAACATGAGGTAATAAAAGACTGAAAAGTTTATCAATGCCGCGGCGACGATATACCAAAACGTGCCTTTTACCTTCATGACCAGAATGAATATAAAAAGCGGGATCAAGGATAATGCGGTAACGAAAACCCTGCCGCGGGCAAAGCCCTTATAATTGCCAAGCCCTATGAGCGCCGATTCAAATGTCCCGGCCAATACGACAAAGGGCAGCCCCAGGGACATAATAAGCACGGGGATGGCATACGAGCCGCTGGCAAAAATATATCGTGAAAAATATGATGAGAAGGCCGCGATAGCTACTAGGGCAAGAAGACACACGGCCAACTGCATCCCCACCGCGTGCGATATGGTCTCGGCAACCCTCTCTTCGTCTTTTTCCGAATTGTATTTTGCTACATATTTTGTTATCCCCAGACGCATCCCCAGAGAAGCAAGCACTATGAAAAAGTTGAAGAAATTATACGCCTGAGAAAAAAGCCCTACTCCCCCCGTTCCGAGAAAAACGGCGGTAAATTTAGCCCTTATGAATCCTGCGATCATGTTCGAAATAGTGATCGGGCTTACCGCTATCGTCGCTTTCGCGATCTTCATCTGTGATATTCCCCGCTCAAGGCGTGCCCATGAACCTATTGAGCACAGAAACCTCAAGCCCCCTTATAACGCTTTCGTGAAAGTATCTCTTCGCAAAGTCTCGCGCGGATCCTCCCAGGCGCGATGACAACCCTTTATCCTGCAACAATGCGATGACCTTACCGGCAAGCTCACTTGTGTTCCTGAATTGCGCGAGAAGGCCGCGTTCGTTATACCCGATAAACTCACCCGCCCAATCATGGTCGTAACAGGCTATCGGCTTTGATGAAAGGGCCGCCTCGACAAGGGTCATCCCGGCATGGGTGAATAAAATCGCATCCGCAGAATAATAGAGATCGGCGAGGGCATTCTCGGCTACGTGGCCGAGAAAGATGATTCTTTCACCCAGACCTAGCTCTTTTGCCCTCTCTTCCAACGCAGCCTTAAGGCTGCCCCTTCCCGCGATAAGGAGCGCCGCATCGGGAACGTTTTCCGCGATCAAGGCGAACGAGGTGATCGCGTCCTCCACGAACTTCACTTTCTCGAGGCGTCCGACATAGAGCACCACCTTCTTATCCGAGAGGCCTCGATCAGCCTTTATATTTTTTCGCAGCGCCGGTTCCGTGAAATGGCATGCACCGACGCAGGTCCTCAGCGAAAAGGCTGTTTCCGGCCGCGCCCCATGGCTCAGCGCGTAAAACTTATAGTTTGCATAGCTTGAGGTCGTAAAGAATGCTCCTTTAAAAACCGATCCTTCTACTTGTCTTTCGATAGCCTTAAAAAGAAATGGCGCAAAGACAAGCCGCCTGATCCTTCTCGTAGAAATATCATAGTTCTGAATAACATGGATAGTATAAGGCACTCCCGTATACAGGGACGTCAGGAGCGCGACCAAACCAAAGAGATGCGGGTCCTGGGCCCGTATAAGGCCTATCTTTTCCTGCCGGACAAAAAAAACTGATACCGAAAGAAGCCTCATTATGCTTATCGCAAAGAGCAACCTTTTTAAGCCGATCCGCTTCAGGATGCATTCCGGCCTTTGTGGAACGTGTACTATCCTGTGCGAGGGGCCGTAGCTTTGATCGCTATACAACACCTTGAAATCCGAGAACAGGACGGTCACGACCTTTTCCAGGTAGCCACCAAGATTGGACTGAAAAACGACATGCGGGCCGGATGAGCCCTCTATGTCGTTAATGTTATAGTGCGCAAATTGCAAAATGCGTTTCCCGCGTATCTTCTCTTGTCTTTTTTTAAAAAAGACGGCTGATAACCACATGACAAAAAACAAGGCGGTCAATGCGGCGAGAGAGAGGGCCCCCAACAACACACATAATGAAAAATCTAAAATGACTGCTATTCGTTTCATAGTCCCCTGTCGCCGCCCCTCAAAATAATCGGTGCGTCCACTCGCGGTACTTCGGCATGCAATTCTGGCACATATCAAGCGTGCGCCGCATCATGACATTCTTTCTGAATTCTACGAACCGCCTGTCGTTCCATATAGAGATGAATGAACGCTCACGTACATTTCCGAATCTATGCTTTAGGAATATCTCGTAGCAACATCCCACGACATCGCCATCGCAGGTAACAAGCGGGTATTTCGCATCCTGCGGGCAGACAGTATCAAGGTTATAAAGACGTATGCCTCCTTTATTATCCACGAAGTACCGCGACACCCCTTCCTGGTCGGCGCTGACAAAATACGATTCCTCTATGTGACGCACAAAACCATGATCTGCGGTCCTGTCTATGAAGAGCGACATGAGGCATGCGCCATCGGCTCCAATTCTTCTCGCAAGACGCTCAAATTCACCGATCTGGTGCTCGTTCTTCTTCGTCACGATCATCTGCAGATTGATATACGGGTATCTTGACCTCTTTTCGCGTTTTGCCTGCACCATACCTGCAATGTTCTCGAGCAGAATATCGAGCCTCCCCCCGCACCGGTGAAGATCGTACACATCCTGATCCGTGCCATCTACGCAAATAGTTATGTAGGCCAATGCGTTTTCAATGAGCGCGCACGCCATATCCCTTGAAAGTAAAAGGCCGTTGGTGCTCATACTTGACCTGATCCCTTTTTTTGATGCGTAGAGGACCATATCCGGCACCTTCTTATTCATCAACGGCTCACCCCTCCAGTGGAGCATCACCTCCTGAAGGAAGGCCTCGGTATCATCGATGACTTTCTTGAACGTCTCGAACGGAAGGAATTTCCCTCCGCGGTCGATCGGTGCTTTAAGGATATAGCAGAACGCGCAGTTGATATTGCATACCGATGCCGGTTCAAAAGTGATCGTATGCGGAAGGTCGTTCAGTTTCGCTATGGCCCTGCGTTTCACATAGCGAAGGCCTTCTCCCAGGCCGCGCTCTTTCGCGTATCTGGCTATCTGTAAGATATTCTTATGCACATCCATTACCGCACAATCTCCTGTCGATGCCGTACCTGCAAGGTATCAAAGATGCGGGCCAGACACCCCGTCAGGTTGAGACGTGAATATTGCCCTGTGTCATCATCGAACCCGGCGCCGGGTACATGTCCGAGCTTTTTTGACTCATACGCTTCCATAATCACGCGTTTTGCTCCTTCGATCGTTGACGAAATACGGCCGTTTCTCGTCTTCGATATAATGGCCTTGAGATCTGATCTCTCCTTTGAGCTCAAGAGGAGGATGGGCCTTCGAGCGGCAATATATTCAAAGGCCTTCACCGGTATGACCCCCCGGCTGATCTCGTCATCGCCGGACCAATCAAACAAAAGAAGAAGATCGGAGTTCTTCATTATGCCAAGGATATCACTCTGCGTAACGGGAGGAAGCACGTGCAAGGCACCACCCAGGCCCATCCTCTGCCCTATCGAACGATAGTCAGGCTGATGAGCGCCAAATGTATAAAAATTGACCGCAAGCTCATCCTTCCTCAATCTTCCATCATGCATCAATGACTGCAGCGCGCGGAAAAAAATATCGGGATTCTGTGTGCCGGCATGCAGCTTTCCGGCATATGTGATATTGAACTTTCCGTTCTGCAATAAACCTGACGGTGCTTTATTCATATCCTCTTCATCAAATCCATTTGTGATCGTAGAGACACGCTGGCCATACCCGTTACGCAATACCCTTCCCCACGTTTCAGACACGGTCACGATATGGTCTGCGTCTGCAAGCGTCCTTTTCTCAAGCTGTTTATTCAGGGCGTACATGAAAGGGTTCCTATGACGGATATGATGGTAATCAGCCCAAGGGTCTCTCATATCTGCAACCCAGGGAATACCAAACTTTCGCTTAAGTGCCCGTGCGATGAGGTGGGATGTTTCCGGTGGCGACGAACTGAATATAATGTCAAATCGTTCTTCTGAAACAAACCCCCCGGCTATTTCCATCGCCGGCCTATACCAACCGGCTTGTCTATCGGGAATATGGATTATGCTGTTACGATACCCGCTCTTTATCACCCGGACTCCTTCGATCCCCGCGTCTTCCTCATCACACCGTATCTGAGAAGGCGCATCGCGCGGCGTGAGTATGGTCGGCTGCCATCCGTACCGTTCCAGATATTGTGCGAATTTCAGCGTACGGAGCATCCCTACTCCTCCACGCGGCGGCCAGCTATATACGACCATCAATACCTTATGCATCTATATACACTCCGTAATTCTCGGGGCATGTCCTGCACGGCTCTTTTAACAGGGAGGGATCGTGTGACAAAAATTCCCTTCTCTTATTCCTGAAGAACTCGTTGTTCCATGCATCATTATCGGAGAATCGGCCATTGCCCGACATATTAAGGAGCATGATCGAGCAGCTCGATATCCTCCCCTCGCCATCGACGCGTATCTGGGTAAAATGCGTCTTACAACCATTGAACGCCTTATGCCGGTCGATGAGCGCCGGGAAGGCAACCTTTTTCCTGATGGCGTGCGGCAAACGGCCGTATATATCCTTTATCTCTTGTGCTTCAGGACTATCGGCAAAAAGCATGCGTTCATCTGCGGTGTAACCATCATATGGCGAGGGTAGGAAATTGCAGAAATAGATATAATCGCAGCCGATCTCCCTTCCCCTCTCGATCATCTCAGGGATATGAGTGAAATTCTCCTTATCTATGATGAACGAAAGGCTCACCCTTATCGCCGCATCGCTGCCGTTTCGCGCTTCAATAAGCCTTTTTGCCGCGCTATATATCGAAGCATAGAGATGGCCGGGACAGCCGGTCATACGCTGAAATTCTTCAGGACGATGGCCGTTGAGGCTGATAGTAATGCCGTGAAGAGGCGACGCTATGATGCGCCCGATATTCTCTTCGATGGTGGTGCCGTTTGAGAAGGTCTTGACCTTCATATGCTTGGCATGTACCGCATACTCAATCATTTTAAATAGATCTTTATTGAGGAGCGGCTCTCCCGAGCCTATGATCTGCACGTTGAGCGCCCGGGGGAACGTATCAACGATATCTTTAAATACCTCGAATGACACATCTTTGGTCGGCTCTTGTAGGTAGGGATAGCTGCCGGGAATAACATGCGAGTGGGTCGGACACATGTCGCATGAGAGCGTGCAACGACCGGTCGCCACTATTGAGATCGTAAGGGGTTGGTAAGAAACAACCTCTTCCCGTGGCATGCATAGGTACCGCACATAATTTATTTTTTGAGAGAGAAAATATCTATCCGTTATGATGCGCAAGGCTCCTCTCATCGTCCCTCTTGCCATTCTCGTATGTTTAGAATCGCTTTTTAAGATGCGCGTAAAGCTCGGGCCTGGCCTTTAAAGACCAAACATCAGCCTGTCCATAAAGAGCATCATAAGCGCTTATCGATGAAGACCCGATACCAAAGCTCTAAATTGACCAAGCTCCACAGGATAAATGAGGCGTCCCTCTTTCCTGAAAGATGGCTATCGATCAATGCGCGGATCCCGCTTTCATCAAAGATCCGCCGCTGTTTGCACTCGGGAGAAGTCAGGATCTCGAGAAGCTTGTCCTTGAAGTCGTTCCTGAACCATTCCCTCGCGGGGGTCACAAACCCCATCTTGTCACGCCGGGTTCTTATATTCTCGGGAAGGATTCCTTTTACGCTTTCGCGCAGTATGAATTTTGTAAACCCGCCCGATATCTTCATCTCATTGGGCAGGCTGTAGAGGAATTCTACGAGGCGATGGTCGAGAAACGGCGGCCGCGACTCGACAGAATGAGCCATGCTATTGCGGTCATCGATGTGGAGAAGCGAAGGAAGCGGTGAAAGGGTGCACGACCTGTAGAGCTCTTCGTCCAGCAACGATGAGAATATACCTTCCGTCGAATCACCGGAGAGCGCCGCGGGCTGTATGCCATCGAAGAAGTGACGGTTAAGATAACGCGGCAGGGTGCCGCTCCCGGTGGGTGTCCATGTCCGCATGGCGTGAGGGCGCAACCGTGAAAGAATGATACGCGCCATGGCGAGAAGCGCCTCCTTGAGAGGGTAGGTTGACGCCGCCGCGAGATCCCGAATATTTTTTGCCAACAATGCCATGCGGCCGCTCAGAAACAGATCCGCAAAATAATACGGGTAATATTTATAGTATCCTGCCAGCGTCTCGTCTCCGCCTTGCCCGGTAAGAAGCACCTTGATGCCTGCCTTCTTCGCCTCCTCCATCACCTTCCATTGCGAAAAGACGCTCGCGCCGCTATATGGTTCATCCTGATGCCAGATCATCTTCTCAAACTCATTGACGAGCTCATCGGGTTTTGGAAAGATATAATGCGGCACAAAATTATCCGACTTCACTATCTCGGCGATATATACCCGCTCGTCAAACCCTGTTTCATCAAAACACGCGGAGAAACTTTCGATCGTGCCTTCCCTCATGCCGGATGCAAGGACCGCCAAAGATGTTGAATCGAGCCCCCCTGACAGTGATATTCCCACCGGTACATCGCTCCTCAGGCTGAGTTTGATGGCGTCCCTGAAGAGTGCGAGATAATCCTCTTTTGCTTTCTCGAGCCTTATACCCTCTCTCTTGCGTTCTGCGGAAAGCCGCCAATATCGTACATATTCCGAACGGGCACACGATACATTCATGTAATGGCCTGGTTTCAGGCTCCGTATGCCGCAAAAGAATGTCTCGTCGTTCGTATCGACATACCCGTATCCCTTCACAAGATAGCGATAGAGGGCATTACGGTTTGGGGTGCAGGGAATTGACTTATTGCAGAGGATCGCTTTGATCTCAGATGCAAAGATAAAAACATCCTTATCGGAATAATAGTACAACGGCTTGATGCCTAAACGGTCCCGGCTTGCGAAAAGCGTCCGATTCTTCATGTCCCATATGGCGAAGGCCCACATGCCGTTGAACTTATTGAGGCACGCCGGCCCCCATTCCTCAAATGCATGCAGTATCACCTCGGTATCTGACCTTGATCGAAATGCGTGGCCGTGCGCTTTCAGGGTCTCCTTAAGCTCGAGGTAATTGTATATCTCGCCGTTATGGATAATCCAAAGCGTCTTATCCTCATTGGACATCGGCTGGTGGCCTTCAGGCGACAGGTCGATTATCGCAAGCCTCCTATGCGAGAGCCCTACGTTCCTGTCAATGAACTGCCCGCTATCATCAGGCCCCCGATGAGATAAGATCTCCCCCATGCGTTTCACCGCTTCGCTATCGACCGGTGCGTTATTCAAATGCAAAATTCCCGCGATCCCGCACATAGGCTACCCTTTAAAAAATCCCTTAATCCTCTTCACGACATACTCCAGATCCTGCTGCTTTAGCTCAGGATATACCGCGATCGCGCACGTCTCGAGCGCTGCGGCTTCTGATTCCGGCAGATCGCCTTTCTTGTAGCGGAGCGTTTTGTAACATTCTTGCAGATGCAGTGGCACCGGATAATAAGTTCTCGTCTCTATGCCGCCGTCTGTTAAGTGCTTCATGAATTTTTCAAGGCCAGTTCTCAATCTCAACACATAGAGATGGTACGTATGGACGCTATCTTTGGATACAAACGGCGTGGTGACCGGCAATCCTTTCAGATGCTCGTCATAATACCGTGCCTTTTCGCGCCGCGCCTCCAGCCATGTATCGAGATATTTGAGCTTCACCCTGAGCACGGCGGCCTGTAAAGAATCTAATCGGGAATTCATGCCTATATGCGAGTGCAGGTACCTGATAGAGCTTCCATGTACCCGGAGTATGTTGACCTTATCGACGAGCGTCTGGTCATTTGTCACCACCATGCCGGCGTCACCGTACGCGCCAAGATTCTTGCCGGGGAAAAAGCTGATAGCGCCCATATCGCCCATCGACCCTGCCTTTCTCCCTTTGTACGTAGAACCTATCGCCTGAGCACAATCCTCTATTACCTTAAGATTATGCCTTTTCGCGATAGCCAGGATCGGGTCCATATCGGCACACTGGCCGTAGAGGTGTACGGGGATGACCGCTTTTGTCGCCGGAGAGATCTTCGGTTCAATGAGCGCCGGGTCTATATTGTACGTGCGTGGGTTGACGTCGACAAAGACCGGCTTCGCGCCGACCAGCGATATCGCCTCTGCAGTCGCGATAAAGGTGAATGAAGACGTGATCACTTCATCCCCGGGTCCGATCCCCAGAGCCTTTAAAGCGAGGATCAGCGCATCGGTACCTGAGGCGACCCCTGCCGCCGACTTCGTGTTGCAGTAAGAAGCGACCTCGGCCTCCAACGCCTTCACATCCTCACCCAGGATGAATCCCTGGGAGTCGATGACTTTATGAATTGCTGCATCGACTTCTTTCTTTATGCCTTTGTATTGCTCTTTGAGATCCAATATCGGTATCTTCATATTTTATCCTCTTTACGTAATTGACAATATTAACATATATAATTCTCTTATGCAATATGAATATGTGCCACGGATGAATTGTTATAACTTATTTATTGACAATATGATAGGAAACTATAGCTGTGATGCGCGGAAGGGAAACAATTACCGGAGACTCTCGAACCACCTGATAGTTTTCAGAAGCCCTTGTTTCAATTCGACCTTAGGCTTCCATCGAAGAGACGTCTGCGCTTTTTTGATATGCGGCCGCCTCACCTTCGGATCGTCTATGGGTAGGCCCTTGTGGAATATTTTGCTCTTGCTGCCAGTAAGACCGATGATCAGATCAGCCAACTCACTGATCGACGTCTCGTTCGGGTTGCCGATATTGACCGGGTCGTTTATCCCGGATATCATCAGCGAATAGATACCGCGCACAAGATCCGAGACATAGCAGAAACTTCTCGTCTGCGTACCCTTGCCATACACGGTGATCGGCTTATCGGCAAGCGCCTGACTAATAAAGTTCGGTATCGCGCGGCCGTCTTCTTCCCTCATCCTCTCGCCGTAGGTATTGAAGATGCGGATGATCTTCGTGTCGATCCTATGGACACGGTGGTACGCCATGGTGATCGCCTCGGCAAAGCGCTTTGCTTCGTCATAGACGCCGCGGGGGCCGACTGGATTGACGTTGCCCCAGTAGCTTTCAGGTTGAGGATTCACGAGGGGATCACCATATACTTCACTGGTGGAGGCAAGGAGAAAGACCGCCTTCTTCTCCTTCGCAAGGCCGAGCGCATTATGAGTCCCCAGAGAACCCACCTTGAGTGTCTGGATCGGATACTTCAGATAATCGACCGGGCTCGCAGGTGACGCAAAGTGCAAAATATAATCGAGCCTCTCTTTGACTTCGATATACTGCGACACATCGTGCTTCACAAAACGGAAGTGCGCATCAGTAAGAAGATGTTCGATGTTCTTCATCTTCCCCGTGATGAGGTTATCCATGCAGACCACTGAATAATCCTTTGCGATGAGATGATCGCAGAGGTGCGAACCGATGAAGCCGGCGCCGCCTGTAATAAGAATTCTTTTCTTCATCGTGCCTTTTTGAACCACGCAACCGTCCGCCGCAACCCCTCTTCAAACTCGACGGGAGATCCGGTCTTGAGCGACTTCTTCATCTTGTCGACGCAGGCATACGTCTTTCTGACATCACCCGGCCTCTTTGGGCCGCGCGTGGGCTTGATATCGGTATGCAGTATCTTGTTCAGGAGCTTCACGATATCGAGGATCGACGTCGTCGTCCCGCACGCAACGTTGAAGACTTCGCCAGAGACGCCCCGCGCAGTACATGCGTGAAGATTCGCGCGGACTATGTTATCGACGTACGTGAAATCACGCGACTGTCTGCCGTCCCACTCGACGACGGGAGATTCGCCGTTCAGCATCCTGAAAATGAACATCGGGATCACCGCGGAATATTTCGATTCCGGATTTTGGCGGGGCCCGAAGACGTTGAAATAACGCAGGCTGACCGTCTCAAGCCCAAACGTTTTCGCGAACGTCACACAGTAGTTCTCCGCAGCGAGTTTCGACACACCATATGGTGAAATTGGTTGAGAGATATCGGTCTCTTTTTGAGGATATTTTTTCGCGTCACCGTAGGCGGAACTTGACGACGCGTAGACGACCCTTTTTACCTTGTGGTCTCTTGCCGCGACCAGCACATTGAGCGTTCCAAAGACATTGATGTCATTGGTAAGAAACGGGTCTTCGACCGATTTTGCCACCGAGCGGAGCGCCGCCTGATGTAAACAATAGTCCACGCCCGATAATGCCCTGTCAAGAACCTTCCGGTCGCGGATATCACCCTCGACAACATCGATCTGACCGACAAACGGCGCGAGATTCTCTTTTTTCCCGGTGATAAAGCTGTCGAGGACCCTTACCTTCTCCCCGCGCCTTACGAGCTCCTCAACGATATTTGAACCAATAAATCCCGCCCCACCTGTCACCAGATAAAATGCCATTTATTCTCCTTGGCCTTCAGAACAGGCATGCATCATTTTTGACATATCATGGCGATATTCGTCGCGTAATCTGTTTCTAAGACAAATGTCAAGAACCTCTTCATCAAGAATCTCAACGAATATGCAAGGGTATTTTCCCTCCACCATACTATCCTGTATAATTCAACCGACGAAAAACCAAGGTAGAAGATCATCGCCAGCAAATCTTCGTATGGATACGGCCTGACATGGGTCACATCGGTTCTCCAGAAATGGTTGAGGTGATGGATGTTCGGGGTGCTCAATACCAAGACCCCTTTATCGGTCAGGATACCCTTGAGTCTCTCAAGCAACGCAAACGCCTTTTCCAGCGGCAAGTGCTCAATGACTTCCAGGCAGAATATCAGATCAAAAGATTCCTGAACCGTCTCGAGCGAATCATAATCATAACAAAACGATTTTCCGATATCGAACGTTTTATATCTTCCCTTATAACCATTACGTAATAGATAATCCTTCAGCCTGAGGTCACCGGCGCCGCAATCCAGTATGCTGTTCTTGCCGCGGGCGATTTTGAGCCACAGCCTATGTGTCTCAGAAGGATTGTCAATATCAACGAGCGGAGAAAATCTCTTATACTTTCCATGTACCGTTACCTTGT
>Ga0315294_10006898_pt1 | contig 12465 bp, 5 predicted proteins | sample YL17G13_40_MG_FD_203626 | JGI IMG/M metagenome (GOLD analysis project Ga0315294, IMG submission 203626) | Sediment microbial communities from Yellowstone Lake, YNP, Wyoming, USA - YL17G13_40 | ecosystem: Environmental > Aquatic > Freshwater > Lake > Sediment | place: USA: Wyoming | collected...
CGGCGCGGGCGTAGAGGTTTAATTGGGGCCGGTAAAGTTCGGCCCGGCGGGGGACTTTGCTAGCGGAAATGTCGTCTGTCTTGAAATCTATAACAACCAGGCCCTGCGGCGTTTGAATAAGCATATCGATAATGCCCTGAACAACAATTAGTTCGTCGCTCGTCGTTCGTCGTTCGTCGCTCGTTACTTGTGGTTCGCGGTTCGTGGTTCGTGAATCGTGAATCGCAAATCGAAAATCGTAATTCGTAAATGGGAATTCAGATGCAGGAAAGGCGAAGGTAAAAGGCCAGTCGCGAAGAACATCTTTACTATTATCAAGAACTATCTTTCCCAGGTCGCTCTTGAAAAATGCCAGTATTGATTCGGTGTTGATGTGTTCCGCAACGGTCGCTGTTATGGCGTTGTCAGCCAAAAGTTTTTCGATTGTCTTCTCAATCGATTCTCTGTTTACAGGACAAGCGAGGTCAACGTGGGAGATTACAAGGTGAGTGGCTGAGCCAATTAGCCGGGGCTCGACAGGATGGGTCAAATCAGGGGCCGGCGCTATCAGGGCAGCCGGCTGGCGGTTCAATGCCTTCGAATAATCGAATTTTACGTATTCATCGCTTCGGTGGGTCAATTGCGTTACCGAGCTTTTGGCAGGCAAATCCGGCGCATCGCCGAACTGATACCGCCAGTCAAATGACTTCTTTATCTGCGAAATGAGCTTCGACGGGGCGTGTTTTGCGGTTTCTTTTTTCGCGGGCAACTTAACCGGTCTGGACTTCCCGGTTTTTAGGCCGAGAACAAAACCAGAAAGCCGCTGCAGTTCCGTCTGTTCGTAAAGTTTGAAGCTAAATAAGCCGTTCCCGCCGGTATCCTTTGCCAGACCGGTTTCGAATGCATCGTGGAGGACCTTCTGGTCGGAAAGGCCCAGAAGAAGCCACTGAAGCGGACTTTGACAGGAGCGGAGCTGCCAGTCGGAAATGGGCTTGCCCGCCATACGTGTGGCGGGCTGGTCGTGGAAGTAAAAACCGTTTGTGATAACGTTGCGGCAATGAACTTTCTTTTGCGAAGCAGTTAAAACAAGCCGGTCTTTGGCGCGGGTTGTCGCTACATAAAGGATTCGCATTTCTTCTGCCAGTCCGGCTTTGAGTTTTTCTTCAGCGATGACCTGATGTGCCAGCGACCGCAGTTTGCTGTTGGAATCGCGGTCGATAATCTGCAGGCCGACCGTATATTTAGCATCGGCCAGGCAATCGCCGAAGGTATCTTCTTTGTTGAATTTAGTTTCCAGCTCGGCTAAAAAGACGACCGGAAATTCCAGCCCCTTGCTTTTATGAACGCTCAAAATGCGAACGGCGTTACCGGCTGCGGTCTGGGGTTCAGCGGGCGCCCAATCCTGACCTGCCTCCAGAAGTTTCTCAAGAAATTCAACAAATCGAGTTAATGAAGGTATTCCGGCGCTCGTGGCGAAGCCCTCAAACTGTATGGCCCTGTCGTGAAGTTTCAAGAGATTGGCCCTGCGTGCCTGGCCGTTCGGCAGGGCCGAAACAAACGATAAAAAATTGGTCTGACGATAGACCTCCCAGATTAAATCCGCCAGGCTGCCACGCCGTGCAAGCGTCCGCCAATGCTCAAGACAAGCGAGTATTTCTTTTAACCTCGCTGCAAGTTTTGCATCAGACCCGGTTCCACTATACTGAAGCACACAATTCCAAAAATTCGGATTTCGGATTTCGGATTTCGGATTTTCTGACGGTGGGGGGGCTATCTTACTATGAATTTTTATCCTTGCCAGCTCGGTATCGCTAACGTTGAAAATCGGGCTTCGCAGTACCGCAGCCAATTCGATGTCGCGCTGAGGATTATCCAGAACTTTCAGCAACGATAGTATGTCGCTGATTTCGGTGGCCTGGAAATACCCTGCTGTTGCCTGGCAGCTTACCGGCACGCCCGCTAACCGCAGCACTTCGACATAATCATTGGCCTTTTTGACAAGCGAGCGCATCAGCACCACGATATCACGATACTGAGCGTCCCGCAGACAGTTTTGCCCTTTATCGTATATTTGAAACTCGGCCTTTCCAGTATCTGCGCCGACCATTTGCCTGATGCGCTGCGCAATCATTGCGGCCTGCCGCTGGCGAGAAGTAACAACGCCAGGAGTCTCGTCAGTAAATTCGGCTTCCTCCTCGTCTTCAGAATCGGACTCTTTGCTCATCTCATCAAGTATATGGAACTCAACTACGTGACCCGTGACAGGTGACTGGTGACTCGTGTCAGGTGCCGGCCTCAAATGAGCGGACTGGTCATAATCAATATTCGCAAAAGAAGCTGTCATTATGCGCGAAAATATCTTGTTGACAAAATCGAGGATGCCTTTAGCCGAGCGAAAGTTGGCGTTCAGGTCAACCCGCAGTCCAGCAGGCGCATTGGCCGGGTCAAGTGAGGCGGGCTTGAGACGCTCGAGGAAAATCTGCGGCTCAGCTCCTCTCCAGGCGTAAATACTTTGTTTGACATCCCCGACGACAAAGACATTACCGGTGCTGCTAAGCGAATCAAGTATCGCCTGCTGAACAGGGTTGATATCCTGATATTCGTCAACAAATATGTATTTGTACCTTTGCCGAAGCATCAGAGCCACCTCTGACGGTAACACAGCATCTTCCGAAGGACTCTCAATGGCGTAAGCCATCTTGACGACCGTCAAAAGCCGCAAAGCGTATCGCTCAAGGTCGGCAAAATCCAGGCAGTTGAGGGAGCGTTTCTCCTGGCTGTAAAGCTGGTCAAATTTCCTGACAAGCTCAATAAGCACCCTCGTCTGTTGACTGACAGCCCTGCCGATTCTATCGAGATAATCAGGATTCAGAACTGCGAGGTCAGAGAGTCTGTCAAAGGACTTTCTGGCATTCTCGGCAATGCTCCGGATAACCTCAGCAATCGGCCCCGACAGTTCTTTGGGTTTATATTCAAACCTGGGCGGTCTTTGATAGTTTCCTATCTCTTCATAGAATTTTTCCCATTGACCGGCTTTCAGAAGCTCCAGATAATCAGCGACCGGTTTGACAAAATTTTGTTTCCATTTTGTCGCCCAGTTACCGGAGGCATTTTCGTTTTCATAAAGTTCGATAGCATAACTAATCTGAGCAAGTATATGCTGCAATCTGTCTGCAATGATTTGTTTTTGCTTTTGGCCGAGGTCGGTTGTAAGCGGGTTGGCGGCCTGCGCAAGCTGCACGGCCCTTTCGTACCAGTTTTCCCGCCAGACCACGCCCTCAAGAAAATTGTTAAGCTCTATTATTTTTGCCAGGAACCCGTCATTTGTGCGAAGGTCTCGACGGCAAAGAAGCTGCTGGAGGGGCTGGACTAAATTGCTCTGCTGCCATGCCCAGTCGATTGTTTTTTCAAGCACCTCTGCTTTCAGAAGCGCTGCTTCGTCGGCATCTATTACGCCGAATGTCGGGTCAAGGTCGAGTTTGTAAAAGTATTCCGTGATGAGCCGCTTGCAAAATGAATGTATTGTGCTGATGTCGGCTGCCTGCAGCAGCATAAGCTGGTAGCGCAAATGGGGATTGCTGCTTTCTAGGAACGCATCTTTTAATTGCTCGGCGATTCGGCTGCGCATCTGCTCGGCAGCCATCTCGGTAAAAGTCAATACCAGCATACTGCGGACGTCGGGACATACGGACTTGTCGGATACGATATTGACACATCGGCCCGACAGGACAGCGGTTTTACCGGTGCCCGCCGAGGCGGTGACCAAAATGTCACTGCCGCGTGCAAGGATTGCACGCTTTTGTTGCTCGGTCCAGTTAATCTTTTTTTCAGCCATTAATTGTCTCAATCTTGTTAAGTACTTGGATTTTATCTAACGACTCTAAAAGGTTGTAATCGTTTATCTGCCAGTCAAATCGGCAAACCGCCCTGAATTTGCATAAATTACACGGTGACCTTGTGCCGATTCTGAAAGGCCGAACATCAATTTTGCCAGATATGATTTCCTCGGCCAGTTGAACAATCTTTGCCTCGGTAAATCGCAGAACCGTTTCAAAATCAGTGGGTCTTAATGCGCCTCTTTGGCCGTAATTGCCGTATGGCTGGCCGTCTTTTGTAACATAAAAATTATAGAATTTACTCTCCCCCGCAGCTTCTCTGTGAAGCTGCTGTGAAAATTCGCCGTTGAATATCCCTCTTGCTTTACGAGTGAATTTCTCTTTCCTGGTTTCCAGTTCGTCAAAAGCGGCCTGTCCGGGTTTTGTCTCGACCGGCATATAAAACGCACCGACCACATTTTTTGTTTTTGAGCGGTTTGCATTGCGGACAGCCAAAATATAAATCGGAAGCTGCATATCCAGGCCGTAGTAGAGGTCTGACCAGTTGAAATATTGTTCGCTGCGCTTATAATCGAAAATAAGTGCATACTTCTGGCCGGCAATATCTGCAATATCAAGCCGGTCGATTTTGCCGTCTAATGACAGCACGCGGCTGCCGGGAATACTAATCTCGTAGCTGCCGAGCGTATCGCGAGTATTCTCCACCTGACCGAATGCGACTTCCGATATTGCCGGTCTAAAATCTCCGGCCCGGACCATTTGTGCGATTGCCGGAACGCAATCCTCAAGGACTTCAGCAGCAGAATTGACTATATATGCGTTGTGAGCCGAGCGACGAGCAAAATTTGACACGAAAGGATGTGTCTGGATGAGCTGTGCTATTTTCTCTCTTAAAAGCTTCAGAAGCTCCTCGTTCCCAGCCGTTGCAAAATTTTTGTTACGGGCATTAAGTGTCTTTAGCAAAGCATCCAGAACATTGTGGTAAAAAATGCCCAGGTCCAGTGGCTCAAACTTAAATTCCTTTCTTTCCTTCAATTCTAATATATGCCCGGCGAAATGCTTGTATGGACACCTGGCAAAGTCGCTCAGCCGAGTCGCCGAGGTTTTTATCTGCTTCCCGAAAAGCTCCTCGACCACATCGTTATCCAGCCGGGCGAGATTATCATAATTTATCGCCGAAAGGATAGTTGCACCCAGAGAGGTGAGCTGCTCATCCGAGCAAATGTCACCCAGTAAGCCGGCGAGCGGGCCATCGTCGCTATCCTGGGGTGTGGGGGCGTCTCTGCCGAGCTGGCTGCATAGAAAATCGACAAGCTCGGTCTGGTTGCCAACCTTCTCAATTTCAATCTGATGAGTGCCGATTGATTCTTCTTTGAGATTTTCAAACAGCGATTCAAGCTCGCCTATAAATTGTGAGCGAGGCACAGCGGTGCCTTCATTGTCAACCGCAGGATATGTAATGCACAGCAATTCCGAGGGCCGGGTGAATGCAATGTAGGCTAAGTACTGGCGCTCGGCAAGTTTCTGGTCTGCTGTTGCCGCCAGTTGAAAATCCGCCGACTCGGCGGCACAGCGGTCATCATCGGTTAATATGCCTTCGGAGCTAATCGGCACCGGAAACTGCCTTTGCGTGGCGCCTATCAGAAAAACCGCTTTCAAATCAGGATGCCGGCTGCGCTCAATTGAGCCGACAAGAACCTGGTCTAAAGTAGGGGGGATAAAAGCCAGGGTTAACTGCGAAAAGGCGGAATTGATAATCGCAAAATAATCTTCAGCCGTCATACTCTGGCCGGCAAAGACCTCCACAAGCTCGTCAAATACATTCACGAGCGCATCATAAAACTGCCGATGCTGCTCAACCGTTGCGTAATCTTTTCGCTCCGTTGCCTCCTCAATCCAGTTGCCAAGCGTCCGGCGCACCTGCAGGGCATCGAGAAAATCGAATATAATCCGCGTGAACTCTTCAGGGCTGATTGTTTTTGACGGCTCGTTACCCGGATACAATCTGTCTTTAAGCTCCAGCAGGGGGGCGATGGCTTTTAGCCGAATCTGGTCTATCTGCCGGTCGTCGAATCCTCCATCATTCTCGCCTGCAAAATCCCACTGCTCATTGCTTTGCCAGTCGCCGGCGTTTATGCCGAATGCAAGGCAGTAGTTCTCCAGCAGGTCAATCTCGCTGCGTTCTGTCGGCACGAGGTCGGTTTTAAGGTAGGCGAAAATATCGCTGTTTGAAAAGCCGCCTGTTACGACCTGCAGGGCCGAACAAATAAGCTGGACGACCGGATGCTGGTTCAAAGGCCTTCGCTTATCAATGAAAAACCGGACGCCGTAATCATTAAAGTATGCCTCTATGTAGCGCTGGTATCGGTCGATGTCGGAAGCGATAACGGCAATGTCACGGTATCGGTAATCTTTTTCCCTGACTAATTCGAGTATCCGCCTGGCAACGAACTGGACTTCTGCTCGCTCGTTCGGCGCCGATATGATGCGAATTTTATCTGCTGCACGAACCCTGGTCGGCTTGGGCTTGAATATGTTTTGCTCGATATGTGCAATCGCCGGACAAGAAGAGAACCTAACCGCTCGCTGAAGAATTACCGGCTTGGCTAAATGCAACTTACATTTCTTGACCAGTTCGATAAGTGTTACGTATGTCTGCTGTGTCGGATAAAACAAACTCGTGGGGTCGATTCTTCCGGCATCGGGATTAGCCAGGTCGAAATCTCGCGGGTCCAGGCAAAGGGCAATTTGCGCCTCAGCGACCACCTTGAGCATCTCGGCAAGGATTGCCAGTTCACAGGCGGTAAATCCCGCAAAGCCATCTACCCACAGCTTTGCGCCCTTAACAAGTTCTGCCTTTGATACCTGCCGGCAGGTGCGAATAAGCTGGACATCAGGGTCAAGAAATTTGCCTTCGATGAATTTGAGGTATTCTTTGAAAACGAGACCGATGTCGCCAAATTTCAGGGTGGTTATGCTATTACGTTTGTCCTTTTGCAATTCGCCTAACAGCCGGTCGATATCCTCCGCCGTCTTAGCATACTGGTGCAGTTCGGCGATGGTATTGGCCATTTGTCTGCCTAAGCCGGGCCATCCGGCGGAAGGACCGAAGATTTCCAATTTACTCTTATTAGCCCGCAGAAGCCGGTGCACAACCATTTGCCGGCCGATACGCGAAAGGGCGGGCCGGGCCGTATTTTTGCCTGACAGCAAAAACTGCAATCGGTCAAACGAAAGCACATTTAACCTGCTGTAGCCGGCTATCCTCCTGTCGCTCAGAATCGCACGTTCTGCCTGATAGGTTGCCTGCTCGGGAACAAGCAAAATCAAAGGCCGGCTGTCATCCGGGGCAAGCAGTGCATCAGCGATTGCTTTTATGCAATGGCTGGTCTTGCCCGTGCCGCTTCTGCCAAGTATAAATCGAACTGTCATAGGGACCATCCACCCTTCGGTATTATCCTCTGCTTATCTTTTACCATAACCTCCGCGCATTTGCAATTTACTATCCGTCCCTGATATATGCCTGTCTGCCAATCTGATTTCTGAGCAGGACCAACCACTTTCTTCGCGAATATCCAGGAAGCTACCACCTGACAAACCAAAAAAATTTAAGGATAAGCCCTATTTTTTGGCCTTAAATGCGGTTAATAAACGGCAGAAGTCCCATAAGAACCGACGATCGTGCGCCTAACTCACGTATTTCTGGCAAGTTATAAGTAATTACCTATTTTCACATCAACAAGACAGGAAATCTCTACCAATTTACCAGCCTTTCTGATATAATGATTTTTAAAGATACCGTGGCGTACAAAGGAAGGAGGCGTTATCTGTGGCAAGAAAATACAAAGCAATCAAAATCGCAAAAGATGGCATTCTAACGGGTGAAAAAAACGACCCCATTATTTGTCCCATTCGCAGCGCTAATTGCAACATCAACTGCGCCTGGTTTTCCGCAGAAGGGTTGATTCTTCGCTGTCAAAACGCTGTTATCGGCGCGGTCGGAGAGAAACCTGTGCGGTCTTTTCACCTTCACACAGGCCCATTGGTTTACGACCTTGATGAGTCGTTAGACTACAACTCGGAAGACGACAACGGCCAATAGTTACTCTGTTGATGCCGGCTGCTCCGCCTTCGGCGGAAGCTGCGGTTTACGCCTGCCCCGAGCGTAGAGGGGAACCACAAGTCACTAATCGCCGGGCCAGTCCCTGTTTGCTCTTTGCTGTTTTAATAAACCCCGGCGTCTTTTTTTCTCCAATCGCCGCTCTTTGGCTGTGAGGGGAATGCCGGTTTTCTTCCGCACCGGCGGGGTTTCTAACGCCTCTATAAGTAACTGTTGCAGCCGTTCTCGAACGGCCTGCCGATTTGCCTGCTGAGTTCGGAACTTTTGCGAAATGATTCTTATTACGCCATTTTTGTCGGCTCGGCCTGACAGCCGGGAAAGTATCTGCTGCTTTTGCATTTCGGAAAAACTTCCGCAATTGGCCACGTCAAACAATAGCATTACACGGGTGTTGACTTTGTTGACGTTCTGTCCACCCGGCCCGCTGCTTCGAGAGACTTTATAGACAAGCTGGTTCTCACGAATGACAATTCCATCCCGGATTTCCATCATTTGCATCTATCTCCATATCTACCAGGCCGCCTGCCAGTCTCAATTTACCAAATGCGTAAAAATAAGCAATACTAAAACTATCGGCGTTTTGTCTTGAATCAAAGCCGGAACAGCTTATAGTATTTACCCTGTTAGAAGGAAAGCCCTGCCGTTTAGGCGGGGTAAAAATATTATAGTGAGGGTGGGGTTTAAGGCCCCACCCGAGCTTTCTAACGGGGTTTACAAGTCGGATTTTTACACTATGTATTCACAGGAGACAGGAAATGCAAAAAGGAAAAATTAAAACAGTAGCACTGGTGACGTTGGCGGTTGTAGCGGGCGTTTTGTCTTTTTCGGTTCTCGTCATCGCCGCCAGTTCTCAGTTAGCGGGTAGGCAGAACGCCGACCCAAATATCGAAGAGCTGCAGGCCGGCAAAAACCTTATTCCAACAAGGGTTTACAGTGCCAAAGAGGATGAGCAAATCCTCAAACTATTTGAGGGACTGCGAGTGTCCGACGTTTCCGATGGGATGGATAAGGTCGGGCTGACCAACATTGGTCTAATGTCACCTGAAATCCACGCAGCATGGAGGGACACCACGCATTATACACATCGATTTATCGGTATCGCGGTAACGGTGCGGTATGTTCCGACAAATAAGCCGCCGGCGCCGCGTATGGAAACAGCGGCGTTCGACAAGTGGGTGGGCCAGTGGTATGGCACTTTTTCGACAGAACCGTTTGTGCCACTGATTCGCAAGGGCACGGCCCTTGTCTTTGATGATGCCCCCGATTCGGATGTCGGCTCTATCGGCTCAAATAATATAATGGGCTGGAAATTAAGCGGCTGTGTCGGCGTCGTTACTGATGCTACCGCCCGAGACACCGATGAGATTGCCACAGAGAAGATGCCGCTTTACTTCAGACAGCCGGGCAGAGGTATTCGGCCTGGCAGAAACGAAATCGAATCTGTCAACCGCCCGATTGTCTGCGGCGGTGTTCTGGTTGAGCCGGGTGACGTAATTGTCGCCGACGGGGACGGCGTGATTGTTGTCCCGCGTTCAGTAGCAAAAGAAGTCGCCGAATACGCCAGAGCAACGCTCGACAAAGATAAAACTGGCCGACGAGGATTATACCAGAAACTGGGCCTGCCACCTGACGATTCCGTAAAATGATAGCGAGGTCATTCCGAGCGCACCTGTCCCGAGCGTACAGGCTGTGTTGCAATTACAGTTCAAGGTTGATTTCGTTTTTTGGTCGATATGTTATAATACGGCAACCCATAAGAAAGGGATTTCACTATGGCATATCGATACGGAGACCGAAGGCAAAATATGCTCTTGCCCCAAAGCATTGACGAATACGTCCCTCAGGACGCACCGGTGCGGGCGTATGATGTGTTCGTAGATTCGCTGGATTTTGAGCAGTTGGGCATAAGGATAGAGCCTGACAAGGTCGGCTGTCCGCAGTATGACCCAAAGACTATGCTCAAACTACTGGTCTATGGCTATTCATACGGTATTCGCAGTTCCCGCAAGCTGGAAAGAGAGACGCATTACAATCTGTCGTTTATCTGGCTGGCCGGCGGTATAAAGCCCGACCATAAGACCATAGCCGAATTTCGCAGGAACAACGAAGCTGCTTTGGCGAATGTTCTTAAGCAGTGCGCCAGGCTTTGTATTGAACTGGGTCTGATAGAAGGCAACACATTGTTTATAGACGGCACCAGGATGCGAGCTAACGCATCTATAAATAATAGCTGGACCTGCCCGACGGACAAGCCTCTGGGTAGGCGGGCCAGAGATAAATGTTTTAAGCATCTTGAGAAAATTGACAATCGTATCGCAGAGATACTTCCTGCCCGACGGACAAGCCTCTGGGTAGGCGGGTCTGGATGTGAGCAGGCAGACTACAGCCTTCGTAGCCTACAGCCTTCGCAGACGCTTCGGCGTAGCAGGCACTACGGCGTAGCAGGCGAAAAAGAACGCGATAATTCATCACTGGTGAAGATGGGAAAGAATCTGGCAGACAACAAAAAACTGCGGGTCAAAGTTCTTGGCATTCTCAATAAGCTCAATGCCGAGGGTAGAAAGTCGATAAACTCCACTGACCCGGATTGTACAAAGATACATGGCAGGCAGGGTTCCCACGCCGGTTTCAATGCCCAGACGGTTGTTGACGAAAAACACGGTTTAATTGTAAGCAGTGATGTAGTCAATGAGAATAACGACCTTCATCAGTTTAGCGAACAGGTTGAACAAGCCAGCGAAACGCTGGGAAAGAAACCCCGGACGGCCTGTGCGGACAGCGGTTATTCGGATATAAATGAATTGGAAAAGGTTGACCGTCAGGATATCAAGGTGGTTGTGCCAAGTGCCAGGCAGGCAGCAGAGAAAGAACCTGCTCCGTTCGATAGATGCAATTTCAAATACGACCATGACAGCGATAGTTATATTTGCCCGGCAGGGAAGATTCTGAAATGTCGCAGGACAAACATTGATAGAAGACGCAAGGAGTACCTGGCAGATGCCGCTGTATGCAAAAAATGTGTAAACTTTGGATTGTGTACGAACAGCCACAGCGGCAGAAAGGTGACTCGCCTGTTAAAGGAAGAGTTAGTGCAGAAACTGGAAAAGCAATATGAGCAGCCTGAATCTCAGAAAATTTATAATCTTCGAAAGCAGAAAGTCGAGTTGCCCTTTGGTCATATTAAACACAACCTGAAGGTCGACGGCTTTTTATTACGAGGTCTTGACGGCGTCAAAGCTGAGATGTCTATTCTGTGGAGCTGCTTTAATATTGTGCGGATGATCAGTATTCTCGGCGTTTCAGGGTTAATTGCCGGGCTTGCCGGCTGAAAAATAGCGTAGGAGTTAGTGGCACGAAGAAAAAGCCTGTGTTTTAGCTAAAATCGGCGTAAAAAATATTTGTTGTTGGCCGTCGAAAAGATCTTTATAGTTTTGATGCGATAGCCAACAGGACAGCCCTTCTGTAAAACCGATTGCAACACAGCCTGTTGCCGAAGGGGCGACGCATCATTACCTTGTCATTCCGAGCGAAGTTGAGGAATCTGTTGAAAATCGTCATTCCCGCGCAGTGCTTGCCCCGCCAATTCTCTGAACCCTGTCTCTCGTCCCTCGTCCCTCGTCTCTCGTCTATCGTCCATCGTCCTTCGCGGCTACGGAGGGCGCATTTTATAATCACATTTGGTATGATCTATCCTTTATCTCTGCGCCATCCGCGTTCTCTGCGGCTAAAATAAAATCTGTGTGAATCGGTGTTAATCAGTGTCTGACCTATTTTTTACCTCTGCGGTTAAACAAAATCTGTGTAAATCAGTGAAATCTGTGGTTTGACAATTGCTGTTGACAGCACGGCCGGCAATAAATAAAGTGGCGATAATGGCAAAGAAACTTTTTATAATTGACGGCCACGCATACATCTACGCTGCCTACTATGCCCCGATGCGGCAGCGATTGACCAGCCCATCCGGCGAGCCGACCAAAGCCACCTACATCTTCACAACGGCTATGCTTGGCCTCATCCAGCGGCAAAAACCTGATATGTTCGCTGTCGCGATGGATAGCAAAACCCCAACCTTCAGGGTCAAAATCTACCCTGAATATAAGGCTCATCGCCCGCCTATGCCGGACGATATGCCGGCACAGATAAACCGAATCGAGCAGATTCTTGAGGCGATGAACGTCCCTGTGCTTCGGCTGAATGGTTTCGAGGCGGATGATGTAATCGGGACATTATCTAAGAAGGCCGGCGCCGATGGTTACGACTGTTTAATCTGCTCAGGCGACAAGGATGTGTTGCAGCTTCTCGATGACCACATCAGCACCTTTGATATCAAGACCGATACCCGCACGGATGTTGTTACAATGGTTGAGCAGATGGGCGTTACGCCCGAACAATTTGTTGACTGCCTCGCTCTGCAGGGCGACGCCTCGGACAATGTCCCCGGCGTGCCTGACGTGGGACCGAAAACTGCTCTGGACTGGATACGCAAATACGGCTCAATCGATAACCTCTACGAGCACATCGATGAAATAA
>Ga0315294_10006899_pt1 | contig 12465 bp, 10 predicted proteins | sample YL17G13_40_MG_FD_203626 | JGI IMG/M metagenome (GOLD analysis project Ga0315294, IMG submission 203626) | Sediment microbial communities from Yellowstone Lake, YNP, Wyoming, USA - YL17G13_40 | ecosystem: Environmental > Aquatic > Freshwater > Lake > Sediment | place: USA: Wyoming | collected...
AGGATTGTAGCATTCAGGGAAAAACCTCCCACGGCAACGGCCTTAAACCCGATTTTTTCGATGATCCTGGCTGATAAACTGTCGTAGGCGCCGGGCATCACTAGTGCTTTTTCATCCTGGATATATTCCTTAAGCAAAGTTGTTTTCCGTTTCATACGTTATACCTCCGAGGAAAGGCTCGCCCCCCTTTCACTACGCGTTACGCAGATCATCAACTTCGTAGGAGCTTTGATGATTCGATTCAAGGGCGGCTTCCTTCCAGGGCAAAGTTAGCCATCGTAATTCGTTCTTGTCTAAACCTAATGTATCCGCCTCTTTTGGTTTTCCCAGTATTTCTCTTTAATTGCTCTTCTGAGCACTTTACCGATTGGACTTAAAGGCAATTCGGTAACAAATTTTATTGTCTTAGGAGCCTTATATCTTGCAATATGCTGCTTACAATAATTGATTAATTCTTCTTGGCCAATCCTTGCTGCTTCTTTTAAAACAACTTCAGCGTGGACTGCTTCCCCCCAGTAATCATCAGGGATACCCACTACCGCTGATTCCTTAACCGCGGCATGAGAATTCAAACAATTTTCAACTTCAACGGCATAGACATTAAACCCGCCACTGATAATCATGTCTTTCTTTCTGTCCACTAAATATATGAACCCCTCGTTATCCATGTAGCCCATATCCCCTGACTTAAAAAAACCATCTCCCGAGAAATTTTCCTTTGTTTGCTCTGGATCATTATGATAGCCTTGGATTGTAATCGGACCCCTGATCCATATTTCGCCCACCTCCCCTATCGCCAACTCACAACCATTATCATCGGATATTTTTACCTCCATACCAGGAACTACCCTTCCTAAGGAATGCAACCTTTTTCTACCCGCCTCCGTTGTAACGTCGTGATCATTTCTTCCTAAGATGGTGCATGGGGTCCATGACTCTGTGGCTGCATATCCCTGCACGAAAATTCTCCCAAATTCCTTTATCAAAACTTCAAGTTTAGATGGGGAAATCGGGGAAGCACCATATCTTATAATTTTCAAGCTACTGAGGTCATATTTTTTCGTTAGACCCATATCAACCATCCGATAAAGAACTGTCGGTATGGACTGCAATAAATCAATTCTTTCCTTCTCCACTGTTTGGCACATTTGTTCAATATCAACTCGATTGATCGTTACAATGGTGCCTCCTCTGAAATAACATGGGAGTACATAAGAACTCGCTGCATGTGTTAGGGGCGTTGAAACTAATAGTTTCGGATTTTCAGATAGAAATACTTCCGTGCCCCATGATGAATTAGTGGCCGCGCTCAAAAAATTTTCTAATGAAAACATAGCACATTTACCTTTGCCAGTGGTTCCCCCTGTGAATTTAAGGAGACAAATATGTTTATTTACGTCATCATACCCATATTCGGCATCCGGATCCGATGGTGAACTTTGATCAATAAGTTCCCAAAAATAATATAGTCCTCTCATTGGAACATCAGGTTTATCCATGGAAATGATGATCATATTTCTTTCAGATAAGAATTCGTAATATTCTGGTAATAATTGTTTTTCAATAAAAATCAAACGAGGTTTCGTGTAATCTATCTGGTAGAGATGCTCCTCCAATGAATCTCTTATTCCCAGCCAGACGACCGTGCACAAGGATTTGAGCATCCATATTAATACAAGCGCCATGTTATCATTTTCCACCAGCGTGGCATATCTATCTCCTTCTCTGAGACCAAATGTATCTCGAAGCATATTACAAACCTTGTTTGTGATTTCATGCAATTCCCAGTAGCTAAATGCTCTATTACGTTCTACATTAACCAAAGCAGTTAACTTTCCATACCGAAGTTCTACTTGTTTCAGCATTCTTCCAGCGTTCATTAGTCTAGACGACATCTTTTTAACCTCCCCTGATTATTTTTGCCTGGGTTTCACGAAATCCGTAATACATTTATTTTACAAACTTATTGCTTCTCCCCTCAAAGATGATAGTTTCATGAGCCATAGCAGCCTCCCCTCATCTTTTTAATATTGTTACACAACTATTCGGCCCTGCTCCCATGGAATGCGCCAAGCCCAACTTGGCTCCCATAACTTGCCTTTGCCCGGCTTCTCCTCGTAATTGTGAAACGATCTCGCATATCTGACCCAACCCAGTAGCTCCCAGTGGATGACCTCTGGACATAAGACCTCCATCCGTGTTGACTGGAAGTTTTCCGTTAATATCAAATACTCCCTCCTTTAATAAACGAGGAGCCACCCCCGTTTTACAGAACCCCAGTTTCTCAATATCCCATAATTCAGATGGGGCCATAGGGTCATAGGCCTGGACTACATGAATATCTTCTGGCCCAAACCCAGAAATTTCGTAAGCCTCCTTGGCCGAAATCTCGACGATACCAAAAGAAGGAGGGTATTTGAGACTGGCGGGGGTAGCTTGACCGAGTGTTTGTTCACCATAAACTCCAGTAGCAAGAACTGAGGCAGCTACAGTTACCGCCCTTTTTCTTGATCTAAGCTTATCCCGACTGCAAAGGATTGCCGATGCCGCTCCGTCAGCAAGGGGACAACAATGAAGTAATCGTAACGGTGTAGCCACCATACGAGAATTCATTACTTCCTCAAAGGTGACTGGCTTTTTAAATCGGGCATTAGGATTTAATGCCCCGTTTTTACGATTTTTTACACTTACCCTGGAAAAATCTTCCACTGTAGCCCCAGTCTTATGCATATATTCCATTGTCTCGTTGGCATAGTTTGCCATTTGGACATTAAACCCTAAAGCTAATTCCCAAGGCCGGAATGCTGTACTGGGGATAGGACCTCGGGGCATTTTTTCCATACCAAGAGCGAGTACAACATCATAGATCTCAGCAGCTACCATTTGGTAGGCTAACCTAAAAGCCGAAGATCCACTTGAACAAGCATTTTCAACATTGACAATTGGGATTCCCGTTAATCCTACCTCTTTGATCGCCTGGTGACCAGAACCTGTTCCCTGATAGACGCTGCCACAGAATGCTGCTTGTATATCACACCATTCCATCTCAGCATCTTCAAGAACATCCAGTATCGCTTCACTACCAAAATCATACCATTCCTGATCAGGGTAAAATCCCCATTTCGTCAAACCAATACCCGCTACAAATACTTCTCGAAATTGGTTCATACCTTTCACCACTTTTCTCTTCTCCCCCTTTAAATTGGCCTAAATTTAAAAGTTAAGACTTCTCTACCCTCATCATCCTCGCATAACTTTTCTATCACAAGTTCCGCCTCTCTACCTTCTTTGAGTTCACTGAACTCATGAGTCGAAAATAAAGTCTCTATCCTTACCCCTTCAGGTAAATCCAATAATCCGTAAACATAGGGAACTGGCCCCTTATAAAAACCCCCACCCGGTTGTTGCATCACTATACTAAAAGTGACAATTTTACCTCTTCGGCTTAATTTGATATCCTCTAATATGTTTTTTTTGTAACAATGAACACAAAATCCCTTTTCCCTTCTTGGGAAAAAAATTTCTCCACAAGCACAACATTTACTTCCAATTAATTGTGGTTCTTCGGCTGAAGAAACAGGGATCGTCCAGAAATTTTCCTTGATTGGAACTTTTTCCTTCTCGGCAACAGCCATCACATTACCTCCTCTGTATTTTTCCTCCCACAAATAGCTACAAGACCCGATGGTTCTAATATTACTCTCCTTTAAACACGGGCTTTCGCTTTTTTAAAAAAGCATTTATCCCCTCCTTATAATCTTCGGTCAAGCTCACAAGAGTTGCACACTTTGCCTCATAATCCAACCCTTGAGCCATACCCATTTGGATGCCGTCATTAATTGCCGCCTTAACCAGCTTTAGCACAATGGGTGGTCTCTCCTTATACAAATTGGCTAACTTTTTTGCCTCGTCCATTAATGATTCAGGAGGAACTACCTTGTTGACCAGACCAATCCTTTCGGCCTCTTTTGCGTCGATGGGTTCGCCACTAAAGATCAATTCCTTTGCTTTCGCCATTCCTATAATGCGAGGGAGTCGTTGCGTTGAACCACCTCCACCGATAACACCTAACCTGGAATGGGCGTCACCAAACATGGCATTTTCTGCAGCAATACGGATATCGCAAGTGCAGGCCAACTCCAACCCCCCTCCGAGACAATAACCTGCAATGGCAGCAATCACCGGCTTGCCCATGTCCTCAATCAAGTGATAGTAGCTATAAACCCTCCTTGGAGATATCTTATCCCAAAGTTGGCTAAACGCCGGAGGTTCTTTAATGTCCGCTCCGACGCAAAATACTTTTTTGCCTCCGGTTATAATAACCACCCTTATCTCTCTATCACTATCCACTTTTCTTAGAACATCAATTATCTCATCGCGCATCTTAGCGTTGATAGCATTTAGTTTATCTACTCGGTTTAAAGTGATAAAAGCGACTCCGTCCTCTTTCTCATATAAGATCGTTTCGTAGTCCATGCCCAAACCTCCTTCTATATCATGCAGTAACCGCCATTTACGCTAAGTGTCTGTCCTGTTATCCAATCAGCTTGGGTAGAAACGAGAAAACAAATCGCGGTCGCCGCATCATGTGGCTCACCGAAGCGTCGGAGGAAATAATAATTCAATATTCTTTTTTCGAGCTCGATTGGATCTTTTCCTAATCGCTTTGCCATCGTTTCTCTAAATTTTATACCCCCAGGTGTATTCATCGCTGATAAAGCAACACAATTAATCCTTATATTGTAAATGCCCAATTCCCGCGCTAAGGCCTTACTAAAGGCAATGACCCCTCCCTTTGCTGCCGAATAAACAGAATTGTTACTCTCCCCGACTCTGCCAGCGTCAGAGACAACGAATACCATATTACCACTTCTCTGCTTTACCATTTGGTCGACCACTGCCTTGGCGGAATTCAATACTCCATACAGATTTAAATTTATGGAAAAATCCCAGTCCTCTTTTGTTGAGGCAATGAATGATTTCCGCTCCCCACGGCCAGGGATATGGACAAGAATATCAATCTTCTTAAATTCATCCAATGTCTTCTTTACGGCATCATTTGCCTGCTGCTGGTTCGTAACATCTAATTGAAACCATAAGCTTTTAACCCCTAAATCCCTTACCTTCTTAGCAATATTTTCTGCTTTGAAAGAATCTATATCAGCTATAGCTGCATTAGCGCCTTCTTGGGCTAGCATCAATGCTACCATCTCCCCTATGCCTTCTCCTCCACCTGTTATAAATGCAACCTTGCCATCGACACCCAAGTCCATTTGATGATCCTCCTTTTATGAAATTCTCCCATTTCTATATCCACAATATCAATAATGTTTATTCATCATTTTTCTCTGTGATTTGTAACAAACTGACTAATCTCTCAAAAATAAGTCTTGATCGTCTAGTCCTCCACTTCCGCCATTTTGAGTGTTTTTATACTAGATGAAGCTCCTGTCGATCCATTTCAGTTATTGCGCCCGTTATTATACTAAAGCAGAGACCCCCAATATCTCCCGTCCTATAATGAGCTTCTGTATCTCGTTAGTGCCATCCGCAATGGTCAGATGTCGTGCATCCCGATAATATCTTTCTAATGGATATTCCTCTGTGTACCCATATCCGCCGTGGATCTGGATACTTTTATGGATTACATCCAAAGCTGCTTCAGTTGAGAAAAGCTTAGCGAATGAGGCCTCCCTCCTACAGTCAATATCCTTATTTAATAGTTCAGCAGCCTTATATCCCAACAGCCTAGCCGCTTCCACTTTGACAGACATGTCCACTACCATTTCTTGCACGAGCTGAAAGCTAGCAATGGTTTTGCCGAACTGAGCCCGTTTCTTGGCATAACGGATGGATGCCTCTAAGGAGGCTTCCGCTAATCCAATAACAGTAAATGCAACAGTAACTCGCCCTAAATTCACACCATAGAGGGCAATTTTGAGGCCTTCTCCTTCTTCCCCTAGCCGATTTTCTAATGGCACCTTGCAATCGTCGAAATGAAGCTCTGAAAGTACCGAGGCATGCATCCCCATTTTACGAATATCACTAGTTTCGAATTCCGATTCGTCCTTCCGAACGAGAAAAGCAGTTATGCCCTTAGATTTCTTGGCCCTGTCGACAGTGGTAAAAACGGTTAAAACATCTGCCATGCTCCCTCCGGTGATCAATGTTTTTGTTCCATTGAGCAAATAATGGTTGCCGTTACAAGTTGCCCCCGTCTCTATGGCGCTAGCATCAGAACCAACATTAGGTTCAGTGATGGCTATGCATCCAATATCGTCCATTGCAAGAAGTCCCGGTAAAAACTTTTCAATTTGATGTTTTGTTCCCCTCTTGGAAATAAGAAAGGAAACCGCTCCAGTGGAAGTTACGATTGTCCGCAAAGAACCCCAAACTCGACTGAGTTCTTCGATCATAATGCAGTAGCTGACAAAATCCAGTCCAAGTCCACCCATATTTTCCGGTATCAGTGCCTTAGTGTATCCCAGTGGCTCCAGTTTCTTAAAAATCTCCTTGGTCAGGGGTTTTCTTTCAGACTCATATTCGTCAACGAAAGGCGCAATCTCCTTTTCCAAAAAATCTCGAACTGCATTTTTGATTAATCTCTGCTCCTCATTAAGTTCAAAATCCATATCTCAACACCTCCTACCCATGTTTATTTGATTCAGCGGCAACATAAATTAAGTCTATAGAAAACATGTAAGAAACCTAAAAACAATTTAAGTTCGCAAGTGGGGTTGAAAACTTAGCCACATCGATGCTTAGATATAGAAAAACTTCGAACAAAAGGCCCAGGTCTAGAGAGAACCCATACATTAGAATTTCTTTCGAAGATAAACCCTCTCCTATGACTCCAGGCAGACAATGGAAGATCTTTCATTTGGTATTGTTTCGTCAGATTGATCGGGTGAGCTGAAACTACAGAAGTTACGGAAAGGTAGTTGAGCCATCATAATACTCCCTGGGATCCTATAGTTGTTTATCCCGACTAAATTTCAATCCTCTTTCTTCGAGCTTTTGGGTCGCTGCTTTATCATATTATCTTTCGTCTTGAATATAAAATAAAACGCTTATATACTATTACAAATGTATTTCTTCCAGATTAAGATATCATCTCATCATTCTATCCGGCAGAAATAAAACGATATCGGGGAAGAAGCAAATTAGAATTAAGCAGATATAGTCTGCAATTAAGAAAAGTATCGCAACCCTAAATATGTCCTCAAGTTTAACCAATTCTCCAACCGCGCCTTTCGTCGCAAATACACATAACCCAACAGGGGGTGAAAGCATCCCAATACCACACATTTTGACAGCTACTACACCGAACCATATGGGGTCAAATTTCAGAGATGTTATGATTGGCAAGATAATCGGCATGGTCGCCACTAAAAAGGCTGTTGCGCTCATAATCATACCCAGTATGGTATAAATTCCAATGATTATAAGAAATATTATCCACTTGCTTAGCCCAGCCATCGCTACAAGCTCAGACAATTTAGCGGGAAGCCGGGTAATATTTAAAAAACCCCCGAATATGAATGATCCTATTATAATAGCAAACAACATACCCGATGATGTTATGGTCGTTATTAGACCTTCCCGAATTCTCAATCTCCTAAGACCTACGATACCAATTCCCAACACAATAGCCATAAATGTGCCAACGGCGGCCGCCTCAGTTGCAGTAGTGACTCCTGTATACGTAGCCCCTAAAACAAGAACAGCTAAGAGAGGTATTTGCCATGCCCCTTTTAAGGATTCCATTCTCTCTTTCATACTAAAGGACGGGGCCATTCCGAACCACCGAGGTTTCACTCTTTTTAAGATCAGTATAACCACTATGTATAATAAGATAGATAGTATTCCAGGCAAGAATCCAGCCATCAGACATTTTCCAATAGACTGTTCTGTCAAAATTGCATATAAGACAAGAAGACCGCTAGGTGGTATCAACGAGTCTTGAGTTGCCGCTGCTGCTACTAATCCAGCGGAAAATGCCTTATCATATCCCCTTTTTATCATTTCAGGAATGCTTACTTTTGAGAAGGTTATTGCACACGCCAAGCTGGATCCACTTACAGCACTAAAAATAGCTACCGCAACAGTAGTTGATATTGCCAGACCAGCAGGCAATCTGGAAAGCCAGCGGTACACAGCCTCATAAATAGAATTGCCCATCCCGCTGGTTAATATAATTGCCCCTAACAACATAAAGAGTGGTAAAACAATAAAATCATCTGATGATGCAACTGAATACGCCGTGCTCACAGCAAAAGACCCCGTTGCTAAAACATTTCCTGTAATCATCCAAAACCCAACGATACCAACTATACCCATGCTTACAGCTACATGGAACCCTAGAAATAATGTAACCACCAGTGCTACAACCCCTATGATTCCTATAAGCGACGGCTCCATATTGAACTCTCCTTAATGCGCTTTCGGCATGATTGCGATAGGAAGCATTAAAATATATATTTGGTCAGGCCCTATATTCTTACTACCTCCAATTTCACTCTCTGCCAAATTCTCTCGTTGAAGTTTACAGGTTTTGTTTTTGAAAAGGGCTTTTAAGGATTTATTAATCAGTATTCTATAAAATTAGGTTAGGCAGAGAAAAAAGAACCTATCCGCCCACTGCATCCAAACTTATTGCGGGTATCTTCTCTCATTAAAGCCGCAAAGCTGCTGTTCGACTTGATAGCTCCACTCAGATAGGGCGAATGACACATCGCCCTAATCTTTAAAAGTATTCGATTGAGTTAGCCCTCTACTCGATCCGGAAGAAGATTTGCCTTTTAGCATTAGAACAATATCTTTAATGAGTTCTATTACCATTAGCCCAAAGCCCATCATCATTGCAGCTTTTGCAGGATATAAGGGCACGCGCAATAAACCTCCTGCCCAGAATTCACGGACTTTAAATGAATCTATAAAAAAATCTATTGATTTCCAAAAAAGTATTGAAAAAAAAGCAAGGGAAAAAAAATGAACCATTATTTCCAAATACCTCCTTGCTTTCGCTGGTAGTTTTGCAATAAGAAACTCAACCCTTATGTGTTCTTTGTTCGCCTGCACTTGGCCAAGAGAAAAAAATATTACTACTACTAGAAGACTAGATGAGAATCCTGGACCTCCTGGAATGGATTCTCTAAACAAATACCTTAACGTTGCATCTACTGTCAACATAACTGTTAAGACTAAAACAATCCAGCCTGATATCTCGGTTTCACCTAATCTGATAAATGTTACTAAACTTTTCAATATCTTCATAACACTACCTCACAATAAACCGGGCCGCACCAAAGAAACTGGACAATTGGTAAATAGCAACAATTGAGTCAACTTCTGTTTGAGTTTAAATCTTTACACCCCCTCAAATGAATTTCAATTCCCCAAAGGAAACAATCATTGGGGCACTTCAAATATTTTAATGAAACTCTCCATTATCTTAGTGCCAGGTCTCCCTGCCTTATTCTGTTCTTCAATCCAATCCTTCTGAACCTTTTGGGCTGCTGGCGTCTTTAACCATTTATGCAATTCTTCGGCAGGAAAAGGCACAATCTTTACACCCGCCTTTTCAATAAGGGCTTTATTATCATCCACTTCCTTTTTCATAGCGTCTCCGTACTCAATCGATACCCTCCTGCCTACTTCTAAAAATACCCCCCTATCCTTCTTAGTCATTTTTTCAAGGTCTCTAAGTGAAGCAGTGATAACGGTGTAGTTTGTTGACAAGTATGTCTCAGCAACAAAACGTGTAACCTCATGATAGCCATATCTCTTTCCGTACTCTATGGTAGCAAGAGCCCCATCTACTGCTCCTTTTTGCAAGCCGACATAGGTATCTGCGGCAGCAATCCATATAGGAATTCCCCCTATCGCAGCAAGAAATTTAGCTTGACCATCCGACGTAATTCTTATCCTCATCCCTTTAATATCTGAACAACCTTCGATAAGCTTTTTTGAAAACACACAGTAGCCGTCGTATGGAGTAATGAACCAAGGTGTCTGTGCATATTTTGTAAACTCGTCATACAGCTCCTTATTTCCATCCGTTACCTCCCAGGCTTTTCTCGCTACCCAACCAGCGTCACGGGCCTTAGGCGAGTACAGTACATTTACCTGGACGTTATTCAATGGAAGTTCTGATGGATAATATCCAATGGCAATAAAAGCTATGCTACAAATCCCTTTCTCAACGCCCCTTAGCATCTCCTTAGACTTTAACAAAGACTCGCTCCAGTAAACCTCTATTTTTATTCTTCCTTCTGTAAGCTGTTCAACTTCTCCAACGGCTTTATTTAGAAAAGTTGCGAATAAACCTTTTGGAGGGGCAAAATGTGCAAGTCTTAATACCATAGGACTTTCTTTCGTATACCCTACCTCCACCATGCCAAGAACACATATCAACGCCAATGACAATAACCAACGTTTCCTTTTCATAGCCATTTACCTCCTTTTAGGATTTCTAAGGCCACTCAATTTTCAGCCACCCCTACTTAGCCCCTTCATTTTATGACAAGCACTAATCAATCTGCCTTCTTCGTTTCCTATCCTTTTAAAAAATATCTCAGAGATTTCTTCGATTGTTAATTTCTTATTACTTTTGAACCATCTATCAACCCAATTTAGCGAACCTAATATATCGTTTTCTTTTTTGTAAATAGACCTCCTGTTTCTTACCTGATAGATTTGTTGATTTATTCGAATAAATAATTACTTTGTCAATACTTTACCAACAACGTAAGATGATTATCAAACACCTTTTTCAATTTTTCTCCAGGTTCTAATTCCCTGTTCTTAACTATCTCCTCCAAATTTTTAATCATACCGTCATGAGATTTATTCAAAATTACAAGATGTCATTCTTCTTTATTTGTGAAATAATGGAAAATAGGAGATTGATGTAAGCCGAATTTACACGCAATGTTTTGCAATGAGGTACCCTTATAACCTTCTCGACTTATCAACTTTTCAGCTGTATAAACCCTATTGTTGCATAAAGATTCGGTTGAATTAACTGGATACTATCATAAAAAGTCGGTTTCAAGCATTTTGATGATCTCTTCCAAACCTCACCATTTGATTAATCCAGTAGGTGGCATTGATTTAAGAGCCGTCCCTTGATAACCAAAGGTTTGACGAATCTGAACGCCAAATTTAATGCAACAACAGGGTAAAGAAGCTTTCCCCCATTATTATTCCTCATTTAGAAACCAACCGCTTGGTTGACATTTATCAAATTAAAAAAACCCTGTCAAGGAAATTTTTGCACTTTTTCTAAAGCTAATGCAAAGGGGACGTAGTTGACTAAGTTGAATTATTCTCTCGTCTCCCAAGAATCTTTGAAACCCCGGAGGTCGATATACCCACTGCCCGAGCTATCTCTGCCAAAGGAACTCCCAGCTTTTTCACCAACTCCTCCACGATCTCCGCCCTCACCTCAGGAATCTGACCTCGCCGACTTCCCATCCGTACCTCCTCCACATTCATCCCCTTTTCTAAACATCTGTGTTCGATGATCTTCCTAATTCTTCTCCTCCACTCTTTCTGCTTCATCGGATGTAGACTCCACCTCGCTCCCTCCCTCAATACCCGGTCCACAAAATCTCCTTTTCCCAGTACCCTCGCATCTGTTGTCTCAGCTTCCTCTCCTTTTCCCCTTAGCGATAATACCGCTGACCATCCCCCATAGGAACGAACCAACCCTCCTCCCACTAAATCCGGCCTTCTCCCCTGAGCCACCCCTTCTCCCATATACTTCCGGTATGCCCGCCGTCCTTCCCCAACCCCTTTCCCAAACCACGATAACACATACTCCCTCCCCTGCCACTCATGTTTCACCCTCCCCATCAGCACAGCGTGTCCACTCCATGGATAAGGGTCCAACTCCGAAAGCGTTCTCACCAATCCCGCCCTCAACGGATTCAAATGGATATACCGCACCAACTCCCTGAAATATGCATCCTCATCACAAACCACAGACCGGTAACGGTTCTGAAAAAGATGGCCGCTACGATGATGCCGAAGGTTGTAGGTAACTGAATGGCCTGTAAGCAGACGTCTCATGAATTTGGGTAATCCAGAAGGACCACTTCGCAAAAGCATGTGGGCATGGTTGGTCATCAGGGACCAGGCATATATCAACGTTTTTGTCTCCTGCGCGAGGTTACCCAATCGGGAAACAAAATTCTTTCGATCCTGATCGTCCTCAACGATCCTTCCTCTCTCGATTCCGCGAATGACCGCGTGGTGGAGTGTACCAGGTGCATCAAGCCGAGCTTTGCGGGGCATAACTTCTCTCTCCTGTGCTGTAAGACATTAAACCATTATCATACTTATTCAATTTAGTCAATCGCGGTAGGGACGTCCGTTGCCAGACGCCCCCCGCACAGATCCGTACAAGAAGTATTACTTCATACGGCTCTTACCTCGGGTAGTTCACGCAAAGCCTTTGGG
>Ga0315294_10006904_pt1 | contig 12462 bp, 13 predicted proteins | sample YL17G13_40_MG_FD_203626 | JGI IMG/M metagenome (GOLD analysis project Ga0315294, IMG submission 203626) | Sediment microbial communities from Yellowstone Lake, YNP, Wyoming, USA - YL17G13_40 | ecosystem: Environmental > Aquatic > Freshwater > Lake > Sediment | place: USA: Wyoming | collected...
CACACACCAGCGCTCGGCGCTGCTCCTGCTGGTGATCGGGTACACCTTCTTCTTCTTCACCGACGGCCTGTGCGGAGTGCCCTGGCACGACATCATCGGGCGCACCATCCCGGCCCGGTTGCGCGGCCGCTTCTTCGGCACGATCCAGTTCGTCGGGGGCCTACTGGCCATCGGCTCGGGGGCGATCGTACACAAGGTGCTCGCGGACACGTCGCTCGCATTCCCGCACAACTACGGCCGCCTGTTCATCTACCTCGCCGTGGGGATGACGCTCTCGACCATCTGCCTCGCGCTGATACGGGAGCCCGGCGGCGCCGTCGTCTCCGACCGGCAATCGCTTCCGAGCCTGCTGCGCGCCATTCCCTCCACACTGCGCACCCATCCCCGACTCTACCAGGCGATCATCGGGCAGATCCTGTGCGGGATGGGCAGCATCGCGGTTCCCTTCTACGCCATCTACGCGGAATCGAAGCTCCACCTGCCCGCCTCCGCCGGCGGCACATTCGTGTGGGCGGCCACACTGGGCTCGGTCGGCGCCAGCGCCATCTGGGCCTACCTGAGCGACCGCCACGGGAGCACCTCCGCCATCCGCGCGGCATCCTGGCTGATAATCGCCGTGCCCACCTGCGCTCTGCTCGTGCCGGCCATGGTGCGTGGAACGGCGCTGGGGTATTTCTATCCCCTGGTGTTCCTGTTGAACGGCGCGGTCTGGGGAGGCATGTGGCTGGGGTTCACGAACTATATCCTCGAGATCGCGCCCGACGACATCCGACCCCTGTTCCTGGGGCTCCAGGCAACGCTGTCCGCGCCGACCATCATCATGCCCCTGCTCGGGGGATGGCTGCTCAACCTGGTCAGCTACCAGGTCCTCTTCCTGGTGGCGGCTGTCGCGGGACTCGCCGGGCTGGTCTATGTCCACCGTCTCCCCGAACCGAGACACGAAGTCACAGGAAACTCCGCCGCCTGAGCGCGCGGCGCCGCTCTACGCCATCGCGCGAGTGTTCCTGCGCGCCTTCTTCCGCCTTGTGGCCCGCTGGGAGGTGACCGGCCGCCAGCACGTTCCCCCCGAGGGCGGCGTGCTCCTCATCGCGAACCACACCAGCTACGCCGACCCGCCGATCGTGGGAACCGCCTGCCCGCGGCCGGTGAACTTCATGGCGAAGGCAGAGTTGTTCGGCATCCCCGTCCTCGGCTGGCTGATCCGGCGCACGCACGCGTTCCCGGTGCGCCGGGGCTCGACCGACCGGGAGGCGCTGCGGCGAGCAGTTCGACTGCTGCGACAGGGGCGAGTCCTGCTGGTATTCCCGGAGGGCACCCGCAGCCCCGACGGCCGGCTGATGGCTGCCGAGCACGGCGCAGCCTTCATCGCCCTCTCGGGAGAGGCTCAGGTCGTGCCCGTCGCGATTGACGGCGCGGATCACCTCCTGCCGCGCCACAGCCCGATCATCCGGCCTGCGAAGCTCAGAGTCACCTTCGGCGCGCCGGTTGCGCTCTCCGATCTGCATGGTCAGCGCCTCACGCGAGACGTGCTGGGACAGGCCTCCGAGCGCATGATGACGGCGCTGCGCGACCTGCTGCCGCCCGACCGGCGCTGACCAGCGCTGGGTCGCCGATCTCACACGCCGTCGGCAACTCGATCTGCTGGACTGTGTCTAATCAACTGCGCAAAGCCAGACTACTCGGAGGTATCGAGTGATGCAGAACGCCGCGCCAATCAGTGAATCCGCCCGTGTGTTCCAGGGCCGTGCGTCGAGCCTGCCGCTGGCGCTGATGATGATGGTGAGCGCGCTGCTCGGCGGGCTGATTGCGGTCGCGGTCTCCTCAGCCGTCCGCCCGGCTCAGGCCCAGGGCCAGCCGACGCGCGCCGCCGCGGTTCCGCGCGATTTCGCGTCGGTCGCAGACGCCGTCAGGCCGGTGGTGGTCAACATCAACACCGAGCAGGTCATCCGGCGCCAGTACTACGGCTTTGACATATTCAGCTTCGACCCATGGAGCGACGAATGGCCTCCGTCGCGGCCATACACGCGAACACAGAAAGTGAGCAGCCTGGGCTCGGGCGTCATCATCAGCCGGGATGGGTTCGTGCTGACTAATGCGCACGTCATTGCCGGCGCCCAGAAAATTAGCGTGACGCTGGAGGACGGGAAGAGCTACCCCGCGCGGCTCATCAGCGACAACCTGGGCCAGGACCTGGCGATCGTGAAGATCAACGCCGGCCGCCAGCTTCCCGCCGCCCGCCTGGGCGACGTGGACAAGGTGAAGGTGGGCTCGTGGGCCATCGCCATCGGCAGCCCGTTCGGGTTCACCGAGACGGTCACGGTGGGAGTCGTCAGCGCCAAGGGGAGAGTCTTGCGCCAAGACAGCGGGCAGGAGGCCTTCCGGGACCTGATCCAGACCGATGCGGCGGTGAACTTCGGCAACTCGGGCGGGCCGCTGGTGAACGCTGACGGAGAGGTGATCGGCATCAACCAGGCGATCTACTCGCCCAGCGGCGTGGGCAACATCGGCATCAGCTTCGCCATCCCCATCAAGGCGAGCACGAAGGGAGCGATTTCCGGCGTGGTGGATGCGGCAGCGCCGGGGGCGTAGCGGGGAGCGGAATTGGGGACCCGTTCGGCAGGAACTCATCGCGAGACCCGGCGGCCGTGTGGCGGGCTCCTGTCATGCGCCCGCGCGTGCTTCTTGTCACGGGGCTTCACCCCGGATATTACATCACTGCCCCAGCCACGTCCGCGCCGCCATCAGCCCGAACACGCCCGCCAGCGCGATCCACGTCTTGTGCTCCTTGTTGCGCCAGACCCAACGCCACTCGAAGCGACTGACCCGTAGGGCAGGGGTCCCCAGGTCGCAGAGCGACCGGGATGGCGGCGTGCCTCCGGCATGCCTGGCCACTTGTCTCCTGCCCAACAGCTCGTCTTCTGTCGCCGGCCTCACACGGGGGACGATCCCCGGGACCGCGCTTCGGTACACATCGAACGCTTCCCCGTGCATCCGGCGCAGGTAGTCCTCTTCTTGCTTCACGGTGGGGAGGTAGACCGCGAGCGCAGCAGCCGCGAAGACCGCCGCCAACACCCAGTCTCCCATCACCCACAAGAACCCGATGCCAGAGAGCAGACTGCCGAGGTAGAGCGGATTGCGCACGTGCGCGTATGGGCCGCCGACCGTCAACTGCTCGTCCTTCAGCAAATGCCCGGCCGCCCACGTCCGCAGCGTCTCTCCGGCCGCCACCAGCGAGATCCCCGACACATGCCACTCCGGCCGGCGAACGGCAATGCCGATTAGCACGGACACGGGCGGCAGCCAGATTCGGATGCGGTTCAGCCAGATCTCGCGCTTGGTCTTGGGGATGAGCACACCCCAAGCTTCTGCCTCGTTCGCTCGCGCCCTCCCGGCGAGCTTACTCGGGCAGGTGCGCGGCCGCTCCGAGCGAATAGCATCCCCCATGCAAGAGGCCCCGCCTCATCTCGATGACGGCGAATGGTTCCACGGGTCGCCGCTGGAACTGAATACGCTGGCGATCGGCAGCGCGGTCACGCGCTGCCGGGCAGTGGCGGAGGCATTCGCCCACAGACCGACCTGGGTGAGTATCGGCGATGCCGGTGGCAAGCTGGATATCACCCACGACGGCGCGCTCCCGGGTTTCCTCTATGTCGCGAACGAGACGATAGGGGAGGACGATCTGCATCCGCACCCGAACTCCTCCTTCCCCGGCGGCGGCCTGGAGTGGATCACCGATCGGCCTCTTCGACTGCGCCTGCTCGCGCGTATGCCCGCACGATAGCCACGCCGGCATCTTTCACCCATGGGACATCTGGGGTAAACTGGTAATGGCGGCGGATTTGAGAAGGCTTTCACAATCCTCTGCGGAAAGCAACATGGGGCCGCCTCCAGCGGCTCCTACCCGCGAGTGAATAGGACTCGAGAGCATGCTTCACATTGTCGCCTGCATCAAGCAAGTGCCTGATACCACGCAAGTCCGGATTGACCCAGAGACGAACACGCTGGTCCGAGAAGGCATCCCTGCCATCATCAACCCGTTCGACCAGTACGCCATCGAGGCCGCCATGCAGATCAAGGATACCTACGGCGGCACCGTGACGCTGCTGGCGATGGGCCCGCCGCAGGCCGTGGATGCGCTCCAGAAGGGGCTCTCCTACGGCGCGGACAGGGCTATCCTGTTGACCGATGGCGCCTTCCGGGGCAGCGACACTCTCGCCACCTCCGCCGCCCTCACCGCCGGCATCCGCGCGGTGGCGAAGGAGCAGCCGGTTGACATCGTCATCTGCGGCAAGCAGACTATTGACGGCGACACCGCCCAGGTCGGGCCGGGCATCGCCACGCGCCTGGGCTTCTCGCAGCTCACCTACGTGGGCAAGGTCGAGTGGCTGGACCTTGCCGAGCGCCGCATTCGTGTTCGCCGCGTCCTCGAGGGCGCGGAGGAACTGCTGGAGGCCCCGCTTCCGGTCGTCCTGACGGTGCTGAAGGAGATCGGCGAGCCGCGCTACGCATCGCTTCCATCGCTCATCCGCGGCTTGCGCACCCCGGTTCCGATCTGGGGCGTGAAGGACGTTGACGTGAGCCCCGACGACGTCGGGCTCTCCGGCTCTCCCACCCAGGTTCGCCGTATCTTCGCGCCGCCCCAGCGGATGGGTGGCGAGATCATCTCGATTGACGGCGACGCCGACCGCGTCGCCAACGAGCTGCTGGATCGCCTGATCGCCGCCGGCGTCGTCGGAGGACAGTGAGCATGGGCAAGAATCCATCTGCGCCCCGCAGAACCGCCATTATCAGCAAGGAAGGCTGCATCGGCTGCGAGCAGTGCCCGGCCGTCTGCCCGGTGGATGCCATTCGTATGGAGAATGGCATCGCCATCGTGGACCCGGAACTATGCACCGGCTGCGAGAAGTGCGTGTCGATCTGCCCTACGTCGGCGATCTCCATGCCCGGCGGCGCGCCTGCCGAGCCAAAGCCGGCCCCGGCGGAGGCGCTGGCCCCGGCTGCCGCGCCGGCGCCATCTGCTCAGCCGAGCGGCGCAGAGACCGCTCACGAGGTCTGGGTCTTCGTCGAGCACGCCGACGGCCGCCCCGCGCCGGTATCGTGGGAGCTCCTCGGCAAGGGCAAGGAGCTTGCCGACGCCCTCGGAGGCCACGTCTGCTCAGTGCTCCTCGGCCACCAGGTGGACGCGCTGGCGAAGGAGGCCTTCGCCTACGGCGCCGCCAAAGTCTACGCGATTGATGATCCCGTGCTGGGCCATTACCGCACTCAGCCGTACCTGCAGGGCATGATGCGCCTCACGCGGAAGTACCACCCGGAGGTGATGCTGCTGGGCGCGACCACCATGGGCCGCGACCTCGCCGGGGCGGTCGCCACCAGCCTCCAGACGGGCCTGACAGCAGACTGCACCGGGCTCAGCATTGATCCGCAGAGCAAGCTCCTCGAGCAGACTCGCCCCGCCTACGGCGGCAACATCATGGCGACGATCCTGTGCGAGAAGCGCCGCCCGCAGATGGCCACGGTGCGCCCGAGGGTGATGGTGATGCCACCGCGAGACGAGTCGCGCACGGGGGCGATCGTGCGCGAGGATCTCGGCCTGGCGGAGCAGGACGTACTGGTGCAGATCCTCGAGTACGCCGGGGAGGACGCCTCCGAGGTCATTCGGATCGAGGATGCGAACGTCCTCATCTCCGGCGGACGCGGGCTGGGGGGACCCGAGGGCTTCCAGGTGCTTCAGCAGCTCGCCGACGCGATCGGGGGCTGCGTCTCCGGCTCCCGCGCCGCGGTGGACCAGGGATGGATCGAGCAGGGGCGCCAGGTGGGGCAGACCGGCAAGACCGTGCGACCCAAGCTCTACATCGCCTGCGGCATCTCCGGCGCCATCCAGCACCTGGTCGGCATGCAGACCTCGGACGTGATCATCGCCATCAACCGCGACCCGAACGCGCCGATATTCGGTGTCGCCACCTACGGCATCGTCGGGGATGTTTACGAGATCGTTCCCGCGCTGACGCGCGCGTGCATTGCTCGTCTCCCGTGTTCGCTTCGGGAGCAGCAGGCGCCGAGCGCCGCAGCCGGGGAGGGCAGATAACTCCATGAGCCAGACCGCACAGAGTGCAGAGAAGTTCGACACCATCGTCGTCGGAGCGGGCCCGGCAGGGCTCTCGGCAGCGTACACGCTCGCGAAGGCAGGCCTCAAGGTCGCGGTGGTCGAGCGGGGCGATTTCCCCGGCTCGAAGAACGTCATGGGCGGCGTGCTCTACCGCCAGCCCACCGAGGAAGTCTTCCCCGAGTTCTGGCGCACCGCCCCGCTGGAGCGGGTCCTCATCGAGCAGGGCGCCTGGGTGCTGACCGAGAAGGCGGCCTTCAAGTTCGGCCATCGCCACCAGGCGTTCAACGAAGAGCCCTACAACGCGTTCACCGTGCTGCGAGCGCGGTTCGACAAGTGGATCGCCCAGCAGGTCCGCGACGCGGGCGCACTGGTCATCCCCGAGACCGTCGTCGAGTCGCCGATCATGGATGGGGAGAAGGTGATCGGCGTCCGCACCGGCCGCCCCGACGGCGACCTGTACGCGGACGTGGTCATCGCCGCGGATGGCGTGAACTCGCTGTTGGCGCAGGCGGCCGGTCTCCGGCCCGAGATCGACCCGGACCAGGTCGCGGTGGCGGTCAAAGAGGTGATCGCCCTGCCCCGCGAGGTGATCGAGAGCCGCTTCAACCTCACCGGCGACCAGGGAGCAGCCATCGAGATGTACGCCGATGCCTCCTGGGGCATGGTGGGCACCGGGTTCATCTACACCAACAAGGAGTCGCTGTCCGTCGGCTGCGGTGCGCTGCTCTCCCAGCTCATCGAGCGCGGGGTGACCCCGAACGATCTGCTGGAGCACATGAAGGCCCATCCGGCCGTCGCGCCCCTGCTGGAGGGGGGAGAGACCCGGGAGTACCTCGCGCACCTCATCCCCGAGGGCGGGCTCCGCGGCATGCCCAAGCTATCCACGCACGGCATGCTGGTCGTGGGCGATGCCGCGATGTTGGTGAACAGCATGCACCGCGAGGGGTCGAACCTCGCCATCACCTCCGGCAAGTACGCGGCCCAGGCAGTGCTGCGCGCCAGGGAGTGGGGCGACTACTCGGCCGAGAGCCTGAGCTACTACGACCAGCTCGTGCGCGACAGCTTCATTTACAGGGACCTTTACAAGTACCGGAATATGTCGCACTTCTTCGAGCGCCATCCCGGGTTCTTCGCCCTCTACCCGGACCTGCTGAACGAGGCCGCGAGAGAGATGCTGACCGTGGATGGCAAGTCGAAGCGCAGCAAGCAGCGCGCGATCTTCTGGGACGCGCTGCGCAAGCGCTCCCTGGTGCGCATGGCTCGCGATTTCTACGGCGCCTGGCGCTCGGTGGCCTAGCTGGCTCAAGGCCACACTGTCATCCTGAGCAGAGCGAAGGATCACGCCGTTGTCTGTCGAGCAGGGCATTGCCCTGCCGGCGATATGGAGACCAGTCAGTGAAACAGCTTACTCTTGAGCAAAAGCTCTTCCTGAACGGATTCCGGCCCGATAGGGACTCGCACCTGGCGATCAAGGACCAGGAGAAGTGCCGGGCCTGCAAGCTCCGGCAATGCACCTACGTCTGTCCGGTCAACACCTACCGCTGGGAGAACAACCAGATGACCGTCTTCTTCGAAGGCTGCCTCGAGTGCGGCGCCTGCCGCGTCGCCTGCAAGTCCTGCGGCAACCTCGAATGGCGCTATCCCCGGGGTGGGTTCGGGATCAACTACCGGACGGGGTAGGGGAGGGGCGGTCTTGCGGCCTTACGGCTTGGGCCTGGGCGGAACGCCGATGATACCCTCAGCCCACCTGACCACTGCTTTCGCCAACTGCAATGCCTCGCGCAGCCTTTCTTCCGACACAGTACCTTGCGCTCCTGGGTAACGGAGGATGGTCGCGTAAACGGTCAACCATTCAGCAGCAAGAAGATCGGCACTGACAGGAACAGCGACTGGCAGCAATCCGACCAGGCGTTCGATGCTGTGTGTTTTTGGGAACGCGATCCCAGATCGCACCAGTACTGCCTTAATACTCTTCTCGACGGCCTGCTGAGCATGGAAGCATAGCGTCTCCGCCATCACGTCACCACCGGGCGCGTGCCGGGCGAGCGCGAGATCGCTCTTTGCGTGGCGAAGCCAGTCTCCCGGCGATCCCGGCTCAGGCAACATACAGATCCCTGCCCTCTGCCAGGATCACGTAGTAGATGAGCCCGATGTTGTCCTTGTGGCGCTCGAGGTCAGATGGTGTTGCGACGAGAATGTCAACTGACAGTGGTATGCCGTGGAGTCGCGTGTGCAGGAATCCCGCCGTGTCGAGGCAGTGCGTCCCCTCTGGCATCACCACCAACAGATCCACGTCACTATCCGGCCCCATGTCGCCCCTCGCTGCCGAGCCGAACATGATGATACGGAGGGGATGGACCGAGTCCACGATGCGTTCCACCAGGGCGTCTATGGATGCCTGGTCCGGTTGAGCAGTGGCCTGTTCCATTACGCCGATTATACCACGTCGGCCAGCGGCGTCGCGTCATGCCGGGGCGTCGGCAGTGAAGCACCGAAGGGACGAGCGAGCAAGGGAACAGCGAGATGGCTAGGCCCGAAGGGCCGCCATGGCGGTCTTCGCATAGGCGTAGACCTAGCCATTGCCACGGTCGTCGGGCGCCTGCGGTACTCTGCCTCCCTCGCAATGACAAGTGGGGGCGTCGGCAGTGAAGTATGGAAGCAACGGCAGTGCCGAAGTGATGGAAAACGAGGACTATCGGTTTGATGGGCCCTGAAGAGCAACGACGCCGTCGCCTGGGATACCCAACCCAAGATCCGCCGACATCCTCCGCACCTCGCCCAAGATCTTCTCTCTCGCCGCCCCGTTCGCGACCGCGGGCTGGAAGCCGTCTATCACGCAGGGGATGACTTCCGCTGTGCGCGAGCCGTCCTGGCGGGCGGTGTAGCGCAGCATCATCGTGCGCCTGGCCTCGCCCTGGCTGGGGAAGACGAAGTTGCCCAGGCTGTAGGCGATGAGCGCGTTGCCGCGCTTCTCCAACCCTTGGAGGACGTGCGGGTGGTGCCCCACGACCAGGTCGGCGCCCGCGTCCGCCGCCACCCCGGCGAGGAAGCGCTGCGTGTTCGATGGCGTCTGGGAGAACTCCGCGCCCCAGTGGAAGAGCGCCACGACGAGGTCGGCCTGCGACCGCGCGACGGCAACGTCGGCCGTGATCCTGGCTGGCAAAGCCGGGTTCGTCCCTGGGCGGCCTGTGCCGGCGTAGAAGCTGGTCGGCTGCATGTTCGAGAAGGCGAGGATAGCGACCCTGAGCGGAGGCGAGCCCGCCCGGGCAACGATGAAGCGCCGCGCCGCTCCGCCGTCCTCGCCGGCGCCAACGAACCTGATGTGGCACTGCCTGAGAGCGGCGAGGGTCTCGAGCAGCGCGGGACGGCCGTAGTCAACAGTGTGGTTGTTCGCGAGCGTGACCACGTCGAATCCGGCTGCGCTCAGCGCGGCGGCGCTGCCCGGCCGGCCGCGGAACGTGTACTGCTTGCTCTCGGGCTTGCCGGAGGTCCCCAAGGGGCACTCGAGATTGCCGATCGCCAGGTCGGCCTTGGTGAGGACGCCCGAGACCCCGGCGAAGGGCGCGGCCACTCCGCTCTTCTCGATTGCGGCCCCGACGCGGCCGGCCAGCAGGATGTCGCCGGTGAAGATGAGAGTGGCTGGCCGCGGTGGCCTCTGCACTGGTGAGGTCGGCGGCGTGAGCGGCTGGCGCACGAGCAGCACGAGCGCCACCGTGAGCAGCGCGATGAAGATGAGCGTGATGCGCCTCATGGAAGCACCCGCACGGGCGACGACCGGGGCCGGCTGCTGTCGGCACGCGCCAGCATGGCGGGCGGGCCCTTCCGGCCGGATCCCGTCAGGTCAAGGTCCGCGTCCCGCTGTGCAGGAACCGGGACACCCGCGCGGCAATCCCCTCCGGCGTCAGACCCAGCGCCTCCAGCAAGAGTTCCCGACTGCCGTGGCGCACGAAGCTGTCCGGGATGCCGATCGTGAGCACGGGGACGCATACGCCCTCCTGCTGCAGCATCTCGCCAACCCCACTGCCGAAGCCGCCGGCAGCCGAATTCTCCTCGACCGTGACGACGTGGCCGCAGTCGCGCGCGATGTCACAGATCAGCTCTCTGTCGAGCGGCTTCACGAAGCGCGCGTTGATCACCGCCACGTCGATGCCTTCGTCGCCGAGCGCAGCGGCGGCGGCCAGCGACGGCCTCACCATCGTGCCGACGGCGACCAGGACGGCCGCGGGGCCCGAGCGGATCAGCTCGCCGCGCCCAACCGGCACCGTTCCAGGCGCGCCGTTCGGAGGGTTGGCGCCCTCGCCGCGAGGATACCGGATCGCTGACGGCCCGCCCAGCTCGAATGCGGTAGCCAGCATGGCCGCGAGCTCCGACAGATCCTTCGGCGCCATCACCGTCAGGTCCGGTATGTGGCGGAGAAACGAGAGATCGAACGCGCCGTGGTGCGTGGGGCCGTCCTCGCCGACGACCCCCGCGCGGTCGAGCGCCAGCACCACCGGCAAACGCGGCAAGGCGACGTCGTGGACGATCTGGTCGTACGACCGCTGGAGGAATGTCGAGTAGATGGCGGCCACCGGGCGCAGCCCATCGGCCGCAAGGCCGGCGGCGAAGGTCACCGCGGTCTGCTCGGTCATGCCGAGATCGAAGAATCGCTCGGGGAAGCGCTCCGAGAACTCGGTGAGGCCCGTGCCCTCCTTCATCGCTGCGGTGATGGCGACGATGCGCTGGTCCTTCTCCGCCAGGGCCGCAACCGTGCGGCCGAACACCCTGGTATAGGACAACCCGCTGGAGACGCTGACCGGCTCCCCGGTATCCACGTCGAATGCGCCCGTGCGATGCCACTTGGCGGCGTCATTCTCCGCGTGAACGTAGCCGCGGCCCTTCTGGGTGAGCGTGTGGATGAGGACGGGCCGCGAGAGCGCCCGAGCGTGGTTCAGCGTGTCAATCAGGGCCGGCAGATTGTGACCGTCAATGGGGCCCAGGTAGGTGAACCCCAGCTCCTCGAATAGCATCCCCGGCAGGAGCAACTGCTTCACGCCGGTCTTGAACCGGCCCACGGCGTCTATCAGGCTTTCCCCGAGGGGCAGGCGCGCGACCATCACCTCGAAGTCCGTCTTCGCGCGCAGATAGTAGGGGTCGAGGCGAAGCTTGCTCAGGTACCCGGAGAGGGCGCCGACATTGCGCGAGATCGACATCTGGTTGTCGTTGAGGATGACGATGAGCGGGGTCCCCAGGTGCCCCGCGCAGTTCATCGCCTCGAACGACATGCCCCCGGACATGGCGCCGTCGCCGACCACAGCCACGACGGCGTGCTTGCCTCCGGTGATATCGCGCGCCTTCGCCATTCCCAGCCCGGCCGCGATCGCGGTGCTGCCGTGCCCGGTGTCGAAGGCGTCGTGCACGCTCTCGCTCCGCCGGGGAAAGCCCGAAATGCCGCCCGCCTGGCGCAGCGTGTGGAATCGGTCTCTGCGGCCGGTCAGAAGCTTATGGGCGTAGGCCTGGTGGCCGACATCCCAGATGATCTTGTCCCGGGGGCTCTCGAAGACGTAGTGCAGCGCGATGGCGAGCTCGACTGCGCCCAGGCTGGCCGCCAAGTGGCCGCCGGAGTGGGAGACGGTCGAGATCATCCGCTCGCGGATCTCGGCGGCAAGCGCCGGCAGCCGGTCGCGGCTCAGCTTGCGCAGGTCGGCCGGCTCGTCTATCTGGTCCAGCAGGCTCTCGTCACGTGATATCACTCTTCTTCGCCTTCTTCCTGCTCCAACGGCTCCAACCCCGGCCGTCCCATACGCTCCACGAGCTGCTGGATCTTGCCTTCGGCCGCCGTCAGTCGTTCCTCACAGAACCGCGACAGCTTGACGCCTTCCTCCGCCAGAGCGATCGCCTCCTCGAGGGGCAGATCGCCGCTCTCCAGTTGGTGTGCGATCTCCTCGAGCCGCGCGAGCGCCTGCTCGAACGTCGGCTCGTCCGGTTTGCTGTTGCGCATGGCCGCGCCGCTCAACTCGCCGCCCCCACAGGCTTCGACCGCCTATCCCCGGCGACCCCCGCCGGCTTGGGCTGGGGTGACGGCTTCCCCGCAGGCGGCGGGTAGATGGTCTGGGGCGTCAGCCCGATCCCGGATATGACCGGCGCCACGATCTTCGCCTCGGTCATCAGCAGCTCCTGAACCGTCGGCGCGGACATCTCGCCGAGCTGCTTTACATAGGCGCTGAGCCCGGCCGCGAGCTGGCCTCGGGCGAACGTGACCACGCCTGCCTCACCGGTCCAGCGGTCGAAGTCCGCGGCGGCATCCTGGCGCGGCAGTCCGGCGCGGCCCGCGAGCCATATGTAGAAGCTTGTCAGAAGCTCCAGATTCCACCGGG
>Ga0315294_10006906_pt1 | contig 12460 bp, 4 predicted proteins | sample YL17G13_40_MG_FD_203626 | JGI IMG/M metagenome (GOLD analysis project Ga0315294, IMG submission 203626) | Sediment microbial communities from Yellowstone Lake, YNP, Wyoming, USA - YL17G13_40 | ecosystem: Environmental > Aquatic > Freshwater > Lake > Sediment | place: USA: Wyoming | collected...
ATTGGCTGCGTTGTAAAGTTTTGCCGCAGGTCATTTTTTGCCACAGAGATTTATTTTTTTAGCCACAGAGGACACAGAGAGCACAGAGATTTTTTTTTCAGACACGGATTTACACAGATTAACACTGTTTTTTAATATTGCCGCAAAAAAGCACAAAAGGGTTAGACGCTGATTAACGCAGATTTACGCTGTTTTTTAGACACTGATTAACACTGCATTTGCTCGGCTTTGCGTTCTCAACGAATCTTGCTCTTTAAGCGAGCTTAGACGCAAGATTCATAATCGTCCACCGGGCGGCTAAAAGACAGCCCCCCATCTTTACACCGAGCAAATAACACGGATTCCATTTCTGATTTATGATTGCTGATTTCTGATTTCAAATGCAGAAAGAAAACACACCGTCCTACGCCGGAGGCTACGGAGGGCAAGGGCCGGAGTCAATTTTCTCGCGAAGCGAGGGGCGGAATAAACGGTTGTTGTCCCCGGTTTTCCGGTTTTCGGGAAAGCCAAAGCCAAACAAGAACCTCACCCCGAACTCGATTATCCCGAACAGTAGGAATGTTTACTTCACTAGGCTGCCAAATAGGCAACGTATCTGCCAAAAATTGCGTCTAAATCCAAGAGACCAATTGGAGCATCGTATCTACAATAGGTTGAAAAAAAATATTCGTAATCACAACATATTGTGGTATAAGCGGTTGTGACAAAAGGTCTAAGTCGCTCTGATTTTTAACCCTTCCTGGCATAGAAATTGCAATATAATTGTAACATACGCCAAGACTTGGCAGCGGATGCCGAGAGCAAGTTGGCCATATCGCTCTTTCACGTCCGTTGTTGATTTGCCAAGTCTGATTATATGAGGTATAAGAACTGTTATTATTTTTGATGGTTTATTTGAAAGGATTGGAAAAATGTCCAAACATGACCAAGTGGCAAACAAACTCGCCAATCGAGAGGGAACAGAGTACAACAAAGGTCCCGGGGCGGATATTCAGGGCTCCCGTCGCATTATCGAAGTCGAGACACCAAGCACAATCGCCGAGGCAGCTCAACAATTAGCAGGATACCGTAAGCCCGTTTACGTCGTGCCGACCAATCACAAAGCGGTTCCCAAAGCTGTTGAGCACTACAGAGGGACCACGATTGGAGTCATGACTCCCATGGGTAGAATAGTGAAACGCTCAACAAGAGCAAGGTCATAGTCGGGTAGTCGCAGAAAATGAATTGATCCAATAGACCTCTAAAATCAGACTCGGGAGGTCTAAGGAGAGAACATAATGCTCCCAGGATTTGGGAAGTATCCATTCGGGTATCAACCCTTTGGGCAACCGCAAAAACCTCGTCTCTTTATCAGCTACCACCATGCAGACGACCAGCGTTGGTGTGACGCTTTCAGGCAATACTTCGGAAATACATACGACCTGTTCACCGATAACTCTCTCCTTCGCAAGATAAATAGTGATGACGCTGAATACATTGATAGAAAAGTTCGCGACGAATATATTACAGGAAGTTCCATTACTGTTGTTCTGTGTGGCCCTAATACATGGAAACGAAAGTTCGTGGACTGGGAGATACACGCAACCTTGGACAAACAGCATGCACTTCTCGGAATCATATTGCCCCACAATGCCCCAAATTCCACAGGTAACTACGTGGTACCAGCGAGGTTACATGATAACATCCAGAGTGGATACGCCCATTGGATTAAATGGACAACCGATCCGAATGAAATAGCCAAATCCATAACACAATCAAAAGACATGGCCAAAGAAATTTCCAAGATTGAAAATAGTCGAGAACAAATGAAAAGGAATCTTCCATGAAATGGAGCGAGTTACTCAAACTTGAAATGAGTAATTGGGGTATCGTTATCGGAATTGGCCCTGTTTTACTTATTTCACTTGCTCTTTTAGTCATCGTGGCTTTTATTCTCCTCCGCAAGAAACACGGTTACAAGTTCTGGCATAAGTACGAGGTAGTCGAGGGTGAGGTCCCTATCGCCACGCTGGGCAAGGTCATAATTAGACCAAACCATGATACAATACGAATTGCCTATCAAGCTTGGGTTGAACTCACCACACGAAAAGCTGCTGTCCCCTTCGATGAAAAATGCGATGTAATTGATGAGGTGTATAATTCCTGGTATGAGGTGTTTGACCGAATGAGAGAACTTGCAAAAGCCATCCCGGCTCACAAATTGCGCCAAGATAAGGATACTCAGAAGCTCGTAATGGTTATGGTTGAGGTCCTCAATAATGGTTTACGACCTCATCTAACGGAATGGCAGGCAAAATTCCGACGATGGTATGAGGAACAGATAAACGATAACGCAAATGACGGTTTATCTCCCCAAGAAATTCAACGAAAATACCCGGATTACAAGCAACTTGTTGAAAATTTGAAACAGGTAAACGGCCTGATTATCAACTATGCCAACTGGCTGCGCAAAATATCACAAGGAAATTGATCACAAGACCATTATTTGAAAAACTTGTCTACCCCCATTTCTTTCCCCGCGATTTGAAATTGCATTTTGGCACGACAATTAGCGAGACAGACAAGGGGACATTTTTTTTATAATCAGGGCAAGTTGGCGGGGTAATCCGCCTACGGCGGATAAAACCCCCGCCCTACAACCTGGATTCCCGCCTTCGCGGGGATGACAAGAACAAAAACCCCCACCTCGCCCCCAACAAAGACATTTGCGGGCAGGCAGGATGACGCTGTGCGTCAATTTGAGATTTGAGAAAATTACGCCGCCGTACCGGCGGCGGCTAAACCCACCACACAGACAAACCCCCAAGCGGGCTTGGGGGCTAATCATTAAAGTTTAATCTGGCAAATTCTCCATGGTATTTCTTCACGGCCCTATCGAAGGCGCGGGCGGCGTCGATTTCGGAGTCAAACCAGCCCAACCAAATTTTTTTGCCCTTATGTGAAACCTGACTCTCATATTTACCATTGGACAACAGCCAGACGCCACGATATTTCGAGGTGGTGTTTTTCTTCTTTCGCCTGTTTTGCATATTCTGCGAGGGGGTGGCAAGGCGCAGATTAGACCTTCGATTATCGAGGGAGTCGCAGTTTCTATGGTCAACGAAAAGGCCGGGTGGCGGATTCATTATCAACCTGTGCATATAGACGGGCCTTGTCTCATTCGGGGCGACAATCGAGTTTCTAACGGCGTAAAAATTGTTTCTGTTTCCATACACAATCCACTTGTAACTATTGAGCCAGTAGTAATCCTTCACGTCCACAAGCGTCCATTTGCCTTCGCTGAGGAAAATTTTGCGATAGGTATAGCCGTAACGGAGCAGGCGATAGGCGAGCAGTGGACAGGTGAAAATAAAGTCGAGCCAAACGGGTATCGATATTGTAAGTTTCGCAGACATACTATCCTCCTTTTTTTGCCACTAAGGCACCAAGACACCAAGTTATTTGTTTTAATTACAATCCGAAACTGGAACTTGCCTTATCTTGGCGTGAAACTTGGGACTTCTGCCCCGAAATGCCTTGCACTGCTGTGCTACCTCTTGCCCTATCTTGGGCTGATATCCGCCTGCGGCGGGTAAACCTTGCACGTCTGTGCGAGATTGCTTCCCCCCCGCGTCTTGCTGTCGCAAGACAGCAACGGGGGTCGCAATGACCCCCACCACAGGAGTGGGGGCTAACCTACGCTGGCCCGCCTAACTGACTGGCGGGTAAACCCTCCACAGAACACGGCGGGTAAACCTCTGCCAGCGGGTTAGTATTCTACCAAACAATACTTGTAAGTCAAGGGAAATCTAACTTTTTTTACGAATTACTTTTGTCGGCCTAAGTCCTTTTATTTCCGGAGGTTATGGTTGTCTGTGTAGCCGAAGAGGCCATTATCAAACCCGTGATTGATAGTTGAACAGTAGAAAGTGGACCGCAGTTTCGCATTTTAACCCTCCCGCCCCGGCATGCTTTTGGCCGAGGTTCAACTGCTCACTTGTTCAAATGCTCAACTGCTCTGTTTTGCCAAAGAAAAAAGGCAGCCACGCCGTTCGGCCTGTCCTCCGTAGCAAAGCAAAGGAGGAAGCGCAACCCCCAAAAACGGCCTGCCGGTCCGCCGTGTCAATTACCTTAGCGTTGATGGGCAATCAATCTCTTGTTCTGCAGCAAGTCAAGCAAGCCACCGAACAGTTCTGTGCTCAGCTCTTTGTTAATATGGCCATACAGTTGTAGTTGTATCAACCAATGATGTCAATGCCTTCCATAATGACACTACGAGTACTCGTATCTAACGTACTACTCATAAGGTTGTAAGGATTCTCGTACGGATCAAGATCTTCAAAGCCCAGGACATGACCCATTTCATGCATTACAACCGTCAGAAGATCCATATCCCCGAAAGCAACGCTTGAGGCGGGAGCAAGCAACCGACTTGTAAGGCCTCTGTTGAATTCCGCATCATCGTAAGGTGTATAATCGATGAACCAGCCGTTGCCCGCGGCATCAATATCGATGAGGATCGTCGCGCCGAGCGCCTCGCCGAGCATGCCCTCCGGCAGATCAGCGGCAACGACTGTAATGCCGTTCAGGGCCGCCACTTCTGTTACGCCAAGGGCAAGAGTCCATCTATTGACCGCCTCATTCACAATCGGCATAAGGGTATCGGCTGAGAGAGCTACTCCCGACTTGACTCCCTGGGCCGGCGCGGATGCGAGCAGGAAGGCAGCACTCGTGAGCGTCGGATCATCGCTCTTGAACGTCACCGTGTCGAAGGACGTAATGCCGCTCCTGCTGAACAGTCCAAAACTGCCATCCGTCACCAGGGCGTTGTATGATTTGCTGAGCACCAACTGGTTGTTCAGCAGTACGCTGACCGTTGTCCCCTTCAGGTTTACGCCGAGGGTGTAATCCGACCCTGCAACAAGGGTCGCGTTGCTGTAGACCGCGTCGGTGAACCAGCCTTTCGGCGTGCGATGCCCGAGCGTGATCTTGCCGGCCGATATGGTCACATACTTGAAGTCCTCTGCCCCGTAGAGGTCGTAGACAAACCCGCCTTCTCCAGTCGTCCTGAATGTGGCTGAGAAGTCAATGAGAGATGCGGAAGTCACATTTGCCGCCGTCAGGTCAATTGCCGGTGTCACTCCTGCCGTGCCCGCATACCGCCCGGCCGCCAGTCTCCAGGTGCCGCTGAGGGGCGTCTGGAAGAGATTCGTCGTGCCGGAAGAGAAATCAACGATCTTGTTGACGGTCGTGACCGGAGCCACCCTTTGTACCGTTACGTTGTCGATTTTCGCTTTACCATTGTTTGCTCCCAGTCCTACCATGCCGTCCTTCAGCCCGTGAGTGATGCCGTACACGTCAACCCTCGGTGCAAAGGTGTAGGTGAGGGTGACCTGGTTGTTCACCTTGAGGATGACGTTTGTGCCATTCAGCGCAAGGAACACATTGTAGTCGGTGTCAGCCTTGAGGGAGGTGGTGTACGGCTTCTGTGCCACAACATGCCAGCCGGAAACATCCCGATAGCCGATTTCCAGCTTGTTCGTGGATACGTTGATGCCCGCGAACTTGAAATCGGTCGCGTTCTGGTAATCAAAAAGGAGATATGCGTTGGAGTTGTAACCACTGGTTGGTTTTGCCGAATTGATCGTCGCGAGCATCTCAAAGTAGTTTGGAATGTACTGATCGACGTAGAAGACACTCAGCGCATCTCCGCCCTTGACTGTGGGGGCCACCTGGTAGCGACCGCTTACTACGCTCCACGTGCCGCTTTCTACATAGAAGCCATCCGCGGTGCCGTCGTTGAAGCCCGCCGAGCGAAGTACGTCGCGCGCACCTCCCGGAATGTTTCCGGCCTGCGGGTCAGCCGGGGCGCCGGTCTGGTCCTGCCATGCGTTATCTTTCTGAAGCACCAGGCCCATCTCGGCATCAGGCTCGCCGTTACGCAGCGGATCAGCGCCCGTGTCGTGGTTACGCGTCGGATCCGCGCCGTCGCCGGCCGAAAGGGCATAGAGGAACTCTGGCAGGAACGGTTGCAGCGTGCGGCTTACTGAGGCCTGGCCGAACGGGGCGTAAGGAACAAGGTAACTGTTATACTCGCCCACCCAGTCAATGAGCCGGTCACCGCCCGTGTTGCCGATGAGGACATCGCGGCCTGCACCGCCGTAAGCACGATCCTGGTAATACGGGTGGGTATCCGGGATATCGTTAAGACCGCCGTTGGTATCCTGATTGTCGTCAGCGTTCAAAAGGTCATTGCCCCAGCCGCCATACATGTCGTCCGCGCCGGTCCCGCCCACCAGCCAATCGTTGCCGAGATCACCGAAGATGGCATCCTTGCCGTCGTCATAGACTTGAGGGTAGTTTTCCGCTTGCTGCCCGGTGGCCTTCGGCACTGTGCCGGCAGGCCGGACCACGCCTTCTGTCTTGTCGAAGTTGAGAAGGAATTCGTATGTCGTACCCTGAGCGCTCGATTTCCAGAGGTTGCCTGAAGCGTCGAGCTGGATCTTCCTAAGCGGCTCATACTCGTCATAAAGGGCAAACTCGCCTGCCCGGAACCGGTTGTTTAGATGCCGACCATCAGTGTCCTCCGGGTTGAAGGCAAGGACATCGCCCGGGTTCATCAGATTCAAGTTGGCCGGGAGCCCGGCATTGGTGTAGCCGAGGTTTAACAGGAATGTTGTGTCGTTTTGATCGAAATCATAGTAATCGGGCACATACGCATTCTCCAAGGCCTCAGCGCCGGAAATCGCATCGTCGCCGGAACCGCCGTGTAGCCAGTCACTTCCCAAGCCGCCGAAGATGATGTCGTCTGCATACGGCGAGTCATCCTGGTTGTCCGGGAATTCATCGTCGTTCGCCAGCCAGGTTGAATCGTAGCTGAACGGCACCAGGTCGATGGTCTTCTTCAACTCGCCGCTGATGTTGATCACCGCATACTGGATAGTACCGGGCGTGGAGATCACCTCATTGAGAGCGTTGCCATTTGCGTATTTGGGGTCGGCATCCTTAGCCAGCAACCCGGCGATGCCGTAAAGGGGCTCGCCAAGCGTGCTGTTACGGCTGGTGTAAATCAATCCGTCATCGCCGAGCACACCATCCTGACCGGTGCCGCCGGAGATCCAGTCGTGGCCGTAGCCGCCGACGATGTCGTCATCCTGACCCTCGCCAAAGATCACGTCGCTGCCGGTCATGCCGAAGATGATGTCGTCACCGGATTCGCCATGGATTAGGTCGGCTGCACCGTTGTCGGCTGGTTGACCAGTCAGTTGGGCTGCGCCATTGACGTATTCACCTTCGTTGTAATCGGCGCCACCGAGTGTGTAGTCAAGCTGCTGCATTGCACGAGGAATAATCTTAAGTAAGCCATAGTTATCATAGTTGAAGGTCAGGAAGACATCTTTCGGATCCGTCTGGTTCGTGCCACTCGCGCCACCCTTGACCAGCCGGTAAACGTTGGCATTGTCACCCATAATGTAGTCGGCATCGCGGGCGTGACCGATAGTTACAGTCGTGATAACACCATTTGCATCAATAGAAGCCAAATTAAAGGTTGTGTTACCGATGTCGTTACGGTCTGTGTCAATTCCCGCCCCGCCGAAGATGAAGTCGGAGGAGTCAGGTCGCAGATACTCACCCTCTGGGTCGAGCGCATAGTTTTCCTTCGAGGGGTCGGTCTCGAAACGCAGCCCGAACAGTGCCGAGCTTCCGCCGATCATGTCATCCTGACCGAGACCGCCATACATCAAATCGGATCCGCCGTTGCCTTCCATATAGTCGTCGGCGTCAGACACGGCTTCAGGTACGTTGAAATAGAGTGTGCCGCCAGTGCTCCCTGCGCTGTCATCAATGATAATCTTCTCTGTATTCGGACCAGTATCTGCATCCGTACCAATCGAACCATCGCCCTGCATCAGGTCGTTGGCCAGTTCGCCGAACATGACGTCGCTGTCCGCACCACCGGCCATCACATCGCTCCCATAAAGGCCCGTCGCCGTGGTGTCGGAGTGATCGATAAGCTGAATATCGCGGCCGATTGCATCAGCAGGATCGCTCTGCCAATCTCCGCCGATGTTTGCGGTGATAGTTTCGATGTCAGTCGAGTAGATGTTCGCCACCGTTAGTGCACGGAACCGCGGGCTGAAGTCGTCGCCTCGCCGCCAGATAATGGCGTTGTCGCCAGCCATCGAATCGTCGCCGGAGCCTCCGTCCATCAAATCGTTGACGTTGTCAATCGCGGGTGTTGCAATGCCGGTTCCATCCAGGCTCGCCGAAATGGTTGTAATGGTCAGCTCATCATAACCTCCGGAAACGTTGTGACCGCCGGTCATGTCGTCGTCACCCGAGCCGCCCCACATACGGTCGTCGCCCTGCTGGCCGACCATCGTGTCGTCGCCTTCCTCGCCCCACATCCTGTCGCCTTCGCCGCCATCAGTGTTGCCGATGTCGATGGCGAAGAAGTTACGCGAATTAAAGGCAAGACGCCAATCCTGACTCGCTGCTCTCAGCGTGCTAAACTGCGGGTAGATCCGGCCATGATCGCCGAAGAGCAGGTCATTGTTTGAACTATCCACAATTTCATCCAGAGTGCCGTCGTCTCCATAGATGGTATCCGCATCCGTGCCGGCAAAGACCAAGTCTCTTCCCTGATCACCATAGATCAGGTCGCGGCCGCCGCTCGTCGGCTGCTCAGTAGTGATGAGGTCAAGGGTGCCGAGATCGTTGTCATATGTTCCTGTGCCATATTTAGTCCAAAGAGCGGGATTGTTGGCTGCGATATTGATACCCGTGATTTCACTGAGTCGACCATTCGACAACCATTCAAATGCGCCGTTATCACCGAGGATAATGTCGTCACCTTCGTCGCCGATCGTAGTGGCGTTCGGTGTTTCCCGGTCGCCGTAAAGTGTATCGCCGTAAACACCGCCGGCGATAATGTCACCTTTAGCGTTTCCTGAGATAATATCCGATCCGCCTGTGTTGTCTGGGTCCACTGTATCGGTCGTGCGGATAGTCATGACCGCCGCATCGGTTGCCAGACCCAGTGGAAGAACGAGCTTCAGGTCTCCGCCAGCGTCAGTTCCTTTCGCTACCAGCGAAATATCCGCATTGTCTCCGAGCAACAGGTCGCCGAGGTCATCCTCTGCTGCGCTCGCGTTCGTATCGTCGCCGTAGATCTCGTCCCCACCGGTCCCGCCGATGGCGACGTCAAGTCCCTTGTTGCCGGAGATTACATCCTTTCCGCCGAGCGTATCTTCAAACGACTGGATCAAATCGAGGGTTTGCCGATCCAAATTGCTCTCGTCACCGCCAAAGGTGAAGTCAAGCGACCCGTTGTCACCAAGGAGGATGTCATCACCGTCATGGAGGATACTTGCTTCCGTAGGTTGGTCCGCAAGATTCGTCCCCCCGCGGTCGCCGTACATCACATCTTTTTCGATGCCGTTCAGGATGTTGCCGTCGTCGTTGTTCACGCCACCGAGCATAATGTCGGCCTTGGCGTTGCCCGACATTGTGTCTGGGCCACCGGTTGCATCCTCCGTGTCGGTTGTCGTAATGAGATCGACCGCCGTGCCTGCTGTCATGGCCGCTACCTGCACGAGCAGGCGACCCTCAGTACCGATGAGGAAGATGTCGGCGTTGTCACCGAGCATGATGTCTTCGCCATCGTTTTCGGCATTCAAAGCTGTTTCGTCATCGCCGTACATCGTGTCGCCGCCAACGCCTCCAATCAGCACATCGTAGCCGAAACTCCCATCGATGATATCAGCCCCCCCAAGGATAGTATTCGTATCCAATGTAGGTGGATCAGTTGTCCAATCAACTGCATAGGGCTCAGAATGGATAAGATCAAGGGTGTTGAGGTTATGATCGTCATCATTGTAGTCGAAATCGAGTAGGCCATTGTCCCCAAGAATGACATCGTTGCCGATTGATATAGGTGGAATGGCAATAATATTATAGTCATAGTAGTCGCCATAGAGGTTGTCAGTGCCGCCATTGTTCACGCCGCCCAGGATTACATCGGCACCCTCCTCGCCATAGACCGTATCTGCCCCGCCAGTATCATTTGCTTCATCCGTGGTTGTGATAAGCTTTAAATCGCCAAAGGCACTATCAAACGTCTCGTCCGCAAATACGAGCTCGCCATTGTCGCCGATGATAACATCATTGTCACTGGCTTCAGGGTCGGTCGCTCCGCGGTCGGGACCGTGGCCGCCGGCCAAAATATCATCTCCCCGACCGCCAAGGATATAGTCGTTACCATTATCACCATAGATTGTGTCGTTAAACGGCGAACCTGTCGTGTCCCCAATAATCGTAGCGATTGACTTGAACCTGCGCTGGTCAAAGACGATCTTGCCACCGTCGCCGATCATGACATCTTCACTGATTTCCGTCGGCTTTTCAATATTATCAAAGGTAAGACGTGGGTCGACGTCCCCACCCATCGTGTCGTTACCGCCGCCGCCGAGCATGATGTCGTCGCCCGCGTCGCCAGACAGGAAGTCATCCCCATCACCGGCAACAACAGTGGTGATGATCAGATCGACTGTTCTAATGTCGCCGTCGCGGAACTGGTCAGCAGGCAGTAGCGAAGGATCTTTGCCGATGATCTTGTCCACATACAGAGGGTCGCCATTTTCATCTACATCGTCAATCATGTCCTCCGGAACAAGTTTCGCCACCAGCCCGTCATCGCCAAACATGATGTCGTTGCCGGTACCGCCCACGACCAGGTCATTGCCAATGCCGCCAAAGAGGATGTCAGGCTCGGTCTGACCAAAGACCTGGTCATTGTCCGCATCGCCGTACATCACATCGGCTCCACTGTCGCCCTTCATCACATCGTTGCCGGTATTGCCATGTATCAAGTCATTACCGGCGCCGCCGGAAATGACGTCATCGTCTTCATCGCCGAAGATGGTATCGGCCTGGTCACCGCCGAAGATCGTATCGTTGCCGGCACCGCCATGGACATCATCGAATCCCTTGCCACCGAGAATGATGTCATTGCCGCCGTCTCCGTTTATTATGTCATCCGCACTGCCGCCCAGAATGATGTCGCCGCCTTCACCGCCGGAAATCGTGTCATTGCCGCCGAAGCCGAGGTCTGTGGAACTGAAGGTTCCCATCACGGCATCGTAAATCTTATCGATATCTTTGCTGATTGTATCGGGATCCGTAGGAGTGGATGTATCGACCACTTCAGGCGTATACGGATACACGAATTTCGCAAGATCATCTGGATCCCGCCATAGGTCTGTGCCTGTAATAGCTGTAATGTCAAAATGCCCGCCAACCTCTTCGTATGCAAACCTTCCTCCGTCTCCGATGATGACGTCGTCGCCGGCATCACCATAGAGCTTGTCGTCGCCGCCACCACCGATGATGATGTCGTCGCCGTCCCCACCGTGGATTTCATCGGCACCGTCGGCATCGGTAACCCGGCTGGTGATCAATGGATCTGCGGTTGCCAGGTTTTCAAAGACCCGGCCGAAGTCGCCGAAAAGGATATCTGAGCCGCCACCGCCTTCGATATAGTCGTTGCCTTCCTCGCCGTAGATGATATCGTCACCGTCACCGCCGGTCAGGGTGTCGTTTCCAACACCGCCGCGGATGACTCCATCGCCCGTGCCGCCGGTCACGGTTATGTTGTCGTCACCGTTACCGCCCTCAAGTGTGTATCTGATGCCCGTCGAACCGGTAAGGTTCAAATTGATTGTATCGTTGCCCTCACCGCCGATTCCGACGATCTCATTTATGTCTGTAAATGTCTGTTTGTCCCCATATCCCACGCCAAGTTTATCTGACCAAACATAGACCGTGTTGCCCGAGCTCTCCATAGAGATATCTTCATGGCCATCTGAAGTGTTACCATTCAGCCGGTCTTCGGCATTTGGTCCCATATTGAGTATAAGTGTGCCGTCATCTGTACGCGTCGCCAAAACGGGCGGACGTTTGAAGGGGATTTCAAAACTGAACAGCTCTGTCTCCGGCGTGATGGGGAACTCCTGCTCAAATCCGATAATGCTGATCTCCAGGAAGGCGAACATCTGGAAGGTTAATTTGCCACCGACATCGAAGACTGCGATCGGGTTGCCGTCATTGGCCCACATGCTGCCCGCCATTTCGCTGATGTGCACGCGCCCGTCGGGAATGGCGTCGTACCAGTCGAAGTAGATCTGTGCATCGATACCGCCCCCCACACCTGCCCTGGCAATGCCCAGATTCAGCTCGGCTGCGCCGACAAGGCCGAATTCGAAGAGCACCTCGGGTGCGTCAGTTCCCTCCTCATCGAGATCGTTTAGATAGAAGCCGTCAAAGATCAGGGCCGCGTTGCGGAATCCGCCGTCGGCATAGCGCTGGTAACCGGTTGTGTCAAACCCTACAGAATGCAAGTCCAGGGTAAAACCGAAGCTGATCTCGATGGAGACGGCCAGGGGACCAAAAATGGGGAACAACTGGAGGTATTCGAACTCCA
>Ga0315294_10006907_pt1 | contig 12459 bp, 11 predicted proteins | sample YL17G13_40_MG_FD_203626 | JGI IMG/M metagenome (GOLD analysis project Ga0315294, IMG submission 203626) | Sediment microbial communities from Yellowstone Lake, YNP, Wyoming, USA - YL17G13_40 | ecosystem: Environmental > Aquatic > Freshwater > Lake > Sediment | place: USA: Wyoming | collected...
TCGTCTCGGTCGATGTCGGCCGCTACCAGCCCAACGCGTGGGGACTGTACGACATGCACGGGAACGTGTGGGAGTGGACCCGCTCGGCGTATCGCCCGTACCCCTACCGCGAGGATGGCCGCGACGATGCCGCCGTGGAAGGCCGGCGCGTCGCCCGCGGCGGGTCGTGGTACGATCGGCCCAAGCGCTGCACCTCCTCCTTCCGCCTGGCCCGCGAGCCGTACGCACCGGTGTTCAACATGGGCTTTCGCGTGGTCATGGAGGAGCCGTAGTGTTGCTCGTGGGGCTCCCGGCCATGGGGCAGCGGCGTGAGCATCCGGCCCCGGCCTTCGATCCCCGGTTTTCCGCGCCTGTTGGCGGCGGCGGTGGAATCGTCTTGTATCAGGGAGCGACTCCGTTCCGCCGCTTGTCAGCATGCTCAGGAGTGACAACCCGAACTGCGCAGCATCGCGCCGCTGCTGCCCAAAGCGGACAGAGGACGGTGACAGGAGCTCCTATGAGGAATCGCATTGCCGAGGCCATGGCTTTCACGGCAGCCGCCCTGCTGGCGCTATCCCACCCGGCCCTTGCCCAGCCGGGAGACCCAGGCAGGACCCCGCGACAGGCGGGCAAGAGCCCGGTGAAGGTCTTCGTCCTGGCGGGCCAGTCCAACATGGAAGGCCAGGGCGTGGCCGACCTCGAAGGCAAGGACTATAACGACGCCAGAGGCACGCTCAACTCGGTCATGAAGGACCCCGCCAAGGCGCCCCTCTACAGGCATCTCAAGGACGACAAGGGCCAGTGGACGGTGCGCGAGGACGTCTGGGCCTGGTACAAGCCCGAGAACGGCCCCGTGAAATCCGGCCCGCTCACCCTCGGCTTCACCGTCTACGGCGGCAGGCACCACTTCGGCCCCGAGCTCGAATTCGGCCACGTCATGGGAGACTACTTCGGCAACCAAGTGCTGCTGATCAAGACCGCCTGGGGCGGCAAGAGCCTTGCGAAGGACTTCCGGCCCCCGAGCTCCGGCGGCGAGGTGGGGCCTTACTACACGAAGATGCTGGCCGATATCCGCGAGGCCCTGGCGGACCTCAAGAAGTCTTTTCCCCACTACGATGGCGGCGGATATGAGCTGGCGGGCTTTGTCTGGTGGCACGGATGGAACGATTACTGCGGCGGCAAGGCTGCCCTTGAGGAGTATGAGAAGAACCTCGTGAATCTCATCAAGGACGTGCGCAAGGATCTGAACGCGCCCAACCTGCCGGTGGTGATCGGCGAGTTCACCGGCCCCTGGGGGGCGGACTGCAAGGACCCGGCGGCATTGGCCATCCGGAACGCACAGGCCCGTGCGGCGGCCAAGCCGGAGTTCAAGGGCTCGGCCCTTTTCGTCGAAACCCATGACTTCGTGCGGAAGCCGCAGGAGTCGCCCTGTCCGGGCCACGGCCATCACGAGTTCGCCAATGCCGAGACCTATTTCCTGACGGGCAAGGCCCTCGGCGAAGGGATGAGGCAACTGCTCGAGTCGGCCGCCGGCAGGCGCCCGGAGCCGCCGAAGCCCACGTCGCGCACGACCCGCCACATCGAAGGGTGGACCGTGCGCGTGGACGACCGGCTGCTCGCCCCGCCCCACGACGCGCTGGGCACGCGTGCGCTCAGGCTGCTGGAAGCCAAGCTCACCGACATCACGTACGTCGTGGCCAAGGAACCCCTGGCGAAGCTGCAAGCGGTCCCCATCGTGCTCGACCTGACGCACGGGAAGCTGCGCGTCATGCAATATCACCCTTCCGCGGGGTGGCTGGAGGGGCACGGTTATGCCCGCGACCTCGCCAAGTGTGTCCACATCCCCGAGGCCGCCGACCTTGTCACCCGGCGCAACATCAACGAGCAGCCGTGGGTGGTCCTGCACGAGCTGGCCCACGGCTACCATGACCAGGTCCTCGGCTTCGACGAACCGCGCATCCGCGAGGCGTACGAGCGGTTCAAGAAGAGCGGACGCGGCGATGCGGCGCTGCTCTACGATGGCAAACGCGTGCGGCACTATGGGCTGACCGACCCCAAGGAATTCTTCGCCGAAATGTGCGAGGCGTACTTCGGAATGGACGATTTCTTTCCCTTCAACCGCGCCGAACTCATGACGGCGGAACCGGAAATCCACGAGTTGTTGCGGACCCTCTGGGAACCTGTGCCGCCGGCGCGCGCCGCCGCGAAGCCCAACTCGCCCGAGGTGCTGAGATGACGGTCCCCCGGTGGGCCGGCGGCGAGTCGGCCGCGACAGTCCTGTGGTACTCCCGGCCGGCAGAGCAGTGGAGCGAGGCGTTGCCGGTCGGCAATGGCCGGCTGGGGGCGATGGTCTTCGGGAGGCCGGGCAGCGAGCGCGTTGCACTCAACGAACAGACCCTCTGGACCGGCGGCCCCTATGATCCGACGCGGCCTGGCGGTCCCGAAGCGCTGCCGGAGATCCGCCGGCGGGTCTTCGCGGGGGAGTTCTTCGAGGCAGAGGAACTCTTCGCCAAGACCATGATGGGCAAGCCCGCCGAGCAGATGAAGTATCAGCCCCTGGGGGATCTCGTCCTCGAGTTTCCGGGCCACGCGGACGCCACCGACTACCGCCGCCAGCTTGACCTCGACACGGCCACCGCCGGTGTTTCCTATCGCGTCGGCCGCGTGAGCTTCCGGCGCGAAGTCTTCGCCAGCCCCGTGGACCAGGTCATTGTTGTCCGGCTCACCGCCGACAAGCCCGGCTCCATCTCACTGGTCGCCAGGATCGCCGGCGTGACCAACACCCAGACTCCCGGCGACGAGCGGCACGCGGCGGAGGCGCTCGGCTCCGGAGAGTTGGTGTTGCGCGGCAAGACGGGCAGCTTGCACGGAATCGAGGGCCGCGTCCGCTACGAGGCGCGGGTGCGCGTCTTGAACGAGGGCGGAACGCTCCGCGTCAGCCAGGACGGCCTGGCGGTGGCCGGCGCCGATGCCGTGACGTTGCTCCTCGCCGCCGCCACCAACTTCAGGCGCTACGACGATCTCGGCGGCGATCCCGAGTCGCGGGTCCGGGAGTGCCTGCAACGCGTCGAGGGGAGGGCCTTCGGCCGGCTTCGCTCGGACCACGTGGCCGAGCATCAACGCCTCTTTCGCCGCGTCCGCCTGCGCCTGCCCGCCACCGAAGCCTCGGCCCGGCCGACGGACCAGCGCCTGCGCGAGTTTGATCCCCGGAAGGACCCGCCGCTGGCCGCGCTGGTGTTCCAGTTCGGGCGATACCTCCTGATTTGCAGCAGTCGCCCGGGCTGTCAGCCCGCCAATCTCCAGGGCATCTGGAATGAGGACATGAATCCGGCCTGGGAGAGCAAGTTCACGACGAACATCAACCTGGAGATGAACTACTGGCCGGCCGAGGTGACGGGGCTGCCGGAGTGCGTTGAACCGCTGGTGCGGATGGTGAAGGAACTGGCCGAAACCGGAAGCAAGGTGGCGCGGGTCCACTACGGCGCGCGCGGCTGGGTCTTCCACCAGAACACCGACCAGTGGCGCCATGCGGCGCCGATGGACGGCCCGACCTGGGGCACGTTCTCGACCGGCGGCGCGTGGCTCTGCACGCACTTGTGGGAACACTACCGGTTCAGCGGCGACCAGGAATACCTGCGCGACATCTACCCGCTGCTCAAGGACTCGGCCCGGTTCTTCCTGGACACGCTGGTGGAGCACCCGAGTCGCCCGTGGCTCGTCACGTGCCCCTCGACGTCACCGGAGAACTTCCCTGCCTGGCCCGGCAACCATCGCTATCACGACGGCTTCACCGGCATCGACCTGCCTGGCACGACCATCGACGCCGGCTCCACCATCGACATGCAGATCCTGCGAGACCTGTTCGACGCGTGCGCCGAAGCCGCCGAGATCCTGGACACCGATCGAGACTTCCGGGACCAGGTGGTGCGTGCCCGCCAGCGCCTCGCGCCGATGCAAGTGGGCAAGCACGGCTGGTTGCAGGAGTGGCTGGAGGATTGGGAAGACCTGGAGCCGAAACACCGGCACCTCTCCCACCTCTACGGCCTGTTCCCCGGCAACCAGATCACGCCTGGCGCCACGCCCGCGCTGGCCGAAGCGGCCAAGGTCTCGCTGAACCTGCGCGGCGACCGCGGCACCGGGTTCGGCATGGCGTGGAAGGCCGCCTGCTGGGCGCGGTTGTTGGACGGCGAGCACGCCGGCCTTTGCCTCGCGAACCTGGTGGCCGAGCAAACGTGCCCCAATCTGTTCTCGAAATGCTTCAAGGCGCCGCAAGTGGACGGCGCACTCGGCGCGACCGCGGCCATCGCCGAAATGCTGCTGCAATCTCATTCGGGAGAACTCCATCTCCTGCCCGCGCTGCCGAAAGCCTGGTCCGAGGGAGAAGTCGCCGGCCTTCGTGCCCGCGGCGGCTTCGAGGTGGACATGCGATGGAAGGACGGCAGGCTCACGGACGCCGTGATCCGTTCGCAGGCGGGCCGTCCGTGCCGGCTGCGCTATGGGCAGCAGACACGCGAGGTGAAGCTCGCCAAAGGAGAGAGCTGCCAATGGACTGGCCGATGACGGGGGGCATGACTCGCCGCCTCTTCGCTTCCGCGCGTCTCGCCCATCGCGGCCTTTCAGGAGGTTCAGCGTTTCCGCAGGTCTTTGATCTGGTCCTTGAGTTGCTCGTTGTCCTTCTTGAGCATCTTGTTCTCGCGCTTCAGCCGGTCGCATTCCTGTCGCAGGCTGTCGTTCTCGCCCGCCAGGCGCAGGACTTCCGATTCCAAGGCCTGCTTGTCCATGGCGTGCACGCGGCCTTGATCCTGCGGCGACGGCGGACGGGGCTGCTCCCGGACGGTGACGTACGGTCCCTCCGGCACGTTGACCTTGAAGCACCCCGCCACGAGGGCCAGCGCTGCCATCAGCACGGCCACGAGCCATAGAAGCCGATGCGCCATAAAGTCCCTCCCCGGGCCTTCAGGCCTGCCCCTGCGCACCTCACGATACCATTTCGGCCCGCCATATCAAGGCTAAACTTGCTTGACTTGGGCCTCGGCGCGGCGCACCTTGGGGCGATGGAGTCCACGATTCCCATCCTGGTCATCACCGGCCAGACGGCGAGCGGCAAGGAGCGCCTGGCCGTGGCGGTGGCCATGCGACTCGCCGGAGAAATCGTCTCGGCCGATTCCATGAAGGTCTACCGCGGCATGGACATCGGCACCGCCAAGGCGTCGGCCGACGAGCGCCGGGCCGTGCCGCACCACCTCCTCGACGTGGCGGAGCCCGACGAGACGTTCTCGACGGCCCGCTGGGTCCACATGGCCGACGAGGCGATCGCCGGCATTCACGCGCGCGGCCGGGTGCCGATCGTGTCCGGCGGCACGCCGCTCTATCTCAAGGCGCTGCTCGAGGGCCTCTTCGAGGGTCCGGCCGCGACGCCCGTCGTGCGCGAGCGCCTCGTGGCCGAGGCGGAGGCGCAGGGCACGCCGGCGCTCCACGCGCGCCTCGCGGAGGTCGACCCGGTGGCGGCGGCGCGGATCCATCCGAACGACCTGCGGCGGATCGTGCGGGCCCTGGAGGTCTGGGAGCTGACCGGCTCGCCCATCTCGGATCTCCAGAAACAGTGGGGCCGCCGCCGGCCGCGGTATCGGTCCCTCGTCGCGGCGATTCGCCGGGACCGCGAGGACCTGACGCGCCGCCTCCAGGAGCGCGTGCGGCGGATGACCGGGGCGGGCCTCGTGGAGGAGGTCCGGGCGCTGGCCGCCCGGCCGGGGGGCCTGCCGCGCGGGCCGCGCCAGGCCCTCGGCTACGCCGAGGTGCTCGATTACCTCGACGGGCGGATGTCGTGGGAGGAGACGCTGGCGGCGATCGTGGCCCACACGCGGCAGTTCGCCCGCCGGCAGATGACGTGGCTCAGCCGCTTCGAGGGCGTTGTCTGGCTCGACGCCGCGCCCGAGACGCCCATCGAGGCGCTGGCCGACCGGGTGGTCGAGCTGTGGATTGGATACGTTTCTTCATAGCGAGGTGGCATGCCCAGGGCGCGTTTCCCTGGGCAGGCCATCCCCGATATGGAAGTCCGGGCATGAATGCACGTGAGCGATTCGTCGCGACGCTGACGTTCGGCTCGCCCGACCGGATTCCGTTCAGCCCCGGCGGGCCGCGCGAGTCGACGCTGGCGGCCTGGCATACGCAGGGCCTGCCCAGAGACGTCGAGTGGTGGCCGTACCTCCTGGAGACGCTCGGCATCCGGCCGGAGCCCTCGCGGCCGCGCGTGGACCTCGGCGTGGATTTCCGCCTCATCCCCCAGTTCGAGGAGAAGGTGCTCGAGCGCAGGGACGGGCACCTCGTGGTCCAGGACTGGAAGGGGAACATCTGTGAGATCTCCGACCGGTTCGACGTGACGTACCTCAGGCTGCCGAAGGACTTCGTGACGCGGCGGTGGCTGAAGTGCCCGGTCGCCGACCGCGAGGACTGGGAGCGGATGAAGGAGCGGTACCGGGGGGACGCGCCCGGCCGCTTCCCGCCGGACTTCGCCGAGCGGTGCCGGGAGCTCGAGCGCCGCGACTACCCGCTCGTCGTCTCTTTCTCCGGCCCGTTCTGGCAACTGCGCGAGTGGTGCGGCTTCGAGGGCCTGTGCCTGCTGATGGTCGACGAACCGGAGTTCGTGGCCGAGATGGCGGCGTTCTGGACGCGGTTCGTCTCCGACCTGCTGGAGCGGATCTTCCGCGGCGTCGTGCCCGACATGATCCACCTGTCGGAGGACATGGCCTACAAGGCGCACAGCATGATCTCGCCCGCGATGGTGCGGCGGTTCCTCGTGCCGAGCTACGAGGCGTGGTCTCAGGCGGCGCGGGCGGCCGGCGTGCCGCTCGTCGGCGTGGATAGCGACGGCTGCGTCGCGGAGCTTCTTCCGATCTGGATCGAAGCGGGCGCGAGCGTGTGCGACCCGATGGAGGTGGCGGCCCACAACGACATCGTGGCGTACCGGGAGCGGTTCGGGCGGGCGATGGCCTTCCAGGGGGGCGTGGACAAGCGGGCGATCGCGCGGGGCGGGCGGACGCTTCGGGCGGAGCTCAAGCGCATCGAACCGGTCGTCCGCGGCGGCGGGTACATCCCCGGCTGCGACCACGGCGTCCCGGCCGACGTGGCGTGGCCGGACTTCGTCGAGTACAGCCGCGTGCTGGCGAAAATGACGGGGGGGCTCTGAGCCATCCGGTCTTGCCCAGGAAAGGATACTGCAATATGGATAATAAGGCCCCTACACGCGATGAGGCCCTCGCGCTCCTGAAGGAGTACAACCGGAGCGAGGGCCTCGTCAAGCACGCCCTGGCGGTCGAGGCCGTCATGCGCTATGTCGCCCGCCGGCGCGGCGAGGACCCGGAGAAGTGGGGCGTGATCGGCCTCATCCACGACCTCGATTACGAGCAGTTCCCCGGCCAGCACTGCCGCAAGACCGGCGAAATCCTGCGCGAGCGCGGCTGGCCCGAGGAGTACGTCCGCGCCGCCGTGTCGCATGGCTGGGGCCCGTGCACCGACGTGCAACCCCAGTCGGACCTCGAGAAAGTCCTTTACGCGATCGACGAACTCACCGGTCTCGTGGCGGCCACGGCCCTCGTGCGGCCGTCGCGGAGCGTGCTGGACATGGAGGCCAGATCGGTGAAGAAGAAGTGGAAGGACAAGGCGTTCGCGGCCGGGGTCGACCGCGAGGTGATCCGCAAGGGGGCCGAGATGCTGGGTGTGGACCTCGATGCCCTGATCACCGACGTGATCATGGGCATGCGTGAAGTGGCGGACGCGATCGGCCTGAAGGGCAACATCGCCTGAATCCCACGGGAGCCGTAAACGTGCCACGGGTTGCTTGTTAACCCGTGACGATAGTGGTCCTTTTTCCTCATTGTTTAGCGCCGTATGCAGGCCGCCGCCTACATATGCAATATGGAGATACGGCGACAATAACCACGGGTTGGCAAGCAACCCGTGGCACATGTGAAAAAGGCCACCATGGAGATACGGCGACAATAACCACGGGTTGGCAAGCAACCCGTGGCACATGAAAAAGGCCACCATGGAAATACGGCGACAATAACCACGGGTTGGCAAGCAACCCGTGGCACATGAAAAAGGCCACCAAGGCCTGCCGGAATCGTCTGGAGCGCGGTTGCCTGGTCACCTGAAGTGCTCTACAATCGGCGGACGGCGTTGAACGCTGCGGCGAGTGCATCATGGCGAAACGCGATTACTACGAGGTCCTCGGCATCAAGCGTGGGGCCTCCGACGACGACGTCCGAAGCGCCTACCGGCGCTTGGCGCGGAAGTACCATCCCGACCTCAACCCCGGAGACCGGGCGGCCGAGCAGAAGTTCAAGGAACTCAGCGAAGCCTACGAGATCCTGGCCGACCCGAAGAAGCGGCAGGCGTACGATCAGTTCGGCTTCGCGGGCGTGCAGATGGGGGCCGAGGCGGGGGCGGGCGCCGCGGGGAGCGGCGCCGGGCCGGGCGGGCAGCGCTACACCTGGAGCGGTCAGGGGTCGCCGTTCGACGACGCGGTGTTCGAGGCGTTCGGCGGCGCCGGGCCCGAGGGGGCGAGCTTCTTTGAGGAACTCGTGAGCCACCTCGGCGGCGCTCACGCCGGCCGCGCCCGGGGCGGCGCCAGGGGCAGGCGCCGGGTCGCCGCCGGCCAGGACATCCAAAGCGAGATCGCCCTCACCTTCGACCAGGCCGTTCATGGCGTCCAGACCAGCCTGACGCTCGAGCGTCCCTCGGGCGACGGATCGAGGCGTCCGGAGCGGCTCACGGTCCGCATTCCGCCGGGCGTCCGCGACGGTCAGCGCGTGCGCCTGCGCGGGCAGGGCGGGCCGGGCTTCGGCGGCGGGCCGGCGGGAGACCTCTACCTCATCATCCGCGTGCAGGAGCATCCGTACTTCCGCCGCGAGGGGCAGGACGTGTACATCGACCTGCCGATCACGGTGGCCGAGGCGGCGCTCGGCACGACGGCGGACGTTCCGACCGTGCACGGCCGCACGACCGTGCACGTCCCGCCGGGGACGGCCAGCGGCACGCGGCTGCGCCTGCGCGGGCAGGGCGTCCCCGACGCGACCGGCAAAGGCCGCGGCGACCAGTACTGTATCATCCGCATCGTTCCGCCGAAACGGCTGGACGAGCGCGAGCGGCAGCTCTTCGAGGAACTCCGCAATCTTCAGCAGGAGAACCCCCGGACGGGGTCGCCGTGGAAACCGTAGGAGGGCGCGATGAGCCCGACCGAACCCGAAACGTACACCATCGAGCAGGCTGGCGAGACGCTCGGCGTGTCGGCAGCCGACATCCGGTCGTACATCGAGGAGGGTCTGGTTGTGCCGCGCGAGGGGCCCGGCGGCGCGGCCGTCTTCACGCGCGTCCAGATGCGGCGTCTCTGGAGCATCGTGACGCTGCACCGCGACCTCGGCATCAATCTGCCGGGCGTGGCGGCGGTGCTTCAGCTTCGGGAGCAGTTCGAGCAGGTGCGGCGCGACCTTGTGACGCTCGTCGAGATCGTGGAGCGCGAGTTGGGGCCGGACGTGTGGGACCGCCTGTGGCCGGAGGGTCGGCCGCGGCCGGACGCCCACATTTCCGTCGAGGGGTTCTCGGACCTTTCGCCGCCGTCCGTGCCGGAGGACTCTGCGAACGGGGACAACGCGGTCGGCGGCGATCCGCCATCGCCCGGAGGGACCTGCACGTGATCTTCGAGATGCTGGCGGCCGCCCCTGTTGAAGCCCGCGAGGAAGGATGGATCTGGTGGTTTGCGACGGTGGCCGCCCTGGCCATCGCCCTGCTGGCCGTGATGGCGGTGCGCCGCCGTCTGGTGCGGCCCATGCCGCACGAGCCGAGCGACACGACCGATGCGTGGGCCGAGGCCGGCCGGCGGCTCCAGGTGCCTCCGGCGAAAGACTCCGGCGAGGCGGAGTCCGACGACAAGGGGTCGCCATGACGGCGCCTCGCGAGCGGGCCACGTTCGGGCGCGATCGGCGGATCCTGAAGACGGGCGCGTTCCGGGCCGTCTACGCGGCGCGGGCCCGCGCGGGCGATGGGCGGCTTGTCGCCTACGCGCGGCCGAACGGCGCGGGGGTCACGCGGCTGGGCCTCTCGGTGAGCCGGCGCTGCGGCGGGGCGGTCGAGCGGAACCGCATCAAGCGGCTCCTGCGCGAGGCGTTCCGCCAGGCCCGCGCCGCATTCCCGAGCGGCTACGACATCGTCCTGGTGCCCCTGGCGTCGGGCTACACGTTCGCCGAGGTGGACCGACGCCTGCGGATCCTGGTGGCGGAGGCGATCCGCCGGGCGGTGGCGAAACAGAAGTAGGCCCCTTCGTGGGTGGCCATGCCACCCGAACGGGCGACTGAGGATGGGATGGGCGGATGAGTTCGATGTGGCGAGGTGCATTAAGCGCCGTCAGTCGGGCGGTCGTGTCCGGCCTGGTCCTCCTGGTGCGCGCCTACCAGAGACTGGTCAGCCCGCTTATCGGGCCGCGCTGCCGGTTCGCGCCGACGTGCAGCCAGTATGCGATCGAGGCGCTCGTGAGGCACGGCGTGGTGAGGGGGTTGGGTCTCGCGGCCTGGCGGATTCTGCGGTGCCATCCGTTCGCGGAAGGCGGGTTGGACCCCGTGCCGCCGCGGCATGATCGAAGCTGAAATCTCCCACCGCTCCCGCGGCGGGCTCGCAAAACGCGGGGGGATCGCGAACAGCTTTTCACTCCACGACGCCGGCGCGGGCTTTGAGTTGATCCAATCCCCTTCGGATTTCCGCCGCCTGGGGCGAATCGGGATACTTCTCCATCAGTTCCACCGCCAGGTCGTAGGCCTCGCGATGCCGGCCGGTCTTGATGTGCTCGGCGATGCGGATCTCCCATTCCTTGCGTTCGGCGATTGCCGCGTTGGTCCGCAGCTCGTCGAGCTGCTGCCGGAGCGTGTTGGCCTCGGGGCTGTCGGGGTGATTCTCCAGGAGCGTCTCGGCGGCGCGCAGGGCCTGGCGCCAGTGCTTGCGGGCCACGAGGTGCTCGATCTCGCGGTAGAGGCGCTGCTGCTCCTGCCGGCGACTGGCTCCCTGTTCGAGGCGGACGGTCTCGGGCAGGCGCGACGCCTCCGGGTTCTCCGGGAACTGCTCGGCCAGCGAGCGGGCCAGCTCGAGGGCCCGTTCCCACAGCCCCAGGCCCATGTAGCGCTGCACCTGCTCGGTGACGTGGGAGATCTCGGTCTGTTCGTGCTGGCGGAGGGCCTCCGAGAGTTGGGTCTCCATCTCCGTGACCTGCTGGCTGTCGCTGGCGTAGCGGAGTCGAAACTCTTCGAGCCGCTGGTGGGCGTCGCGGTACTTGCCGGCCTTGATGAGGGCCTCAATCTCGCGCCGCAGCGCCTGCTGGCGATGCTTCTTGGCGAGTTGGCACTTGGCCGCCTTCTCCGTGTCGTCGAGGAGGGTGTTCTCCATGATCTCCGAGAGGAGACTGACGACCTCCTCGTGCGACGCGCCGGCCAGGTCCGACACGGGCTGGGCCACGTCGACCTTCTGGAGGCTGTCGCGCAGGGCCCGCTCCATCAGTTTCACGCTCACGGCCGCGCTGAAGGCGTACTTGACGATCAAGGCCAGGGCGATGGCCAGGCCGCCCAGGAAAGCCAGGGCGATGGCGGCCACGCCCCGGATGATCCACTCCGGGGGCTCGGCGTCCCTCGCCACCACCCACAGCATCACGACCCCGGCCGCGGTGGCGACCCACAGAACGAGCCCCAGGATCCACAGAAGAACCACTGTGCGCTGCGGGCGTGGAAGTTCACGACCGGCCTGCCCACCTCCCAGGAGTCTCCCCATGCCACCTCTCCTTTTCTGAGCGTTGTGCGTGCTAAGGCCATCGGCTTCCGGGCGGTCGGAAGTTCCGTCAAAAAAATTCCGACTTTATTTATCTTGACAACGGAAAACTCCGATTCATTATACGCTGTTAGTCTTGCGATACCCATCCCAGCGCAAGGGCCTCACTCATGCGTCCATGACGTGTGTGGTGGGGCCCGCTTTATGTCCTCATTGTAGCAAAGCCCGTCCGGACGGAAAACAATTTCCGCGCGGTGTGAAAAACACGCGGCGGGCCCAAGGGGGCCCGCCGCGCCAGGGTCAGCGGTACTCCGCCCAACTGGGGTTAGAAACGCGCCAAGCGCCGGCGGTGCGCCAGGAGGGCCGTGGCGGCCAACCCGAGCAACGTGAGCGTCATCGGCTCCGGCACCGTCGGCGTGATGGGGATGAACGGCTTCGGCGGGGAGCTGGTCGGAGGTTCCCGTCGCCTGCCGCTGACGCTTCCCGATGGTGTCGGGTACGGGCGGCCTTCCTGGGCCTGGAGGGGTTCGACGCCCACGGCGGTCGGGTGCTGCCACGGCCGCTCGCGAGGCGCCCAGTCCACCGGCAGTTCCGTCGTGCCCACCAGGGCCACGGTGAGGTTGCCCGTGGTGGTTCCGCGCGAGGCCACGACCGACACATTGAGGCCCATCTGCG
>Ga0315294_10006908_pt1 | contig 12459 bp, 5 predicted proteins | sample YL17G13_40_MG_FD_203626 | JGI IMG/M metagenome (GOLD analysis project Ga0315294, IMG submission 203626) | Sediment microbial communities from Yellowstone Lake, YNP, Wyoming, USA - YL17G13_40 | ecosystem: Environmental > Aquatic > Freshwater > Lake > Sediment | place: USA: Wyoming | collected...
CCATCTCGTTCAGAGCTCTCTTCTTATCACCATTGAGCTTTCTTAATTGCTCAGCATACAAAGCCTTAATTTTGCTATCAGTCTTTATAGCCTGCTCAATGAGAGACACACCTTTAGCATATAGCTCCTTACCACGTGTAGTAGTCTGCAAGAAGTTAGACCAAAGGTGTCCAAACTCGTGGATAGACGTGTTGAATAATTCTGATGTGGAGTTGTGAACTTCAGGGTTGATATAGATGTCACCATCAACAGTAACACCATAGATGACCATACCATTTTTGACAAACTTTCTAACATTTTCAGAAGCCATCACGTTGTCAAACATTTCCTTCTCTAAGTAAACCTTTGCATTAGGGAATGCTTTGTTCAATCGAGCAATAAGCTTATTGGCATTTTCTAAATCACCCTCTGCTAATTGCATCGCAACTTCAGACAAGCTTGCAGTTTGCTTTACCTCCTTCTCTTTCTGCTCCTTTTTAGTTTCCTCAACAATTCCTCTTGACTCTAAATAATTCGTCAATGTTTTAGGAGCCTTACCTTCATTACCATTGTCCCAAGTTGATTTGTCAGCAGAGTCAACCTCCTGTTTGAATTGCATTACCTCATCCATAAAGGATTCAGTAAGTTTTGAATTTGGATTTAAGAAAGCATCGTAATACTTCAAGCTTAATTCCTTAGCCTTATTACGAAGAGCTTCGTCAACATTAAAATCTCTTTGAATCTCGTAGAAGTAGTGGCCAAGATTATCAGGTATAGCCCAACCAAGTCTTGATTGAACCTGTTGTAATCTTTCCTTAGCTTTGTTTTGACTCTCTTCCTTGCTTACGCCACCTTTATCTCCGGTGAAAGACTCTACACCATCCTTGGCTAAGTAACCCTCAATAGTCATTACTTGCATTTCAGCAATCTCACCATTGGGAGTTCTGATTTCAATAAGTCTTTTTGGATAACCCAAATCTGTTGGCTCATTGATACGTCTAAGATTTCCTAAATCTTCTTCAGCAACAGGGAATTGATTATTGATGGATTCAAATACTTTGTTTGCATCTTCTTCAGACTCAACAATAATGTTTACACGAGCACCATCACCTAATCTTTCAGAGAAAGACCCATACCAACGTAGAGTTTTAATTGAAGCACGTGCAGGTCTTTTGATAGGGAATGTAGATATAAACCCTTTCAAACCTTGAATAGCCTTACGAGCTATATCTTCAACCTCTGTTTTGGATTGTTCGTAAGCACTTTTCTTTGACTCGAATGTATCTTCAAGAGACCTTATTACAATCTTTGACAACGCTTCAAATCTTGCTTGTTCTTCAGGGGAAAGTTTCTCTCCTCTTTTTTCAAACTCAATTTGTTTTTCACGAAGCTTTCCAAGTTCTAATCCGAACTTCTCAGCCTCCGCTATCCCTTGTTTGAACGTTTCAAGAACGTCACTTCTGTCGTATTCTCTTGTCTGCTCTGACTTATCATTGGTGTGCTCGATGTATTTTGATTTTTTAATCCGAATATCGAGTTTGCCATTTCCAACGCCTCCGAGTACGTCATCGATTGCGCCTTTTGCTCCTTTGAGTTTTGATTCATAATCTTCTTTTTTTGCTTGTTGCTCTTCTTCTTGTGACAGTTCTCCTTCAGGATATGAAAGAACTGATATTGTTACTTCCTCATTGTTAATGCTAAACGCATCTACACCATTCTGTTGTAGCTTGTTGCTAATTTCTGCAACTTGCTCATCAGTTAGTGGAGTTGCAAATTTATATGAAATTTGAGGATAAGTGGTTGTCTTATCAGTTTCATTGAACACGGTAAGTGGGAATGGAATTTTTCCCTCTCTAATATCCTGCTCCTGCTCAGACGCCATCTCTAATATAAACGCATCTTGAGAATACTTTTCAGCAAAGTCAAATAGCATTTCGCTTACAGAGTTTGTGTCCGCATCTTTTGATATACTAAGAGTCATATTAAATGATGGCTCAAACTTACCGTCCCATAACCCTGTTTTAGGAGTAGAAAATCTAACGCTAACGCCTTTTATTTTTGATACTGCGTTGACAATTTCTTGCTGAGCTTCATTAAGAATTTTATTCTCCAACTCTTTTATCTGAGCGAGGGCATCCTTGCTTTTGTTTTTAGCATACGATTTAACCAACTTGTCATACTTCAAAGACATTTCCTTTATCTTCTTAGTGACAGGGCTAAATGCACGGACAGTTGCCGGAGTAATCAACGTGCTAACTACACGATTGTAAGACGGAACAATATCTGCTTTGAAGTCAGCCATCGAGAAACTTCCAAACATATTGGTCTCCTTAGGTAAGAAAGCTTCTTTGTTCTCTTTTATCTCCCTTCCTGACACTGTGTATGTGTAAGCTTTTCCCTCTAACTCTACTGTTTTCTTCTTACCAATAGGCAAGCCTAATATCTTCTTTCTAACAGTTGCGGTGATTGGCTCATATTCACGGACGTTATCTCTAAACTGCTCAGGAACATCTTCCAAATTGGTTGCCTCAAAACTGTAGTATTCATTGTCATTGAGATTATCAATCCAATCTCCTTTCTCTTCTTCAGCTACCATCTCCTCAAGAGTTCTTGTCTCTGCCTCTTGGTCGATTTGTGTCTTCAAAGACACGGTTACTGCATCAAGAACACTCTGTTGCCAATCTGTTATATTCTCTTCAGGAACCATTTGCACTTGATGGTATAGATTAGAGAGCATATTTTCATTACCCATTACAGGCGTCTCTGTTCCATCTTCTTGCATAAAGGTTACGGTAGTCCTCTCCTCTGTCGGAAGTGATTCTAATGCGGACGTGGTAGCATCAGGTGTAGCCAATACGGATGGACCTTCAGCTTGTCTTTGTCTTTGTGCATTAGCAATGGCTTCGTTTACCTTTTCATTCAACGCATCTAATTCAGTCTGTGCTTCTTGAAATGGTACAAGTTCATCATTAATCATTACCGCTAAGGGGTCTACACCTTCGGGAGTGGTAGATATAGACTGCTCAATAGCTTGTTCAAGAGAGGTCTTTCTCTTTTCTTCTTCCTCAGTAAGAACTTGTATCTTATTTCCTATTGGGCCTGTTGATGGTTCACCTTCGGGTGTAGTCTCAGGTTGATTAGTAAGAGCATCCAACTCATTATCGATTGCCTCAATACGAGCCTTCTGTTTTTTAACCAATGCCTCATCTTTACCTTGCATTTGTTGAGTCAAATCTCTCTTTTCTTTCAAGAGATTCATAGCCTCCTTCTTACCGTTCATATTCAAACCGTCAGGAACGCTTCGGTATAGTCCAACTGAGTTTCTATAATCGTTGAGCTTTTGCTTTGCTTCCTTTGCAGTCATACCACCTGTAGATACCTGCTCCTTCAGTTTTATGATATAAGCTTCTTGAACCTTCTCATCATTTGCAATGGCCTCGAAAGCTTCAAACTGAGCGTCACTCATAGATTTGTATCCCTTTTGAGTATAAGCTGCGCCTATAGCTCCGGGAACTCCCAATACAAAACCGCCTATTGCTTCTTGAGCACCGGCTCTTGCAATATCTTTAATGTATTCGGCTGACATAAAATCAGGAGTCTGAAACATCTCCTTCTCTTTTGCAATATTGTAAATGTCTTTCACCGCATATTCAACTACCTGTTGAGCCGCACCTGTTTCGGCTTCAGCAAGACCTGCTCCAAGCAATGTCAATGCCGCCTTACCACCCATTGACTCAATCTCATTCTTTACAAGCTCACCAAAAGTCTTTGCGGTAGTAGTAGAACCCGCTTTACCCATAGCACCAAGAACAATTCTGTTCATTAAACCTTTGTTGGCTATGATGTTTCTAAGACCTAATGATTCAAGTGCCGCTGAAGCAATACCGATTGGGGCGACTACTGCAAGCTTTTCACTTTCAGATATTTTATCAAACTCAGGATTCTTAGACATCTCCTCGTATACTGCATCAGATGTTTGCCCATACATTTGAGCGGTTCTTTGTGCCCATCCTACAACAGAACTGCTACCTACCATAGCGGGCAGTGACTTTGCCACTCCCAATATAGCTCCTCCCCAAAAACCTTCTTCTTTTGTTCTGCTCCACTCTACACTTGTATCGTCATTACCATAAACAATACGAGACCCTTGCCTAATTGCGGGAAGTAAGTTTATCTTCAAGTCTTTTTTAAGGTCATCGTTTGACTTGTCTACGATTAAAGTTTTTTGATAATCACTCAAACTATTATACCAATCTTGATAAGACTGTCCTTCTTTAGGCATAGGTACAAGTTGAGAACCTTTATCTTGATTGACTCTTAAAGCATTTGAAACTGCCAAGCTCGTCTTAGCATCTTCTCTTGCATCTCCTGACGATGTTCCTGTCTGAACATTTTGAGACATATCATCCATACTAACACCGCCTGTGTATTTGCTATAAGCGGCATCAATAAACAAGTTAACTGTACCGGCAGACATAGAGCCTATACCTTCCATCATAGCATTCCAAATACCTGTAGACCACTCTCCTTGCTCGGCCTTCATCATTGAGTATTTCCCAACTGAATTATCTAATACTGATGCGCTTGACTTTAATTCATTTTCTTGTTGCGTAAGTTTTTGATAGTTGGAGGATAACTCTATTTTTTTATTTGTTAACTCTTGGTATTTAGCAACATTCTCAGGAGAGTTTCTTAATTCGATTGGCATAGAGTCAAGGGCTTTTAGCCCGTTCTCTACATAGTTTTTTTCGTTTAAGAAAGTGTTTACTTCAGACTTAAATTTTTCAGCTTTTTCATTTAGCTTAGCATACTCAGAGTCAATCTCAGCTTGGTCTTTATACTTTTTATTTTCGGCTGAATACTCGCTTTCTAATCTTGCTAATCCACTCCTCTGAGTGTTATCTTTTATCCAATTTCTAAGTTCATCTGCAGTTGACTCGGCACCAATACCAAATGAAGGGTCTAATGAAAATTCTTTTTTAGCACCATTAGGCGCAGTAGCTACCATCCAATCTCCCGTCATCCCTGACTCTTCAAATTTGAATCCCATTGGACCAAACTGATAATTCATTTGAGGAACAACCGCTTCTTCTGTTCTATCTATAAAGTCTCCTGTAATTGTATTGATTGCCTCGTCATAAAATTTAGGGGTAGGAATCTTTTGGTCAGCTAAACTTTGCTTCATAGTGGCAATATCCTCCTTTGTAGGAAGATTCACCTGCATCTGAGTAGTCTCAGATGGTTGCTCAATCTTTATCTTACGTAAGTCATCAGCGGTTGGTAGAGGAAGAGACTGCGAAGCCGAAGAAGAACCTGCCGATTGTGAGACCATAGTACCTGACATACCTTCCGCCTGTTCTTTTTTTTTTAACTCTTCTCCCTGTGACTGAACAGGCATAGCGTTGTTACCTCCAACAAGCCCAATGAAATCATTCATTGATTTTTGATACCCTTGAGCCTTTACATAAGCATAGTTATCACCCTGAACACTTGAGTCAGACTGCAATAGATTTACAAATTCCTGTTTTGATTTTTTATACCCCAAAGATACCGCTCTATTATAGAGGTCTTGTATTACTTGTTCGTCCATTTTAATATATTATTTTGTTGCGTAATCTACTCCGCCTGACTTTACTAAACCTTTTGCGTTTTCTAATGTGATGTTTTCATTTATCCAATCAGTAATATTTTTCTTATACTCAATCATTCCTGCTTCAAATGTCGCATCTACAGGGAACTGTTTAGTTGCAACTCCGGGAATTTCAATAGTTACATAATCTCCCAAACTCCCCGATGGTGTAACCCTTATATCATAAGGAGCAAGAGCAGATTGTAATCCACTTACAACGTCATCTTGCTCTTCGTCAAATAATGTATAGGGTATATTAGCAACTACCTTTTTAATTTGACTTGAATAATCAGTGGTATCAACAGTTTCTTGTGGAGCCACAGTTCTCACTGCATTTACACCGGACCAATCAGTAACATTTTGGAATGTATCACCTTTATATCTATTAAACTCATTGCTATCTGTAACACCGTGCAACTCTGTACCTTGGGCTGCCCATTGAGTAGGACTTACCTGTACCTCTCTACCGTCAACTGTAGTGTATAAAGGAATAGTTCTCGAAGTTCCATTAGCGTAAATAAGATTTACATTTTTACCATCCGACATATCAATATTAGTGATACCCATTTTCATTAATTGTGGATTACCTAATAATGATTGAGCTGCCGCTCGTTTATCTGCAGCATTTCCTGCTGAGTAAAGTTTCTGCCATTGAGATAATAAATCACCCGATTGTTTTTTATCTTTTCCGGCCTCATATTGCCACTGTTGTTGTTGCTGAGGAGCTTGGTAATCACTAACCATTTGAGACGCTTCTTTGTAGTCATACTTACCGCGCAAGTTGGTTCGCATAAACTCAGTTGATTCTTTTTTTTGCGCTTCGCTAAACTGAGGCTTCTCCATTCCTGACGCGGGGTCAGGGACCATTAAGATAGCCTCAGGATTCTTTTGAGCATCTTCCGCGTTTCTTGTGAATCGATATATTTTACCATTAGGTGCAGTCTTCTTATTGTCTGTAAGAACAGATATACGATTGAAGTCATTAGCAAGCATTGAGTTAATTCCATCAGTTTCAAACTTCACAAAATCAAATACCGCCTTGGAGGATACCAACTCATCTTGAGCTGATTTAATCTCACCTTCTAACTTAGCCTTAGCCGCTATACTTTTCTTATCTGTCTTTCCTTCAAGAGCTTTTATCTGAGCCTGCTTAGAAGTTATCTCAGCATTTATATCTGCCTCTTGTCTTGCTTGGCTTAATACGTCAGTCACAGTAAGTATCTGACCCGCTTTAGTCCGTGAACCCACCGTTCTGAGCGTTTGGATATTATCTCCGATTGATGATGCAAACTCAGTTGTCGCCTCATTAACTCTATACTTATCCCATTTACCAAGAAGCAAACCATTCAGTGTGTCGATGGTTGTTCTTTTCTCAGGATTCTCAGGCATAGTATAGACTTCTTTACCATCTATAGTTTGCTTTTCTCTCATAGCAACAGATACCTTACCTGTTGTGGGGTCAATGTACATACCTGATTGACTGAAATTTCCGAACCCTTCGATTCTTTCCATAGCTTCAAGCTCGTACAACGCACTCTTGTCTGTACGTGAACGCTCCATTTTCTCAGCAAATACTTTTTGATATTCAGCATTCATTTTGAACGCTCTATCTGTATCGTCAACAAGGTTCTGTCGAGTGACTGTATAATCCTTTAACTTCAGCTGACCCGACTTTAAAAGCTTGTCCTGCATCAGCATATACTGAGAAGCATTGTTTGCAAAATCTAACGCTTGTTGTCTTGCACCTACGTGCTCACCCTGTGGTGAGTTTGCTAATACCTCAGCATAATCTCTCGATGCTTTGTCAATGGCTGCCTTTTTATCCTCACGAATTTTATTCTCATTCGCAAGCATATCGGACATACTCTTGCCAATCTCAGCCCAATTTACTTGACTGTCCGCTTCCCGTTCTACGCGTTTGTAATAAGTTGCCATCTATTAGTATGGTTGAAAAGGATTATAGTTCTGTAAATAAGGTTGGCTTTGAAACAATGTTTGTCTTTGCTCAGGTCCTAACCAATTTTTAAAATCTCTAAATTCAGAGTTTGACATTTTGTTGAAATCAATAAGACCTACCTGTTGGCCATTGTACTCTTGTTGTCTCAATTTTATCATAGCCGGGTCGTCTTTACCTACCGCAGTATATGTTGCTGATTTCTGAGCTTGTAAATTTTGACCATACAACGGAGCCATAGCAATACCTTGTTGAGCTACACTTTGAACACCTGCCATCCCCTGTTGGATTGCGGCTGCACGAGCTTGCTCTGCATCAGCCTGTGCTTGTTGCGCTCCCTCAACCTCAGCTAAGTCCAACTGAACACCAACGTCACGAAGACGAGAATCCTCTGTAGCACTAAGCTTGGCAAGGTCAGACATCTCTTTACCCTGTGCGGTTCTGATACCTGCTTGCGCTTCGTTCATAGCCATCTGTACACGACCTGCAGTAGCAGCAGCACCTCTATCTCCTTCAACACCGGCTTGAACCGCCAATGCCCCTTGAGATAGTAATGCCTCACGTTGCAATTCGTATGGTTCCTTTTGAACCGCTAATTGGTCGTAGTAGTTTACCTCAAGTTTTTTACGAGCTTCTGCCATTGCCTTCTCAGCATCAGCCTGAGCTTGCTCTTTTAACTTTCTTTGCTTACCGGCTTGAATAAATGACGCGGTAGCCCCTCCTGCTGAAACTGCAAGACCACCTATTGCTAATGCGGTTGATGTTGCTATTGCCATAGTTTATAGAATTTTAATCATCTCACTTTGGTATGAATCACCCTTTATATATCCGAGCTCTTCATACGTCTTGATTAGATTTTGGTGTTTAATTAAAGCGTATGCGTACTTATTACCTAAGTCTTTGCTGAGAACTGTCAACTGCTCAATCAATAAATGAATGGCATACTTTCTCTTCTCTCTCTCAGTGTATGTCTTGCTTGAGATAATCCAATCAATCCACGATGCCTTTGAGTTTGTCATATACAAAAAGCCCGCACAGATTGGAGTCTCGCCATCAAATACAATCGCGCCACCGGTGCCATTATTGGGAAGGAAATCCCTTGAAGGAGCTTCCCACCCCCACTCTTTCCACCATCCAACAAGAATGTTGTCGTAATCTGTGTCGTTTAATAGGCGTATATTGATTGATTCCATACACCCACAAAGGTATAAAAATTATGGGAAACTTTTCATCACTTCCGTCTCTGCTGCAAAAAGCTCAATCTTATCCGTTTGACTATTCTCAAGAGTGAATACGCAGTAGTGTCCTAATACCCCGTGAGACTCAGCAACTGAGTTCTTGATGTATAAGAAATACTCAGTGCCCGATGGTATTGGAGTGGTCAATGGAGTCAACATATTGTTGTTCACCTCAATCTGATTTATACCTGCAGGTAGGTTTACGGTAATTGATAATACAGGGCCGGCAAGTACAGGAGTTGGGTATCCAAAGTACACATAGTCTCCGACACTGATAATGCTTCCAATGTCAACCAACGGGTTAACGCTAAAGTTAATCAGAGCATTGTTTGTCCCCGGGAAATCTACAGTTACACTTCGGCCAATACCATTCAAACTTCTCAAGGACAACTCCCCGATTGAATTGTTTCTTACAAATGCGTAGTATGACTGCTCTTTCTTCTCAAACCAAGCCGCACTAATAAATCCTGACACCTGTATGTCGGTAATCATAGTGGCACTCCAAGTTGAATCACCCTCCAAGTTTAAGGTCTTGAACAACTTATTCTCAAGAGGAACAGTATTGAATACGCTCTGAAGAGTTGTTGGCTTGAACGATTCAGATGGTGTACCAACCTTATCCCAATACTGCTGATAGAAAGTATTTCGATTTGGGTTCATATTGTGCTTGTACAAATCACCACCCTTGAATGTATAAAGGAAATTGTTCATTCCAATAATCCAATCAGGATAGTAAGAGTAAAAGGACACCCATCCTTTCGCCTGTTCTGAGTATGTAAGAGTATAGTTCATATTATGGACACTTGTCTAATAATGCAACAACAACACCATTCTGCACCTCAATGGTATCGTTCGGTGCTACTAAATTATTTGTTCTGTAAAACCCGTCCGCTACAACTGAAGATGCAAACTCGTCAGCAAATATCCAATCGTGCAAGTCTATGTACGGAGAAACTCCTGTAACTCGAACAGGGTATAGCTTGCTTGTTAATCCTGCTGAACACAACGCAGGATTGTCAGGGTCTGTAAATCTAACTGAGCTATTGATACCCTTGATTTTTGCAGGACATAGTATGTTGATATTAAATGCAGTGCTTAAACATACTCCATAACATTTTACAGTAAGTAATGATGGTGTAGCATTTGTTTTTGGAACTACCATCACACACGCACCCGGAGCTGATGCGGTTAATTGCATCTGACCGGGAGCCACGGTAATTATATCTGTCGTTCCTGTTGGAACAAAAGCAGTTCCATTCCATTCTCTAACATTTAATGTGTAAGTGCTTCCTGATATTCCGCAATCAGCACCTGTTGTCCCGATAAATGTCGGAAGATTCGGAGTTCCTGCGAGGTATCCAAAATTAGGAGAGCTAACTTCATTGTAAAAAACACCATCTAACTCAGCAATTATAGCGTCAGGTACGCCAAAAGGATTGAACGTTATGATAATCGCACCTACTGCAGTTGGAAGATTTCCTGTATTAATCTCAAGAATATATTCTCCTTGAGCACCTGAGCCGCTAATTGCACCTCCGCATAAAACCCCGCAAGCAGGGCACGGTTGCGATGGCAACAATACTCCTCCAACTAATTCGCGTGTATTGAATCCGTCTGAGTAGTATCCGTCAGCGGCAAGTATAGATAGTCCCGAGTTCATATAGACGGACGTCGAGTCAAGCAGCGACGTTCCGTCTAAGAAGTATGGTTGTGATAATGTTGGCATATATTATTATGATGGTGGTTCGCAATTTCCTTTGTATATGTTCACCGTAACTGTTCCGTTATTTCCTGCATAAGTAAGATTTGCATAAAAAATACTCAACCAAATACCTGCGGTCCCGGAAGGTGTAGGTAAATTATTCGGATTCCACTCCAAATACAACGTCTGCATAGTTGTTATTGTTCCGTCAATAAAGTAAACAGGAGCAGCATTGAATCCTGCAGTAGTTGACCCAAATGTAACTCCTACTTGCGCCCCCGGTATTGTTATAGCCTCACTAAATGTAATCTCTATTCTGTAGAACGTACCCGTTACAAGTTGGTCAATCTTACTTGCTGAATAGTCAGTATTTCCAACTCTCAATGGGTAGTTTGAGCCTCCGTTATTACCCCAATTATTTAATTGGAACACAACAGGGAAATTGCCTACGCCACCTGCGGGTGATACAATAGTCGCATCACTTATTACTCTTGCTCTTGTTTGAGGAATTAAAAAACAAGGGTATGGCGCAGTACAACCACAAGAGCTTATTACCGTAAACTCAAGTTTTATATTAGCTCCTGACGGTGCCTTGCCAACTTTTCCACAGAATTGAATTGTCTCAAGACCCTGAACGGTATATGTGTAGCCATCCTCATCGCATCCCTGCATCTCAAAAGTTAATGGGCCTGCTGCACTATTGAAAACTTCCCAAGTAATACAGTCACTATCAGTACAACAACCACAAGGATTAGTCAAATATATTTGAGGGTCACCTGACAATGCGGTAAGAGCAGAATCGATAGCCACGCAGAATCTTCCTGCGGTATCACCGATAACAGGTAGTGTTACCACACCTCCCTCACAACTTTCAAATATAACTGTCGCGCTACCATTATTGGCCCATACCACATACTCCTTGCAATCTTCTGCACAAGGTGTGCATCCACAAGACACAAGCTCAATCGTTACGTCACCTGATGTGACATAATACTCTTGATTGTTCACGCAAACATTTCCGGTTTCACCGGGGCCAAACGTAATGGTTACAGGAGTTGATTCTCCACATAAGCCCATTGGGAAATAAATGTCTGCAGGATTTCCTTCGTCAAGATTCACAACACCCAAGCTAATGCAAGCGTCAGTACAAGGGCCGCAATCGCAGCACAATGCCTGTAACTGTTCTGAGTTTGCAGGTGATGGAATGTAGCAAAGGTTTGATATTCCCGAGTTTCTCAAGTCCCAAATCAAATACAAATAGTTACCATCGATTGATGGAGGTACTATAAAGTTTGTTTGATAAATATTAGGGCCTCCTGTTATTGGTGTCGCAAGAGAACTTGCAGCTAATAGCGCAGCTATATTAACAGGGTCATTAGGATAGTCGATAGTAGTTCTTAAATACTTGAACTTATTACCAAGAGGGTCAAAGCTAAATGTGTCAGGTGGTATCTTGTTCGTTTGAATAACAAGTGTGCTTCCCTCAGTAGGGAAAGCTCCTGTACCAACGGGGCCTAAAATAGAATTGTATCTTGAAACAACAGGGTCTGTTCCTGTTTGGAAAAGAACACTGTTTGATTGTAATGGACCAACAAATACCCCGTCAATATATCTGTACTCAGCGTGTATTGTTTTGGTCGCGTCATCATTATTTGTAATCACAACCTCAACAAGGTTGAGTTCTTGTTGTAATGGGCAATCTACAGTAAGAGTCAATGTAACGCTTCCTGTCGCAACAATACTAATGGCAACTGTTGTTTCTATAATAGAATCTTTATTGAAGTCAAGAGTTCCATTTACTGTTGTAATTCCTGAATCGTAAGTAGTTCCGTTATAGACTGCCTCAACTGAAAATTCAGCTCCCGGAGCAATGGTTGATATTGTCCAAGATATTGTCGTAAGACCGACTGCCGCGCCTAAATCAACGCAGTAGTTTGCAACTTCTTCAGTTTCCTCT
>Ga0315294_10006911_pt1 | contig 12456 bp, 20 predicted proteins | sample YL17G13_40_MG_FD_203626 | JGI IMG/M metagenome (GOLD analysis project Ga0315294, IMG submission 203626) | Sediment microbial communities from Yellowstone Lake, YNP, Wyoming, USA - YL17G13_40 | ecosystem: Environmental > Aquatic > Freshwater > Lake > Sediment | place: USA: Wyoming | collected...
ATATCAATGCCATATCAATAATCCTTAAAAGTCAAGACCTGTATCGCCTATATCGTAATCCCGCCACGCAAATGGCGCAAGTGTGTCGGTATTCTGTCGGTATTATGGCGGTATTTCTAGAGGTAAATTCTGCACAAAATCAAACAATACCGCCATGCAAATGGCGCGATTGTGACGGGATTTGACGGGGTTGTGGCGGGATTTGTTACGCCCTTCTCTCGACGAGTTCGCACTCTATGCTCATTTGTTCCTTGTCCAGCTTCAGGTATTTCGCATCGGATATTCTATCCCACTTCCGTTTCTGGCTCTCATGCTGTTTCCAGACCCACGTCTCGCCCTTATTAGCGAGCCGCAGCAGGTTGTTGCAGAACGCCCGCCCGTGACCGTGCGCATTGAAGTGGCACATCTCATGCAGAAGCACACGGCGCAGTTCCTCAGGTGTCCGCTTCAGTTTGGGATGCAGGATAATCGACGGCGGGCGTTTGACATGCAGTCCTCTGCCAACCGCAAACTTTCTCCAGTATAATTTGTGCGGCGGCAGCTTGCCGTCGAAGAAGTCATGGTTTAGCACAGCGAACATCTCTGCCAGCGACTCGTCTGGTATCATATTCACGCCCTTCTCGTTCCGCAAACTCGGCACGGCTGTTTCTCCGCTTCCCGCCACGACTCGGCTCGCAGATTATCAAGTGCATCCCCAAGTTTGTTGAGATGCTGCCCGTTCATGGCGGCAATAGTCATAATGCCAATCGGAAACCCATGAGCGATTCGCACGACGACAAAGCCATGCTTGGGCGGTGCGCCCTGATTGAAGATTGCCTTTGATGTTATATTCCACTCTGGTTCAGCTTCTTTCTTATCGCGTTTTGTTTTCATTTCGCTCGCCTCGCTCGGCGGCGCATAGCCGCCAACACTTTCGCTTTAGCAGCTCCGCGCTTTTCCATTTCGGCATTGATTTCCTTGCGACATCGCCCAAGCGACGGATACGACATACGTGACCATATTGCCCCGTGCCCTCGTAGCATCAACTTCCGATTCGGAACGCTGATATAAGCCGACTTGCACAGTCGAAACATGTGCTCGCATTTCGGGCATTCCACCTTGATTCTGTTCACCGCACGGAGAATCAACTGACCCGCCATTATTTCTCTCATTTCATCGATTGTCGATTTCATTTTCCACACCACATTCACAATTTAATCTTGCCTTCAAACTCCCGCAACACTTCGCCGCCGTATTTTAGTTCAAGCATCTGCCCGAAAGCGTCGCACCCCATGAGTATCATCTTCTTTTGGCGATGCCCCATAACTTCTCCCCAGCCCGCGTGCAGAAGCGCAGCTTTTTCATTCTTGCCGTGTCCGATGGCGATGCCGCCGTCTTTCCCAAGAATCTCTGCGGTAATCGGCTCTTTGCGAAGAAAAGTGGCGACCTCCTTCGTGAAGCGGTCGCGATTTTGCCACCAACTTTTATGGACATCCGATTTAAGACTTGGTCGGATGATGCCGTTATAGCTGCGACCGTTTATCGTTACTCGAATCTTTCGTCTGCTGACTTTCGATTTCATATTACACACCCCGACCAAACAGGGCGCTGACAGGTATTTATTATTTTTGCTGGCGCGGATTTTGCACAAAGAATTTATCCGTCGAGATTTGCGGCTATTAGCCGAATAGATGCAAATCTATTCGAGAAGTGTTTTTTATTGGATTAATCGCATTGACAAAGACAATTGTAACCAGTGGGAACGTTTTTCATTTCAGAGTTGCGATATACCATTTTCATGCCACTACAAAGAAGACCACAATTTAATTTACATCCTTCTTCTGCGTTTGTGTACATCCCAACTCTTATTCCTTGTTGGATAGTTTGTTCTGTTATTGGTACGTTTTGTTCATATCGCGGTGTTAACCCGACACATCCAGTTACCAAAACGATGCCAACAATTAGAATTATCGGAAGTAATAGTTTCATAGCTCACTTCTTCGTTTTCTTCTTGGAAAATTCTCGGAAACCTGCGTAAAATGCGATGAACCCCAGAATCAGTATAAGATAGTTAGTAGCACGAAATCCTGTTGATTCAGCACTTTGTCCAGCAGACAGAAAACCGATAACGATAGGCACTACAATAATTATAGCAATAATCAGTCCCATATACATTACAAACTGTTTCCACCAGCCCATCGTCCCTCTTTTCTTAGCCATGCAAATATTTAGTCGAATCTTTAATTAAAGCTATGAAATATGCGTCGCCGAGTGAACCTATCTGATAAGCAGTCCAACCAGCGCAATCGACCAGCAGCACCGCCGTCAGGTCGCCGATGCCACTTCGCTTCTTTTTTGCAGAATAAGACAAGTCGCTTCTTTATTTCCCCTTCTTCACCGGCACATGCACCGCCGCGCGGCCTTTCCCTTTCACTTGCAAGTATCCACCTTTCGTCAAATCGGAAATATCGCGCTCAGCGGTCCGAAGCGAGACGCCCACGGTTTCAGCGTACTGCTTTACAGTTATTCCGCCTTTCCTTTTCGCAACCGCAAGCCCTTTCATCTGGCGGTTAGTGATCCAGATCGGAACGGCGCCTGCCGTCGCAGAAGCGTAAGCGCCGCCCGCCACTCGTCGTGCAAGCCCGCGCCAAAGCGCTTCCACCATGTCAGGCCCGCCCAGCCCTGCAATAACAGCGACTTTCGGGTCTTCGGCAATCAGAATAGCAGCTAACGCACCCGACAGCGCAGCAACGATAAGAGTGAGCCACGCGCGCTGCGGCACAAAGCCGTATTCATAGCTCTTGGCAAACCCGAGCAGAACGCGGACGATGCCGCCGAAGAGGCCGAATGCAATCAGAATCAGAAGTTCGGGGATGACTATCATGATTTACACCAGCGAGCCGCCCCGTTTTATACGAAGCTTGTAGAGCGTTTCAACAACGTCGGCGCCGACGTAACCGGCAAGGCCGGCAGCCAGCAAAGCGGCATTGCCCGTCATATTTACGGTAGACATGAACGCGGCGCCGCAAACCGCACCGATCATGCCGTCAATTGCAATCGAAGAAACCTGGCCTTTCTTCAGGCTATATTTTCTGATTCCAATCGCGGCTCTGATCGCGCCGCCAATGAACGCGGCGAGGAGGATTGATGGGAGCATGAAAAGTATTACTCGATGCGGAAGATAAAGGTTTTGTCAGAAGCTAAGTGATGAATCTTTCTCGAAAGTCTTGTGAGCAATCACACGATAGTTATCATCTAGCAATTCTATCGTTATAGTATCTGATTCGATATGATCCATAAAGTTTGGAACATCATAATGTATCAACTTTTTCTCACCGTTGCCATAATGGATAGTTTTGTAAATGCGAAGATTCCAGTGTGGTCTGCTGGGATCTTGTCTATTAGCTCCTCGATCGAGTCTAAACGAATATGTAGTATGCGGTTGAAATTCACCAGTTTGCGAACTTCTGAATGAATCTATGCTATTCCCAGGTACTATGACTACAGAACCTGCTGGCGCGTGGCTCGATGCGGCGCTACGTTCGTCTTCAAGCGTAGGAACCGAAAAAGTCGATTGACAAACGACAAAATCATCGGAAAATATTTTTTGAAGATCTGGGTGAATAAGACCTACATCGATTTCATGCGCCATACAACCGTCTGCTATACTGAGATGCATGTCCAGAATAGAACACTTACACCATTAAAAACCGATGTGGCAGGGCAGACGTTTAATAAAGCTCGGAGAGAGCTATCCAGTAACATTCATGAAATGACGATAGCGCCCTTACGAATAAGAAACGAAACTGTGAGTATTCCAAACCACAACGCGGCGATTCCGATTAGCAGCAGTTCGTATCTATTCACGAAATTACACCCTTACTTTCCACACGCAAAACAAACTCGTGCGCTTTTTGCGGTTTAGCTTTTAAAGACAGCTTGCTATTTTCATTAATATCAAACATTTCGGCTACGGCCTTCGGGATGGTTATGGTGACCTGTCCGTTCGCTTTGTTTTTCAGGACTTTGAGCTCGACCATAATACCGTAGGGCTACGGTAAGGTATAAATAGATGTTTACTGTATATATACAGTAAACATCTGTTGTCCAGAAACAAAGAATCGGTGCTGATAATCATGTCGCGTGAAACGCAAACTAATTCCAAAAATCTCGGTCAGTACTTCACACCCTACGATGTTGCTAGATTCATGTGCAGTTTGATAAGCAAGAAATCGGGCGCCAAAATTCTCGAACCATGCGCAGGCAAAGGAGTGTTCCTAAAGGTTTTAGAAAATTTAGGATTTCACAATGTAACTGCATATGAAATCGATCGTATGCTGAACAACGAATCTAAAACAACTATACACCCCCAAAATTTCCTGACTGTAAATAGACATAATCGATACGATGTCATTGTTGGAAATCCACCCTACGTTAGATGGAAAAATATTCCGAAGGGCATTCAGAAAGAACTTAAAAATAACGAATATTGGCAAGAAAAAATGAACGGGTTATCCGATCTTCTCTATGCCTTCATACAGCTGAGTATCGACCTTTTAAACGATGGAGGAGAACTCATATTTATTACTCCTGTTTTTTGGATGGAGACGCAACATTCGAAGGCCTTGAGAAAATACATGTCTTCAAATGGCGAACTGGAATATATCATAGATTTTAACGAAATGCCGATTTTCGATCGCGTTTCCAGTAACATAATTATTTTCAAGTATGTTAAAAGAAAAACTGGAAATCCAGTAAAAGTGGTGCATTTACGAAGTAAGAAAAAATTAAGTAACGATATTCTTGACGAAATTTCAACTGTTCTGAAAAAGCTTGAAAAAAAAGGTGATGCATCGGGAGATTTTATTGATGCATATTTGCACCCTCAATTTTCAAATGGTGCTCCATGGAAACCAATACCGCCAAAAATAAAACCTGTATTAGATGCAATAGAAGCTTCATGCACAAATAGCCACTTTTTCGTTCGCGTTAAATTAGCTGATAAAGAGATTTCAGTTCCGCTCTCACGCATGTTAGAGGATGACGATCTCGAAAAGTTTGGGATACATAAAGATTTGTGCGTCCGTGTCAGTTTTCTTGATAAGAAATACTATATGGTAAAACAGCGCTCGATAACTGCAAACGATGATCTTGCCAAACGATATATTAAGTTAGGTGACATTGCTGAAATTGCGAATGGTATGGTAAGCGGTCTTGACAGAGCTTTCAAAACAGACCAGAAAGATACGTTCGAGAAAAATGAAAAAACAAAGTTCATTCCCGTAATCAAAGCGTCAGCTCTTAGGCAATTTTCAACAGGAAGACCGGTACAATATATATTTGCGAATGACGTAGAACATGAAAATGAATTAAAGGAAAATTATCCGAATATATTCCACCACTTATCTCATTTCAAATCTGATTTGGGAAAAAGGTATGATTACGGCAGACCCATAAAATGGTGGCACTGGGCCTTCTTGCGTAATAAAACTTTGATAGAGAAAAGCCATGAAAAAATTCTCGTCCCGTGTAAAGAGAGAATAGATACGAAGGGTTACATAAGATTTGCGTACGCAGAAGGAGAAGTGTATGCTACGCAGGACGTAACATCAATAGTTAAAAAACGCTATGTTAAGGAAGATGCGAGATACATATTGGCACTATTGAACTCAAAGGTGATACTAACTTGGATAAAACACAAAGGATTGAATAGAGGAGGAGTGACAGAGTTTTCGGAAAAGCCTCTTTCTATAATCCCTATACGACTCATAAATTGGGATGATCGAAACGAGGTAAAAGTCCACGACGAAATTGTTAAACTTGCAACCAACATAATAGAGACGAACGAATTCGATAAAAATATGCCGCAAATCGAAGAATATGTGGAAATGCTTTACGGCGTTAAAAATCTCACTTGTAAGATTTGATTAGGTGACTAATTTCTCCAACCAATTTCTCATATTTTTTAGTTTTACTCCTGCTATGCGTTCGCCATTCAGTTATGAATGTCTCTGCAAGTCTCTTTATAAACTCGGGCTTACTTTGCTGTATTTCTACCATATCTTCGATGTGCCACTGTATCTGTATAGCGGCATCGAAATTTATTTGTGGTATTTGTGACGTATCTAATTTGAAAAGATCTCTAATAAAGACTGAGCTTGCTTCTGCACCTTTCTCACTGGCACTGTAATAGACTCCGAGAAACCAGAGCTCGACGCGATTTATCATTTCGGCATTCCTTCTAAGAATTCCATGGAAAAACTCAATTAGTCTTTGTGCAGACATTATATTCGGCGGTCTACTAGATCGTTTACTTTCGTGAGATTTGACATTGATCAATATTACTTGTTCGATGCTAGCGCCATATTTCAGAACTATATCGGCGCCTTCCTGTTGCCATCTTCCCAACACCTCGCCCGAAATGAATTTTTTAATCTGTTGCCGAGATACCAGTAAAGGCGCCCACCATATGTTCGTTAGAGCCCTCGTTATTTTTATTTCATCCTTGCCTATTCCTGAAAAAACTTCCGCCAGGAATTCATTTGGATAATATGCCTTCCATCCGTTTGCTCGCAGAACATTAATTGCCCAACTTTCTACCGGCATACCTGCTTCGTGCCCGTAAGCATCGGATTTCGAGAGTCCTACTATCTTTCGTGCTTTCACGTTTTGTAGAGTTTTCTCAAATTCGGATACGATTTGTCCCCGTATTTGTGTTGGATTCATTCACTCAACTTCAGTATGATATCATAATCACTATGTTTTGAGGCATAAAAATATACTTATACCTTAAATCGATAACATATGGAAGCTAATTATGACAGCAGCAAACCGTAAATTCAGGCAACTTAGCAGACAAGTCCAGGGCTGGAAAGCCCGAGATGCCCAACGCGACAAAGACTCCCTCGTAAACGCCAAATACCCCTCGTGTCGCTCCACCTTCACCGACTGCCCACCCGAAGACGAATTCAAAGCAGCCGTCGAGAAAGACAAATCAAATCCACCTGAACGATGCAAAAAGTGTTCGATTTTCACGGAATCAAAATTCTTCAAGCCCGTTATCGATGCAAGTAGAGTAGCTTTGTGGCAGAAGTTGCAGGAAACAAAGGAATAGTGGTTAAAGTGAACCCCCGTATCAAGATGGCGCATTTTGTTGCCAAAAATATCTTAATTTTAACATTAGTTTTTTTCATTGGTGCTATTGCAATACATGAATTAGGTCATATAGCGGTTCAGTTAGTTTTTGGCATACCGATTCATTTTGTGCTCCAATTTGACGGACTTAGTACGGCACAGAATTTGGAATCATTCCCATCGTACCAGATAATAATACAATCCGCCGCAGGCTTCGTTATTGCATTGCTTGCGTACCCGCTAATGAAGCGACTTGCACTATGGCTTGGCTGGAATATGAATTTCCTGCGAAAGACACGATGGCTCGAACCTGATTTTATTTTGCCAGTGTTTTATTTCATAGCTGCACTACTTGCATCAGCGCACGACTTTAGTATAACAACTCTAGCTATCATGCGACTCTTGGCTACAGGCGCATAACGAATAAAGGTTTAATTCTCTTGTAGAGTACGATTTGTATCAGGGCCTGTAGATCAGTTGGAAGATCGCTTGATTCGCAATCAAGAGGCCGCGGGTTCGAATCCCGCCGGGTCCATCTTAACGCAATTTCGCGAACCACGATGTCAGATTATTTAGAAACTGATCCTCTTTATCCATTACAAACACTTTGTGGCACAATGCTTCGATTGATCCAGCTTTCCTTCTATCAGTAACAAAGATGACTGGAACATTTTGTTCTTTGAAAAACTTTGCTTGTCGTTTCTCATCCCTACGGCGAGGATTGGTTCCACACAATACTACCAAATTCTTTGAGTTTGTTTGCACAATCTCTTGGGGGAAATGCAAAACTATATCCGCTTCAGTCAGCGGATTTTTTGTCTCACCACGGTTGTAAATCTCAACCCCAGCTTGAATATTGCTAATAATAGGCCTTATTGCATGATAACAGAAGCCTTCAAGCAAATAACCAGGATTTCTATCCCAAATGTCAAAGAATTTATCATTAAACTTCAATAATCGTATGTTCGTGAAATTACGATTCTTGCAATTGCAGACTGTGCCGCCAACTACTAAGTTGCCACATTTCTTACAAAACCTTAGCTCTTCGGCATTTTCTAAGAAATTAAATTGGCAGCCAAATTTTATAATACTTTCCAATATTTTTGTATGCATAAACGCTCTGCCAAAATAGCTTCGGAGTGGAGGCGATAATTTCTGAAATTTTTGTTCATTATAGAATTTGGCGTATTCCGGACTTACAAATAAATTTTTAGGTTCGTAAGATTTGGCTGAAATATCGGGTATGGTTTCGCTCATTACCGCAGTATATTCGCGAAGAAATGTTCTTATGAAAGTCGGATTTTTGAGAAGAAAATCAAAAAAACGAGAAAATGCTGGATGGTTCCACAACTGGGTACGTAGGTCTTTTAAGAAAAAATTGGACAGAATATTTACCACCCAAAGACCTGCTTAGCTCTTTTGACAACAGCCACATCGCTAAGGTCTGATAATGTTCTAACTAATTTTCGCAATTTCTGTTTTTCATTATCTGGAACCTGTTTGGATATGTCGCCCAGAAAGAGCTCACCGATGCCGGTCAGTTCGTAAGAATATTCTACTCCACACGAAGTTGCTGTTTTTTCCTCTTTGACGAGTCCTTCAGAAACTAAAACATCCATGAAGTTTCTCAAATCGAAAGAGTAAGGCCCATAAAAATAACGTTCAAAATTAAATGAAAATGGATAGGCGACCTCCCTTTGTGCCAATAATACATACTTTTGCAGTCGAACTCTATGTCTAAATCTTCCAACTGAAGAAATCAAATTCAAAACACCGAAAAGATCAAACGAGACCTTCACTCGCATAAACACATTTTCTTACCTAGGTTTAAATAGGTCCCAAATATTTCACGCTCAGCGAGATTTCGAGCCGCTTCAGCCTTATTACTCCCGTCCCTTCTCCCACAGGAACTTCCAGTACTTCATGAATCCTACATCGCTCTCATCTTCTCCGCCCTCGTCAGCCGCTTGAAAGCCGCTTCGGCTTTGAGTGCGTCTGATTTTGTCGCGTATTGCCATTTAGCAGCGAGTTTTACGGGCCGACGGCTTCGTGTGTATTTCGAGGCGGTTCCGCCGTTGTGCTTTTTTACGCGTTCGGCTACGTCAACGGTATAGCCCGTGTAAAACGTGCCGTCGCTGCAGCGAAGGACGTAGACGTAGAACATGATGCTATTACGCATTCAGCCCTTTTATGGGGTAGAGCTCGCTTGCGACAACGCAAGCTCAGTTTTAAAAAAGCGCTGGCGGAAAACTAGAAAATCTAACTTTATCGATGCCGTATATACCGTTCTACAGCTATCCAACTTGCAAGCAAAAGTATGCCAAAAACGAACAGTCCGCCGATACTCATAATAAACGAAGCTGTTGGAGCGCCATATTTTTCTACTAGCATACCGACCGCCAGAGCAAATATGAAAAGTAACAAACCAACTATTCCCACCGCTAGTCCGATTTTAGAATATTTCCAATGCCGCCCCATTACCGCCAAACCAATTGCCGACACTATAAAAATTAGTTGAAATGGGAAAGGCACTGGCAGTAAAAATATCAGTATTCCACATATCAAGCTTGCAATTCCGAAAATATACGCATGGTATTGTTTGTATGAACGGCTGCGTCCTAGATTCCTATGTGGCAATCTGGAACCTCGAAAATGTCTCCCGCGACTCATTACAAGTATCAATGCACAAATTATTGTTACAATAGTGATTCCGAATAACAAAATAGTTTCGGAGATTGGTTGCTGTTGACTTGGCTGTTGGCCCACGGGTGTGGTTTCGGGACCAGTTGGAGTCGTTGGTGATTGTGAACATGTACCACAATCCAATTGGCATAGCGAACAGTTCTCTCCCGCATCGCAAAATGTATCACCACAATAAGTTGAACTGGAACGGCAGATGTTGTGAACACAATAACCAGTTGTGCAATCTTCTGAATCCCAGCAACTGGACGTTTCTGGCAGTCTTGGTATGTGAGTGATAGTAGAAAATGTTGTGGTTGAGCCCAGTGCTAGATCGTATGAATGTGCAGAATCATGTGCACTACCGCCTTTCCACCACACAGTTTCGGAATTGATAGATGCCCTTGTTCCAGCTCCAGAATTGTAAAGTGTCGCAATCTGGGCATTCGAGAGGAAAGAACCACTCCAAACCCTGATATCTTCCATCAATGCTCCACTGCTCATAGCTCGATCATTATCACGGGATGCGCCTATCCACCACGGACACACGTAACTGTATTCGGCAGAATCTACAGCCGCCGTACCTTCTTCCGCACCATCAACATAAAGGTGTCGTTTTCTGTCGGATTCTCTTTGAACAATGATATGGTGCCAATTTCCATCGCAAACATTGGTCGTACCGGTGACAATGCCAACACCGTCAGCACGCATGGCAACGACTCGGCCTGTTGCAGACTCGGTAGAAATCTGCCAAGTAGAAGACCATGCACCACTACCGTCCCAATTTCTAATCAGAATATGTGCCGTAGACGCGTCAACTTCCTTAACCCAAAACGCTATGGTATAAGGAGCAGTTCCGGGATTCATTCCGCCTGTGTTCTGGATATACATTTGCGAATTTATTGTGCCGTCGAACTGGAATGCGGAGAATCCAACGCACGGAAGTAGAAAAAAGGCTACTGCAAAAATCGCTACTATCTTTGAAACAATGCGGTGCCCACTGTCCATAATATTTCATTGCAGATGATAGGTTATTAAGCTTTCCACCAATTCTTCAATAAACGAATACCGGCACGCCTAGAATCAAATTTTATATTACTTCCTTCCCTTCTCCCACAATACCTTCCAGTAATTCATGAACCCTGCGGCAATCGCTTTGTCTTTTATCAGAATCATGTACGGCGCTTTCTTCGTCAGCTTGAAAATGCGGACAGTGTCTTTGTAGATTGCAATTTCGATGTCTCCTTTTCCTGCTTTTACGTATCGTATCTTTGTTCGCTTTGTCGTCGAGCCGCGTGCGCCCGCGTGCATCGAGAAAATGCCGCAGAACTTCGTCTTCTTCTCGCTCCAGTCGACTTTTCCCAGCACTCGGTCAAACCCGCCTTCGTATCCGAAAGAATAGACCGTTTCTCCCGTGTGCTGCAGCTTGTCGAATTCGCAGATGTTCTTCAGGATGCCGCTTTTGCCTGTGTAGAGTTTGGTGGGCATAATTCGTATTTGTGTCGAGAAGATAAAAAGCCGCCGTGCTCGTTAGTATTATTTAATCTCAGGCAAGAGAAGTTAATCATGCTTGGCGCGAAAACGGTCAGAAACGTCCTCAGGGTATATGGAAAAGCATGGACCACCCAGGACTCGGAAAAGATTCTCACGATTTTTACGAACGATGCAGTCTACCGTGAACGGGCATTTCAGAAGCCGTTCATTGGGCACAGGCAGATCAGAAAATATTGGCAAAGCAAAGTAGTCGGCGAGCAGTCGGACATAAAATTCAAGCTGCTCAACGTCTACACGGTCGGAAACACGGCTGTTGCTGAATGGAAGGCAAGTTTTTACAACAAGAAGAAAAAGAAGCGGATACGCATCATAGAGATCGCAGTTCTCAAGTTTCGTGGCAGCAAAATCGCTTCCCTTCGGGAATACTGGCACGCTGAGACAGTCCCAAAAAGCCGAAGAAGTCGGTGAAAAAATCATGGTCTGGAAAGGAGTCATAATCGAAGAGAGCCTGGAAGACAAGAGTTTACTCAATTTGGCACGAATAGTCAAGACTGATACATCGACGCTGGAAGCTGAAGAAGAAAAAGGCAGCCTGCATTTTCACAAAATCGAAGTCGACGACGCGGCGAAAAATGAGTTCGTCGACAAAGCAAAGCGCTCGATAAAGAACAGCTGGTACATCCACATCTGCCGCAACGAGACCATGGTCGTGATATTCAAGGATAAGTCATTCGAGTTCACGAAAAAGCAGAACGACAGATTAGAGCAGGCAAGAAGCTACGGATTGTCTATAGGGATTCTCAAAGAGCAGCTGCCGACCGAACGGTTGATAACAGACCCGTATGCGTGATTGCGCTTCCGAGAATCAGATTTTATGATACTTCAGCCAAAGCTAAAAACTTAAAGTTTCTGGCGGACGACTGGTCATGGGAGAAAGACCTGCGGCAGAAAAGCCCGTGATAGAATATCGTTTCACAGGCGGGGGCATCTTTGACGAGCCGTTCGGGATCAGGCTGTACGAGGATGGGCGCGCTGAGAATGGGTACGCTGAGGATGGGCGCGTTGAGTTTCAGCGTGACGGGAAGACTAAGGAATTCCGCATCACCCCTGATCAGGTAAAGCGGTACGCAGAGGATTTGGTTAAGGCCGGATTTTTTGAGTTAAAGGTTA
>Ga0315294_10006912_pt1 | contig 12455 bp, 8 predicted proteins | sample YL17G13_40_MG_FD_203626 | JGI IMG/M metagenome (GOLD analysis project Ga0315294, IMG submission 203626) | Sediment microbial communities from Yellowstone Lake, YNP, Wyoming, USA - YL17G13_40 | ecosystem: Environmental > Aquatic > Freshwater > Lake > Sediment | place: USA: Wyoming | collected...
ACTTCTCGATCTTCTCTTTCTCAATCGCCACCCGGTCCTTCTCCCGGTAGACGATCCTTTCTTCCGAGGTTTCCCGGAAGAAATCCGAGATATTTTCGTCCATGGCCTCCAGAATCTGGATCAGGCTGTCGAGCGAGATGGAGGTCAGGTCCCGTTCGATCTGGGAGATGAACCCCTTTGTCAGGTTGGCCCGCTCGGCGAGCTCCTCCTGAGTCAGGTTGCTGAGTTGTCTGAGATTGCGAATCCGTTCTCCGATCTTCATAAAACCAGAAGCACAGTATACGAAGAAATTAGTTTAATAATGTGTTAGACAGTATAGAAAGAAATAAGTTTAATAAACTAAACTCCGAAAATTATAACGCCCTTTTCTGATTTGTCAAGCATTTTTTTGACGAATGACCCTAACGAAAACGAATAACCCGAACAAGGGAGAATTATTCGGCCTATTCGCTACCATTCGCAATATTCGCGACATCGTTATTATTGACTTTCAAAGAGTAATAGGTCATAATGACCACAATCAGCTGGATAAGGAGGTCTGCGATGAATCAGCAAGCTGTAAGTATAGTGGAAGCCAAAAAACACTTTTCTAATCTAATAGGTCGGGTGGCATATGGAAAGGAAGAAATTGTGATTACGAAAAAAGGAAAACCGATGGCGCTGTTATTGCCAGTTAAGGAAAATAATAAGCATTTGAGCGAAGCCAAAGGCTGGTTGGAAGAAGGCGATCCTTTTTTTAAAATTATTGAAAGTATCATCAAAAATCGAAATGCTCACACTCCGAGATTATTAGAAAAGAAAAGAACAAAGTGATGTACCTTCTTGATACAAATATTCTCAGTGAATTGGCAAAGAAGCGTTCCAATCCTTATTTGCTATCCCATTTATCCTCAAAACCATACCAGTCATTATTTACTTCATCCATTTGCGTAACGGAATTACGATTGGGCTGTGCGTTAAAAGGTCAAAGACGTGGAAGACGTGGGGTCAAACCTTCAAGACGTGGGGTCAAACCTTCAAAATTCGATTAATGGCGAGGATGCTATTCAAGATCGTAGTGGAGTTTTAAGGCTTGGTTGACCCTATCCATCAACTCTTCAGAAAGATGACCTAATTTTTTCATAAGCCGAATCTTGTCTACCGCTCTGGTTTGGTTAACCTCTCCTCGCTTAACCAAGGCCATCAGAAAGTGCTCCTTCGAGTTCCTGGTTGATTTGCTTTATTTCCTTTGCGGCTTCCTCATATTCTGCTGCAAGTCGCTTTTTCTTCAATTCGTTAAGGGAACTCTTAACAGCCTCAGTAATGAACCGACTTCTCCTTCGGGGCTTGATATCCCGCGAAAGTTCCTTGAACATTTCTTCAGGAAGGCTGATATTGATACGAACGGAACTCATTGTGTCTCCTTATTGGGTGTTTTAATTGTATCATAAATAAGAATAATCAATTTGTCAATATTTAGGAACAACCTACTGAGGGGTGAATCTCGAAGAGAAAGGGAAGAGTTTGGCGTCGTCGCAATTTCAAGATAATCTATTTTTGTAATCCTGATAGTTAAATTCTTTAATTAATCTAAATCCTGATTTTTCATTCCATATTCCAATGGAAGGATGACTGACGCCATTGAACATAGTTGTTTTTACAGTCGTGTAGTGAATCATATCGTCAAATATGATTTTATCACCGGGTTTTAATTCTTTATCAAATGACCAATTCCCCATATAGTCGCCTGCCAAACAACTAATACCTCCCATTCTGTATGTTGGTTTTCCTGCCATCTCATCGGTAGCGCCTAAAATGACAGGTTTATAGGGCATTTCAAGACAATCGGGCATATGACAGGTAAATGAAACATCCAGAATAGCAGTTTTTATACCTTTATTTTCGACAATATCTATTATCGTAGAAACTAAGTAACCCGTTTGATAAGTAAAAGCGCTACCGGGTTCTAAAATCATTTCAATATCGTATTTATTTTTAAAATCAATTAGGATTTTAATCAAATGGTGTATATCATAATTCTTTTTTGTTATCAAATGACCACCGCCCATGTTCACCCATTTTAGCTTAGGTAAAAACCTACCAAATTTGGTTAAAAAAACAGCCAACACTTTTTCTAGCGCAAAGGAATCCGCCTCAAATAATGTATGAAAATGAAAACCTTCAACCCCCTGTGGTACGGCATCGCCAAGCTGTTCTGCAGTGATGCCAAATCGAGAGCCGGGTTTGCAAGGATTATAGATGTCATATGGAGAATCTGAAAACTCAGGATTAACGCGCAAGCCAATGGAAACACCATTCTGACTCGCAATCTTAAAATACTTTCGCATTTGGTTTATGGAATTAAAGGAAATATGACTGCTATATCTTAAAATGTCTGCTATATACTTGTCTTCAAAAGCAGGCGAATACGTATGCGCTTTTACTCCAAGTTCCTCAAATGCTAATCGCGCTTCGTTCATTGAGCTTGCTGAAGCGCCAAAGCCGTATTCTTTAAAGATCGGAAATACTCCCCAATTCGAGAAAGCCTTAAACGCAACGAGGATATCAACCGCGACAGCCTCTTTAACTTTTTTTAATAACTCTAAGTTATTTCGCAATAGGAGCTCATCAATTACATAACAGGGTGTTTGGATTTTGGTAAAGTCAATAGGCATGTTTGGTATCATGTAAGACGGTCATTCCGGACTTGATCCGGAATCCAGTCTTTTCAACCTGGATTCCCGCTTTCGCGGGAATGACAACTCAGAGACCAATGTAAAAGTATTCGAGTCACTACGCTTACTGTTTCACGGCTCTTATAATTCCAAATCTACATCATGTAATTCATGCCAGGGAAGTCCATGGATGTTCAATTGTTCCATGAATGGATCCGGATCAAATTCTTCAGTGTTAAATACGCCGGCCGCTTTCCATTTACCCGTAATGAACATCATAGCGCCAATCATTGCAGGCACTCCGGCAGTATAACTCACGCCTTGTGCACCCGTTTCCTTATAGGCATCCCGGTGTTTACAATTATTATAGATATAATATGTTTTCTCCTTATGATTCTTAATACCTCTGATCCGGCAACCAATGGAGGTTTCACCTGAATAATGTTCACCGAGTTCTCCTGGATTGGGTAATACCGCTTTGAGGAATTGAATAGGCACAATTTCTTTACCCTCATACAGGATAGGTTTAATGCTTGCCATTCCAATATTTTGAATCACACGTAAATGGGTTAAATACTCTTGTCCAAAAGTCATCCAAAATCGAGCTCGTTTTACAGTAGGAAAATGTTTAACCAATGATTCTAATTCTTCGTGGTAAATGAGATAAGATTCGCGAGGCCCGATATTTGGATAATTTAACGGTTTGTGAATTTCGTGGGGTTCGGTTTCAATCCATTTTCCATTTTCCCAGTATTTACCTCTTTGGGTAACTTCACGAATGTTGATTTCCGGATTAAAATTGGTTGCAAATGGTTTTCCATGGTCGCCTGCATTACAGTCAACGATATCCAGATAATGGATTTCGTCAAAATGATGTTTGGAGGCATAAGCAGTGAAAACTCCTGTAACTCCCGGATCGAAACCACAACCTAAGATGGCTGTTAGTCCTGCCTTTTTAAATTTGTCATGGTACTCCCACTGCCATCTGTATTCGAATTTAGCGACATCGCGTGGTTCATAACTTGCGGTATCTAAATAATTCACTCCTGTTTCAAGACAGGCATCCATGACTGTCAAATCTTGATAAGGTAGCGCTACATTGATTACCAATTCTGGTTTAAAGCTTTTAAACAATTTAACTAACTGTCGAACATTATCAGCATCAACCTGAGCCGTCTTAATTTTATTGACGCCAATTGCTTCAGCAATACCATCACATTTCGATTTTGTGCGGCTTGCCATCATGATATCAGTAAACACCTGCGGAACTTTTGCAACTTTATGAGCAACCACGGTACCTACACCACCTGCCCCTATGATCAATACTTTAGCCATTGTCTTAAATTTCAAATTCGTTCACCTGATTTTCGTACATCCTATGAGAACAGTATAAGAAGAAATAAGTTTAATAAATTAAACTTAAAAAATTATAACCAGTCTTTTTCATTTGTCAAGTATTTTTTGTAAACGAATACCACGAATAAAAGAGAATTATTTGACATGTTTGTTGTCATTCGTTGCATTCGCAACATCGAATATCCGGCTAATTCGGTATCGTTCGGATTGTTCGCTCTTGAAGGGTTTACCCCGTTAGAAATAATACCCCATTGCTTTGCAGTCCCGCCTATGGTGAGATCAGATTTTAGGGTAATTCCGGCAGGGTTTAATGCCCCACTGGAATTTCTAGCGGGGTTTACACCATTGCGGTTTTCTGTTACCTTTTTAGAAATGGAAAAGATCATCATCCGGGGAGCGAAGGTTCACAATTTAAAGAATATTGATGTGGAGATCCCGAGAGATCAATTGGTCGTGATTACCGGGCTGAGCGGCTCCGGTAAGTCCACCCTGGCTTTCGACACTCTGTATGCCGAAGGACAACGACGATATGTCGAATCCCTTTCCGCCTATGCACGCCAGTTTTTAGAGCAGATGGAGAGGGCCAACGTTGAATCGATGGAAGGCCTCTCTCCAGCCATTGCCATCGATCAACGCAGCATTTCTCGAAACCCCCGTTCCACCGTAGGGACGGTGACAGAAATCTATGATTATCTTCGACTCCTTTTCGCCAGGATCGGAGAGCCTTTCTGTCCTCATTGTGGTTCTCCCATCTCTTCACAGACCCTTCAGCAGATGGCAGCTACACTCCTTCAGCTTCCAGAGGGGACGGCTCTCACCATTCTCTCTCCCATCGTGAGGGGGAAGAAAGGAGAGTATCGAAAGGAGTTGGAAGAGCTCCGAAGGGACGGTTTCGTGAAGGTGAGGATTGACGGTCAGATCAGGGATCTCAACGACGAGATCCGGCTGGATAAGAATAAACGGCATGAGATCGATGTCATGGTAGATCGCTTGGTGGTCCGGAAAGGGGCGGAGAAGAGGGTCATCGATTCTTTAGAGATCGCCTCACATCTCTCGGAAGGGATTGTGAAGATCGAGGGAGAAGGATTACCTCCCATGGTCTTCAGTCAGAAGTTTTCCTGTATCGACTGTGGATTCAGTTTTCCAGAGATCACACCCCGGATGTTCTCCTTTAACAATCCTCAGGGTGCCTGCCCCACCTGTAGCGGATTGGGAACGAGACGCTATTTTGCCCCCGACCTCATTGTTCCGGATCCCTCTCTTTCAGTGAAGGAGGGTGCCATCCTTCCATGGAAGAAGAGGGGGGAGTTCTTTTTCCGGCCCATTCTGGAGGGATTGGCCAGACATTACCATTTTGATCTTGACACCCCTTTCTACCGATTGCACAAATCGGTTCAGCACCTTCTCCTCCATGGATCGGAAGGAGAGGAAGTCTCTTTTAAGGTGAAGGGAAAGGTTGGCTCTCACCTCTTTCGGCAAAAGTTTGAAGGGGTGATTCGAGAGATGGAGAGAAGATGGCAGGAGGACGAGGGGGGGCTGGAGGAGTTGGAAGATTTTATGAACGTGGCTCCCTGTCCTGAATGTGGAGGATCTCGGTTGAAGAAGGAGGTTCTATCGATCAAGGTGGGGGGAAAATCGATCGCCGAGGTTACCCATCTTTATGTCAAGGAGGCATTGGAGTTCCTGACGCATTTGGAGTTGAGGCCACGATCCCAAAAAATCGCTCAAGGTATTTTGAAAGAGATCAATGAGCGGTTGAATTTTATGGTGGAGGTCGGTTTGGATTACCTTACCCTGGATCGGGCTGCTGCCACGCTTGCCGGTGGAGAATCTCAGCGCATTCGCCTCGCTACCCAGATCGGGTCAAGTCCGGTAGGTGTCCTCTATATTTTGGATGAACCGAGCATTGGACTTCATCAAAGGGACCAGCTTCGCCTCTTGGGGATGTTGAAACGGTTGAGAGATCTGGGAAATACGGTCATCGTTGTGGAGCATGATGAGGAAACGATCCGTTCTGCCGATTATATCATCGATATGGGACCTGGGCCGGGAGAGAAGGGAGGAGAGGTTGTCTTCAGCGGTCCTCCAGAGGCCTTGATGGAAGCAGAGCATTCATTGACCGGACAATATCTCTCCGGGAAAAGATCCATTCCTCTTCCAAAGCAGAGGAGGACCATTGGAGAAAAGGCTTTAATCATCCGAGGCGCTACAGCCAATAATTTGAAGAATATCGATGTGGAGATCCCACTGGGAGTGTTTATCTGCATCACGGGTGTCTCAGGGTCTGGGAAATCGACATTAGTCATCGACACCCTTTATCGCCTGTTAGCTCAGCAGCTATATCATTCCCCTCAGCATTCTGTATCTGTTCGAGGGATAGAAGGACTGGAGCACATCGATAAAGTCATCCACGTGGACCAGATGCCGATTGGTCGAACACCCCGCTCCAACCCAGCCACCTATACGGGTGTGTTTCAACCCATCCGAGAGCTTTTTGCCCAGCTTCCTGAATCAAGAATGAGAGGATATCCGCCTGGCCGGTTCAGTTTTAATGTGGCAGGAGGAAGATGCGAATCGTGTCATGGAGATGGAATCTTGCGGGTTGAAATGCACTTCTTGCCTGACGTTTATGTGACCTGTGAGGAGTGCCACGGAAAGCGTTACAACCGCGAGACCCTCGATATTCGATACAAAGGAAAGACGATTTCGGATGTATTAGAAATGACAGTCGAGGAGGCCGATGACTTCTTCAAAAATTTCCCGGCCATCCATCAAAAACTGCAGACCCTGAGCGATGTCGGTCTGGGTTATCTCCAATTAGGTCAACCCGCCACAACGCTTTCAGGGGGAGAGGCTCAACGGATTAAACTGGCCAGAGAATTGAGCAAGAGGGAGACGGGGAGGACAGTCTATATTTTAGACGAACCGACGACAGGCCTTCATTTTGCGGACATTCAGAAATTGCTCGATGTGCTTAACCGTCTCACGGACAAGGGGAACACCGTCATCGTGATCGAACACAATATGGAGGTGATCAAATCGGCCGACTATATCATCGATTTGGGTCCGGAGGGCGGGGAGAGAGGAGGGGAGGTGGTTGGATGTGGGACACCGGAAGAATTGATCCAAAATCCCCTCTCTTATACAGGCTGGTTCCTGAAAAAGAAAATTGAAGTAATGTCTCACTGAAACGTGGGTGAAATCTTATGATCCAGCAGGAATGCCTCCGAAAATCTTATAAAGCGGGTAATCTAAATTTTTGAGAGCAGGGTAACATTCACCATCAATAGTAAAGCCCTTGCACTGTTAAATTATTCTTTTAGTCCAGGGACAAGTTGATGTTGCCGCCCTGCTTTCGCCGAAGCGGCTACGCGCAGGCAGGTATAAGATTTTCTCCGGCATCCCCACTGGATCTCGGCAAATTACCATGGTAGAGTGAGGCATTACAAATTGAAAATTTTATATATTGAAATTTCAAGGTCATGTTGATAAATTTGGATATTCAAAGGAGCACACCATGGATGAAAAAGAACAATCGAGCACAGGATTAGATGAGAATGTGGCAGGTTTCCTTTGTTATCTCCTTGGATTCATCACAGGTATCGTTTTCTTAGTTGTTGAGAAGAAGAGCCGTTTTGTGAAGTTTCATGCGAGGCAGTCCACCATTACTTTTCTGAGCCTCTTCGTTATTTCGCTTATTTTAGGTTTTATTCCTATCATCGCTCTTCTCGTCTATCCAATCTGGATTTTGAGCCTCATTCTTTGGCTTCTTCTAATGATCAAAGCCCTTCGAGGAGAACGATACTTGTTACCCATCGTAGGGAAGATGGCAGATGAAAAGAGAGTTTAAAAACTGGATTTTTCAATGAAGCAAAAGCGTAAGAAAAAAAGTCACAAAAAAAATCGGATCGGGAAGATTCTTTTTTTCCTAATACTGAGTGGAATTCTTGTAACGCTCTTTTTTCTCTTCAGGCAGGAGATATTCGACTCGGTTAAACCATGGTTTGAAAAAAGAGGTATCTTGAGAGAGAAGAGGGGAATCCTCCTTTATTTTTCAGATGGGGAAAGTGAATATCTGATAGGAGAAAAGAGAGAGATCTTGAAAAGAGATGAGGTTGAGGAGGAGGCAAAGGATGCAATCAACGAGCTTATTAAAGGTCCAAAAGGGAAGCTCATCCCCACTCTCCCTCCTCAAACAAAATTGTTAGGCCTTGAACTTGGTGAGGATGGTGTGGCTAAAATCAATTTTAATAGGGCCCTCTCCAAAGATCATCCTGGAGGAAGTTCAGCGGAAATGATGACCCTTTACTCCATTGTCAATTCTCTCACTCTCAATTTTTCTCAAATCAAACGAGTTCAGATCCTCATCGAGGGAAAGGCAGTAGAAACCATTGCCGGCCATCTTTCCCTTAGAGGAGCTGTCCCTCCGAAACCCGATTTGATAAGAAGACAATAATTGATTTCGTAAGAAATTGATGGTAATATTTACGAAATTTTGATTGTTGGACACATGCCCAACGATTAAGGTGTTTTTTATGCTGGAAGCCAAATACATTCGAGAACATATGGAAGAGGTCAGGGAGAAGTTGGTCCTGAGAGATCAGACGATCAATCTCGACAAGTTCCTCTCCATCGATGAGGAACGAAGAAAAGCGATTCAGGAATGGGAGAGGCTGAGGGCGCTCCAGAAGAAAGTTTCTGATGAGGTCAGTAAAAAGAAGCGGGAAGGGATTGATGCTTCAGAATTGATTGCTGAAATGAAGAAGGTCTCTCAGGAATTGAAAAGGCTTGGCGATGTGGTTGAGGAAAAGGAAAGAGCCTTGCAGGATCTTCTCCTTATCATCCCTAATCTTCCCCATGACTCTGTTCCTAAAGGCAAGGATTCTTCTGACAATGTCGAGGTCAGGCGATGGGGGGAGATTCCAAAATTCGATTTCGAGCCCAAGGCCCATTGGGATTTAGGTGAGGAACTGGGGATTCTCGATTTTAAATCTGGAGCAAAGATTGCGGGAGCCCGATTTACTCTCTATTGGGATCTTGGGGCAAAGCTGGAGAGGGCACTGATCAATTTTATGTTGGACCTTCACACCCGAGAACATGGATATCGCGAGGTGCTCCCTCCCTTTATGGTTAATCGGGTAACAATGACAGGCACCGGACAGCTTCCAAAATTTGAGGAAGAGCTTTTTAAAGTGGAAGGAACCGATTACTTTCTCATTCCGACAGCAGAGGTGCCTGTGACCAATATTCATCAGGATGAAGTGCTTGAGGAAGAAATCCTTCCTCTTTACTATACTGCCTGCACTCCTTGTTTTCGAAAAGAGGCGGGCTCCTACGGAAAGGACACTCGGGGCTTGATTCGGCAACATCAGTTCAATAAAGTGGAACTGGTAAAGTTTACGAAGCCTGAAAATTCTTATGACGAACTGGAGAAACTTCTCTCGGATGCAGAAGAGGTTTTGAAAAGGTTGAAGCTTCCTTATCGTGTTGTCAACCTTTGTACGGGGGATTTGGGTTTTTCAGCCTCGAAGACTTATGATATTGAGGTTTGGCTTCCTGGCCAGAACACATTTAAAGAGATCTCTTCTTGCAGCAACTTTGAAAACTTTCAGGCCAGGAGGGCAAAGATCCGATACCGCATTTCCGGAAAGTCGAAGACAGAATATGTCCATACCCTCAATGGTTCTGGTTTGGCCGTTGGAAGGACATTGGTAGCCATATTGGAAAATTATCAACAGGCCGATGGAAGTGTGATCATTCCGGAGATTTTGCGACCTTATCTATACGGAGTTGAACGGATCACCGCAAAAGTGAAAGGTTAAGGCTGAGGCTGAGGGTAATAGAGTTAAAAGTCAAAGGTTAAAAGTATTTTGCCTTTGGCAAAATCACGGAGGGATGGCCGAGTGGCTTAAGGCGGCGGTCTTGAAAACCGCTTCTCCCTAAAGGAGACGTGGGTTCGAATCCTACTCCCTCCGCCATGTACCACGTAGGGTACATGGCAGCCCTAAACCTTACATGGTTTAGGGCGCCATTCGTTTTATACCACGCAGGGTATATGGCTGCCCTGAACTCCACGTAGTTCAGGGCGCCAAATCACGAACTACTAATAAAAAAACGCTAAGCGCTTAGCGCTATGCGCATAGCGTAAAGAAACGGAGAGATGCCCGAGAGGCCGAAGGGGCTCGCCTGCTAAGCGAGTATTCCGCTAATAACGGAATCGAGGGTTCAAATCCCTCTCTCTCCGCCATGTACCATGTAAGGTACATGGCGCCATTCCATATACATTATATCGGGTGAATGGCTGCCCTGAGCCTCTTATGGTTCACTGGATTTGGCGATCGAAGGAAAAAGAATTTAACATTCCGAAATTCACACTCCGAAATCCGAAATTGTAAGGGGCGCCCATAGCTCAGTTGGATAGAGCGTCGGACTACGAATCCGCAGGTCGCCCGTTCGAGTCGGGCTGGGCGCGCCAAGATAATCAAGAGGTTACAGCATTCAAACTGTAGCCTCTTTTTCTTTAGCGTCCACTCGATATCAAAGGCTTCTTTGACAGTATCGATCATGATCTGTTGATGCGGGCGGTGAGGAAGCATACGGATTGCAAATGGGTGCTTTTGTACATTGAAAGATGGCTGAAAGCACCCGTGCAATTGGAAGATGGTAGCCTGATCCATCGGGAGAAAGGGACTCCGCAGGGAGGAGTCATCAGTCCTTTACTTGCGAATCTCTTTTTGCATTATACGTTTGATAAGTGGATGCAGAGGCAATATCCGTAGATCCCTTTTGAACGCTATGCCGATGATGAGATTTGCCACTGTCAGAGTCGATCCCAAGCTGAGGGACTTGGGGCAGCGACTGATCGGCGGTTTGCTGAATGTGGGTTGGAGCTAAACTTGCAGAAGACGAGGATAGTTTACTGCAAGGATGACAAACGGATACAGAACTACCCTGAGCAGAAGTTCGACTTCTTGGGTTATACGTTCAGGCCTCGGAAGGTGAAAAGTCGCTTAGGTATCCTCTTTGTAAACTTCAGTCCAGCAATTAGCAATGAAGCGGTCAAATCGATTCGCTCGATCATAAGGCAATGGCATTTAACCTGGCGCACGGACAAATCTCTGGAAGATCTATCCCATATGTTCAACCCCGTAATCAGAGGTTGGATTAACTACTACTGGTGGGCTTCACGGAAATACAAAAGACTGAGAGGACGCAACCGGCGGGCATATCGATGGGTACGGCGGATATCAAAACATCAGCCGTGGCTCTTTGCCCACTGGCAGCTCTTACAGTCTGCGGCTGGACAATAGGAGTCGGATGAGTCGAGAGGTTCATGTCCGGTTCTCGGAGAGCGCGAGGGTGAGATTCCCTCGCGCCACTCAACTCCTCTGTCTTCTCATTCGAATAAGGAGGTGAAAATGGTTGTCGAGGAGCGCCCGGGCATGGAAACCTGCAAGCTCACCTTCACAAGGAATTCCCGACCGGGTCAAGAAATCCTGCCGATCATCATTTATCCAAAGAATGGAACTTCCCTCGATCCCCCAGCCCATAACATGATGCAAAGCCTTGGGGCATCCAGTTTCTCTTGTCTTGGCATGTCCACTAATGTGCACTTTCCCTCACCCATGTCAAGAAATATTTCCCTTTGCACCATCTGCGTCCATTTTATGATTGTTTGATGGGAAAGGCCCTTTCCGTGGTAGGAAGCACTCAGATCGGCTGATGCCCATTACTGACGGGCGAACTTCTGGAACGAATGAGCGTCCTCGCGCACGCCTCCGAGGGAGACGCCGAAAGTCCAAGTAACCTCGCCCACGTAGAGATCCCCACAGGAGTCCACGCAGATGGCATGAGGCGCTACGAAGTTACCCGGTGCCTCCCGGTCGGCGCTGCACCAGTGCAGGAGTAGGTTCCCCTGGAGATCCAGGACCCTGACGCCGCCCGGCAGGTCATAATTGATCTTCCCGTGGGTGAAAGACGACTGACCCGCCCGCCACCACAACTCCGACACGTACACCCGGCCGTCCCTGTCGAAGTAGATATCCGTGGGCCGCTGGACGTGCGTCCACATGTCGAGGAACTGGCCGTCCCGTGAGAAGATCTGGATCCGGTCGTTCTCGCGATCGGCCACGAACACGCGGCCGTCCGACGAGATCCCAATCCCGTGGGGCAGGTGAAACTGGCCGGGATCGGTCCCGGGCTCGCCCCAGGACCCAAGGAGAGTGCCGTCGGCCTTGAAGCGATGTACGCGGGCGTTACCGTAGCCGTCGCATACGTACAGCTCTCCGTCGGGGGCCACAGCCACGTCAGTGGGACGATTGAAGGGAGGACCGCCCCGCTTGATGCTCGCAATGGTCTTGCCGTCGTAACCAGTATCTGAGCATTTGCCGGAGGTGCCTATTATCATGAGCTGCTTCCCTTCCGGCGTAAACTTGCGCACCGTGT
>Ga0315294_10006914_pt1 | contig 12453 bp, 10 predicted proteins | sample YL17G13_40_MG_FD_203626 | JGI IMG/M metagenome (GOLD analysis project Ga0315294, IMG submission 203626) | Sediment microbial communities from Yellowstone Lake, YNP, Wyoming, USA - YL17G13_40 | ecosystem: Environmental > Aquatic > Freshwater > Lake > Sediment | place: USA: Wyoming | collected...
TGGTCAATCCGACAAGTTGGGCTGATTAGGCCTTCCTTTTCTGGTATACTTGCCGGCAACGCCAGATCCCGGCAGAGGAACCCTGGTCTGCCGGCAGTGGAACGTTCAGCGAAATCACAGCTAAGGCTTTATCTCGCGGGTGACTTCCGCAGGAGGTGTTGACTTGGCCAAGAAGAAGACCAAGATTAGGATGACCAGAAAAGAGATGAAGAGGGACCCGCTTGTCACCTTTTCGCTCAGGGCGGCGGATTTTGCGCGGATGCACGCGCGCGTGATCATTATCGCGGGCATAGTCGTCATCGTCTCACTGGTGGTCATCGTCATGATGGTGCGGGACAGGGCCAAGGCGGAGGCGTCGGCGGAGATGATACTCACTCAGGCCAACAGAGAGCTCTGGTCCGGCAACGCGCCGCAGGCCACGGTCCTGTATGACGAGCTCCTGGACAGATACGCCGGCACGGAGAGCGGGAAGAAGGGATTGCTTTTCAAGGGCGACGCCCTGCTCGAAACGCGCTCCCTCGACGAGGCCATAGCCAGCTACGAAAAGTTTCTTCAGCGCGTGAAGAAAGACGACCTGCTGCGGAACTCGGCCAAACGCGGCATCGCCACTGCTCTCGAGGAGAAGGGCGAGTTCGCAGAGGCCGCCAAGATAAGAGAGGGCGTCTCCGGCAACGTGCAGGGTAACGAGGCGGCGGAAGAACTCATGGCCGCTGCGCGCTGCTATCGGGCCGCGGCAATGTACGGCCGGGCCATCGAACTCTACGAGAAGGTCGTCAAGAACCACACCAACTACTGGGGAATTAACGCCGCCAAGATCGCGATGGAGGAGCTGCGCGTGAAGCTGAAAATGGGTTCCGCGGAGACCTCTCCGGCAGCGGCCACTGGCGCGGCCCCGGATTCCAATTGAGCCAGAGACTCGTGGCGTAAATTCATCTACCTACATGCCAGCAAAGACAGTTCACGTAGCAATAGTGTGGCACATGCACCAGCCGGTGTACAAGGACGCCCGGACCGGCATCTATATGTTGCCGTGGGTGCGGATGCACGCTGCGAAAGACTATGCGGACATGGTCCAGATTCTGGATGAATTTCCTGACGTCCGCGTCACTTTCAATCTGGTCCCGTGTCTGCTGGAGCAGATCGAGGACTACGCGGGAAACCCCGTCCGCGACAGCTTCCTGGAAGTGTCCTCCAAGGCGCCGGAGAGTCTCTCGGACGACGAGAAGAGGTTTCTCCTCAGGAATTTCTTCACTGCGAACAAGAAGCACGCCATAGGCCGCTATCCCCACTACTACCGGCTGTACCGCAGAACTCAGATCCTTCAGCAGGAAATCTCCAGAAGAAAGGGTCTCGGCAAGTTCACGGCGCAGGAGATCGTCGACCTGCAGACCTTCTTCAATCTCGCGTGGATAGACCCATCCTACCTCAACGACCCCGACATAGGTCCAATTGTGAAGAAGGGCTCGAACTTCACCGTGGCCGAGAGGGACGCCGTCATCAAGAAGCAGATGGCCGTCGTGGCCGGCGCGCTGGGGGCGTGGCGGGCTGCAAAGGACAGGGGTCAGATCGAAATATCCAGCTCGGCCTATTTCCATCCCATTCTGCCTCTCCTCTGCGACGTGGCCGTGGCCCGCGAGGCGCTGCCGGGCACGAGCCTGCCGCGATCCGAGATAAAGTGGCCGGAAGACGCCCTCGCTCAACTCGAGGACGCCGTCACGTGTCACCAGAGGCTTTTCGGAGCGGCTCCCAGGGGTCTTTGGCCGCCCGAGGGAGGCGTGAGCGAGGAAGCGCTGGGTCTCGCCAGGAGGGCCGGCTTCGAGTGGGCCGCAGCAGACGAAGACATACTTACACGCTCGCTCGGCATTCAGAAGTCCGGGAGAAGGGAAGTGAACAGGGCCCTTTCCAGGCCGTACTCGTTCGACACGCCCTCGGGTCCGATATCGCTCGTCTTTCGCGACAGGGTGTTGTCGGACCTCATAGGTTTTACGTACATGAACTGGGCCGCTGAGGCCGCGGTGAAAGACTTCATTGGCCGCCTGGAGAGAATCGGTCAGACTTCCGAAGACGACGAACCCCTCGTGACGGTGGTGCTCGACGGAGAGAATTGCTGGGAGTTCTACGAGAACGACGGCAGGGATTTTCTGCGTCTGCTGTACAAGGAACTCGCCTCACATCCGACCGTCAGGACCACGACGCCGAGCGAGTATCTGGGCCGTTTCCCGGTCTCCCAGAAGCTGCGAAAAGTGCCCGCGGGGTCCTGGATCGATTCGAACTTCCGCATCTGGGTCGGCCACGCCGAGGACAACGCCGCGTGGGACCTCCTTGCGGAGGCCAGGACCGCGCTCAAGAAATACGTGGAGTCGCACCCGGAATCGGAAGGCACCGAGGCCGTAAGCGCTGCCTGGCGCGAAATACACGTGGCGGAGGGAAGTGACTGGTTCTGGTGGTACGGCGACGAGCACTCGTCGGTGTTCGACTTCGAATTCGACTCTCTCTTCAGGAATCATCTGATAAGAGTTTACGAGTTGCTGCGGCTTGAGGTGCCTGCGCGCCTCTACGCGCCTATCCTTGGTGCGGGAGGCACGAAGCCGCAAATCATCTCAGCGCCGCCGGGCGGCTTCCTGGAACCCCGAATAGACGGCAAGGTCACCGACTACTACGAGTGGCGCCTCGGGGGCTACTGCGACCTCACCAGGGGCGCCAGCAGCATGCGCCAGGCCTCCAGCGTAGTGCGCGCGCTCTACTACGGCTACGATTCTAAGAACATGTACGTGCGCATTGATACTGTGGCCGAGCCTGCCTCCCAGAGTTTCGCCGAGGTCGTGCTCGTGTTCGAGATAACGTCCCCCGTGACGGTGAGGTTCAGTCTTCCGCTCGGTCCCAAGGAATCGCCGTGCAAGCTCTTGGTCGAACGCAGGGTTGATTCCCACTGGGAGGAGATCTCCACGTCCGCGGCCTGCGCGATGGTCGAAATAGTGGAGGTGGCGCTCCCGCTGAAGGAGCTAGGTCTGGCGGCCGGCGACAGAATAGACGCGTTTCTCCTGGTCACGCGGGAGCAGATGGTCGTAGAGAGCTGGCCTGCCCAGGAGAAACTGTCTTTCCAGATACCGTGGGACGAGTGCGAGACCTCGTCCTGGACGGCGTAGAGCGGTTCAGAAGCGGCGGAAGGGTAGGGGCCTGCGGAAGCGGCAATGGCTCACCAAGACCAGGTCACAAACACTACTCCATCGGAGGGCCTAGTGAACGAGCAAGTTGAACAGAAAGAGGCCAGACTCATGGCGGCCGCCTCTTACATCCTTTTTCTCTGCTTTCTGCCCCCGCTTCTGCAGAAAGAGAACAAGTTCTCGATGCACCACGCCCGGCAGGGGTTCCTGCTCTTCTGTTTCGAGATAGTGCTGGCCATCTTCATATCCATTGTGGACCACTCAATCGGCCGCATTCCCTTCATAGGCTTCGTCATCACCGTGGTTCTCAACTTTGCCGGATGGATTTCCGTGCTCCTAGTGGCCGTCATAGGAATAATCAAGGCCATATCCGGCGAATACTGGAAGATTCCGGTCCTGGGCGAATACCACACGAAGGTCCCGTTCTAGAGCAGCCATCGGCGCATCGAGCTCGCGAAAACCGCATAACTGGGCCACAATTAAGCCGCCGGCACTGGTTGAAACCCGCCGGTTCTGCAATGTCGTATAATGCATATTATGTAAACCCGCACTTCTGAGACATTCGGGTGTGACTGTCCTCCGGGGTTCGGCCTGCAGCGTCTGTGCGCTTCAGCTGGTCACGAAGTTGAGCAGCTTTCCATGGACGTGTATTGCCTGTCTGATTGTCTTTCCCGCAAGGTGTGCTTCTACGTGGTTGTCAGCCCGCGCCGCGGCCTCGATGTCGGCTCTCTGAGTGCCGGCCCCGACTGTCAGCCTGGCGCGCAGTTTTCCGTTGACCTGGACTACCAGGAGGTACGTCTCGCGCTTCAGGGCTTCGGGGTCCCAGCTGGGCCACGGCTCCAGGAAGACGCTTCTTGGCCCGCCGATCCTGCGCCAGAGCTCCTCCGAGAGGTGGGGGGCCATCGGCGAAAGCAGGATCACGAGGGCACGTACGCCCTCCTGCAGGACCGCGTCGGAGCGTGTTGGAGCGGCATCTCGCGTGTAGGTAGCGATAGCGTTACTCATTTCCATTAAAGCACTTACGGCTGTGTTATGATGGAAATTCTCAAGGTCATGCGTGACCTTGGCAATGGTCTCATGGACTTTGGCACGGAGTAGGGCCTGACCAACTCCCGGACTACCCGTCAGCTGGGCCGCGCCGCCACCCGGAGGAAGCGCAGTTCCTTTTCCGGGGGTCTCAGCGCCTGTCGCGGTTCCGGGGCCAGGATGCGCCCCCTGCCGCCCGTGTGGCTGGGAGCACTCCAGCACCTGCTTCCAGACCCTCTGAAGAAACCTGTGGGCACCCTCCACACCCTTCTCGGTCCACTCTGCGTCTCTTTCCGGCGGGCCCATGAAGAGCGTGTAGACCCTGGCCGTGTCAGCTCCATAGCGGCCTATCAGCTCTTCGTTGCTGACGACGTTGCCCTTGGACTTGGACATCTTGCCGCCGTTCATGCATATCATCCCCTGCGTGAAGAGCTGGGCGAAGGGCTCTCCGAAGTCCAGATGCCCGAGGTCTCGCAGGGCCTTAATTATGAAACGTGAATACATGAGATGGAGTATCGCGTGCTCGATGCCGCCGATGTAGAGGTCGACGGGCAGCCACCTGTTCACCATTTCGCGGCTGAAGGCCCTCTTCGAGTCGTGCGGGGTCAAATATCTGAGGTAGTACCAGGCGGAATCTACGAAGGTATCCAGCGTGTCAGTTTCCCTCCTGGCCTTTCCGCCGCAGCGAGGGCACGTTGTATTGAGAAACTCTTCGCGTTCCAGCAGCGGCGACCTGCCGCTGGGATCAAACTTTACGTCCTCCGGAAGTATCACGGGAAGATCCGACTCGGGCACCGGCACCACCGAGCATTTCTCGCAGTACACGACCGGAATGGGCGTGCCCCAGTAGCGCTGCCGTGAAACGAGCCAGTCCCTCAGCTTGAATCGCACGGCCCTCCTGCCGGCCCCCGTTTCCTCCATGTGGCTGGCGATGCGGTCGCGCGCGACGTCGCTCGGCAGGCCAGTGAAGGCCCCTGAATCCACCAGGAGCCCTTCCCCCTCGTACGCTTCGGTGAGCTTCTGTCCCGACTCTTTGCCGCGGCGCAGAATCACTTCCTTGATGTCCAGCGAGTATCTCTGTGCGAACTCGAAGTCTCTCTGGTCATGAGCCGGGACCGCCATCACGGCCCCCGTGCCGTACTCAACCACGACGTAGTTGGCGACCCAGACAGGGACGCGCCACCCGGTCATGGGGTTCCTTGCGTACACGCCGGTGAACACGCCGACCTTGTCGCGTGCCGCCTCCCACCTTCGCGCGATGCTCTGCGCCCTCTCCCGTTGAACGAACTCCCTCAGCTCAGCACTCCCACCGGTCCGGAGCACTTCATCCAGCAGTGGATGCTCGGCCGCCAGCACCATGTACGTCGCGCCAAAGATCGTGTCCTGCCTCGTCGTGAAACACCGGACGCTGCCGCCTGCCTCCAGAGGAAACTCTATGTCGACTCCCTCGCTCCTGCCGATCCAGTTCCTCTGCATTGTCTTGACTTTCTCGGGCCAATCCTCGAGCTCGTCCAGTCCGTCCAGCAGCTCCTGCGCGTAGGACGTGATCTTGAAGAACCACTGCTCCAGCTTCTTCTGGGTAACCCCGGTGTCGCAGCGCTCGCACGCGCCCGCGACGACCTGCTCGTTTGCGAGCACGGTGCGGCAGCTTGGACACCAGTTGGCGGAGGCCTCGCCCCTGTACGCCAGACCTGCCCTGTGGAGCTCGAGGAAGAGCCACTGGGTCCACTTGTAGTAGCCCGGGTCACAGGTAGCGACTTCCCTCTCCCAGTCGAAACCGGTTCCCCACTGCCCGAACTGCTTCTTCATGGCCGCGATGTTTGCGCGCGTCCATTCCGCCGGGTGTATGTGCCTCTCTATGGCGGCGTTTTCTGAGGGAAGTCCGAAGGCGTCCCAGCCCATGGGCCGGAGCACGTCCAGGCCCTGCATCAGCTTCATGCGAGCCACGGAATCTCCAAGAATGTAGTTTCTGCCGTGGCCCACGTGCAGCTCGCCCGAGGGATAAGGGAACATGTCAAGGCAGTAGAACTTCTTTCTCTTCTCGTCCAGTTTCGACTTGAAGAGTCCGATCTCGTCCCAATGCCGGCGCCATCTCGGCTCTATCTCACGGAAATTGTAGCTGTCCATCCGATTCCTTCCGCGGTCTCTCGAGACGTGCGAAACGCCTCTGATTCTCCATGTTCAGTCCTTCCTGTAGAACGCGGCCCTGCGCTGCGACTCCTGTCCAATCCACTTGTCAGAGAGCCTACGCCCCAATTCGTCGAGCGCGCCGAGTCCCTCCTGTTTCTTGCCGGACCCGGCCAAAGACATCCCCAGAAAGAGTCTCGCCTCGTCGATCCTGGGGCTCGCCTTGAAAGCCGAGGTGAACCTGGCAAGGTCGGCGGCGGCCTGTTTGAAATTCCCGGCACTGAAACGGCAGATGCCCAGATCCAGCGCGGCCTCCTCGGCCTTCGCCTTGATCTTGCCCTTCACCATCTTCTGCAGCACCTTCTCTGCCTCCACGAACTGCCCCGCGGCCATCAGCTCGTCGGCGTAGAAATAGCCGGCTTCTCCATCGGACGGCCGCCTCTTGTATCTCTCGCTCAGGATGGCCAACCGACTCCTGTCGGTCAGGATCTCCTGGAGGCCCTTCTTGAGCGCGGATGCCGGCTGATACCCATACGTGCGGGTTCTCTCCAGTCCGTCGCGCGAGAGAAAGACGATGATGGGATAAGCCGCAATCCTGTAGCGTCGCGCCAGTTCCCTCTGCCGCTCGGCGTTTATCTTCAGACACACGAACTGCGCCGACAGTCGTATGACTTCCGGATCGGTGTACGTCTTCGAATCCAGGATCTTGCAGTAATAGCACCAGCTCGTGTAGAAGTCTATCATGACGGGCTTTCGCTCTATTCTCGCCCTCTCAAGCCCCGTCTCGTAATCTGTCATCCACTCTATGCTCTCCTCGCCGCAGAGAACAGGACACAGTAAGCACAGAACAACCAGACCCAAAACGGCTAACGATACGACTCTCAAATGCACCTCCGTCTATACGTGCCCTGCCTGGAGGCTCTGTAGATGCCTCACCGCAGACATGGCCGCGATTGCTCCATCCCCCACTGCTGTGGAGATCTGCCTGAGACTTTTCTTTCTCACGTCTCCTGCCGCAAACACGGCCGGAGTCGACGTGAGCATCTCGTCGTCCGTGATCACGTAGCCGGCGTCGTCCCTCACGACCTGTCCGGCCAGGAACTCCGAATTGGGCAGGAGGCCCACGTACAGGAAGACTCCCGCGACCTCCAGTCTGTCCACCTTACCTGTCTGAACGTTTCTGACTTCTACTGCCTCGACCGTCTCGGTACCCACTATTCGTGTCACGGTGGAACTCGTCACCGGCAGTATCCTCTTTTCGTTGAGCGCACGCTCCACCAGGACCTTCACGGCCCTGAATTCGTCTCTTCTGTGCACCACATAGACGCGGCGGCACAACCGCGCCAGGAAGACCGCCTCCTCCAGCGCCGAATCCCCGCCGCCTATGACTGCCACGGCCTGGTCCCTGAAGAAGGGCCCGTCGCACGTGGCGCAGTAAGACACGCCCTTTCCCCTGAGCTCTCTCTCACCGGGCACACCCAGCTCGCGTGGCCTTGCGCCTGAGGCCACGATCACCGCCCCGGCCCCGAAAGACCCCCCTGCGGTCTTCACGACAAGACCTCCCTCACCAGGCAGGACGCTCTCTGCCTCGTCCTGAACCAACTCGAGCCCGAACTGTCTCGCCTGCGCCTCCATCCTCCTGCAGAGCTCAAATCCAGACACGGGCTCTTCCAATCCCGGGTAGTTCTCCACCCTCGACGTCAGAGCCGCCTGCCCGCCTGGAGAAAGACGTTCAAGGCACCCGGCCCGCCATCCTGCCCTGGACACATACAGCCCGGCAGTCAGGCCCGCCGGGCCTGCGCCTATGATAAGCACATCAAATCTCATGACGTCGAAGACTCTCTGGGGGAGGGGCCTTCACAGGCCGAAGAAAACCGCGTCTCTCACAGCCTCAGGTTTTGAGTACCAGGTCGAGTCTCTTCACGAGCTCCGACTTCGGCACTGCTCCTATGACTTGATTTACGACGCTTCCGCCTTTGAAGATGAGCAATGAGGGAATGCTTCTTATTCCATATTTAGAGGCCAGGGATTGACTGTCGTCTACGTTCAGCTTGCATACTTTCACCTTGCCTGCATAGTCATGCGCGATGTCGTCGACTATAGGAGCGATCATTCTACAGGGCCCGCACCACTCTGCCCAGAAATCGACAAGCACTGGAACAGAGGATTTCAGGACTTCGCTGTCGAAGTTGGCGTCAGTCACCGGTAAAGGCTTTCCCGCCCGCGTTTCTCCCATTTCTTCCTCCGAATTTGTCGAGCTGCTTCTCCGGCAAAAGGCACAGTCATTCCCCTGACCACCCACGATACCCTACAATTCTGTGCCCTGTCAACTCGTTTATTAGCGTTTCGAGCCCCAGCTTGGGCCCCAGTGCTCCGCTCTTGATTCCCTTCTCGGTTTCATACAGCAGCGAGATCGCCCGGCAGAGTCCCTCCCCCTCGAATCGCCTCTCGAGGGCCTCCACGTCCCTCTTTTCCGGCCAGCGGAGTTCCCCCTTGGCCTTGGCCTTGGCCTTGACCTTCCCCTCACACCCCTCTGGCCGACCCCCCACCGGTTCGGCCGCCCCCCCCGAGCCCCTCAGTGCGTGCCTGAACGCCCTGTTGAGGAACCACAGCAGAAGCGTCGGCTGATTCCCTGCCTCCAGACACCTCGCCGCCGCGATGTGGGCCGCCAGTGCGTCCCCGCACGCGACGGCGCGCCGGAATTCCTCCGCAGTACCAACGGAGGCCGCTCCACCGATCGAAGCGACGTCCTCTTTCGTGATCTCTACGCGCTGGCCCGCGAAGGCAGACGCCTTCTCCATCACGTTCCAGACTTCGTAGGCGGAATTCCCGCAAGTCTCACTGACCTGCTGCAGCAGGCCTTCACTCATTCTCTTACCACGACCGCGAAGCCAGTCACGGGCCCAAGCCCGGCAGTCCCGCACGCTGCGAGACCAGAGTGCGTACGCCGCGACTCCTGCACCCGGTGCGCCAGCCGCAGTTACAATCCTCCCCAACGCGCCCGCCCCACGCCTCTTTCCCTCTTCGGCCGGACCCGCGGTCATGGCCACGAAGCAGGTGCTCTTCGAGGGACGCCGAGCGTACGCCAGAAGACCCGCAATGTCTGCCTGTCCAAAAAGCTCGATCCCTATCAGGGCCACGACCCTTCTCGCGGCAAAAAGCGGAGCGCTCAGACACGCCGCCTCGACGTCGTTCCAGGCAGAGTCTGCGCCCAGGAACGACTCGCAGTTGAACTGCATCGCCTCGGCCGGGACGAGCGCTTCCGTAAGCTTCCTGAGGGCTTCTCGCTTGAGGAACTCGTCGTTGCCCGTGAACACGTATACGAGGGAGGGAGTGCGCCCAACATCCAGAAGAAAATCGGCATATTTCCGGTCGCCTTTCACTCTCCGCACCTCCCTGTGCGCTCTATTCTCCGTGAACACTCGCCTCTTACCTGCTTACAGCGTCCCGGTCTCCCTCGTTCCGGCCAGCATCGACAGCCGGCAACCGTCACCACCCTTCGACCGTCCTTGTCAGGATGTCGTTGGCAAGGAAGGCGATGGCAGGCAGTCGCCCTTCCTGCTCCGTTTGGGCCTTCTGGCCGGCCATCTCCACTGCAAAATAGCGGGCGCTGCTGACGAGGGACTCGTCCTTCCAGATGATCCTGCCGCTTGAAGCGTCCTTGAACTCGATAGCGACCTTGAGCGTGACCTCATATTCCTGCGCGACCTCACCCGCTGAATACGAAAACACCCTCCTCTGATAGCCCGTGACCGTACCCAGGAGGACCGAGCTTGCTGCTCTTTCCCCTACCACTCTCAGCCGGTTGTCCGCCACGAACTTGTCTATCACGGCGTTACTGATTTCCTCCTCGATGCGGTACTCGAGGGTCTCGTTCTTGAAGACAGGAATGGCTATGGACTTGATGTGGCCCGGGAGACTGGATGACGCGGTGTAGCCGCAGGAAAGCAAAAACGGAAGGATAAGCAAGAACAATAGCAGTGTGACCGCGGACGTTACTATGTCACCCGCACGGGTTCCTCGCTCTCTCTCTGGGCCTGCGCCTCGTCCCCGGTCTCCTTGTCCTTGAGACCATAGAGCTTCATCCTGTAGCGCAGCTTGTCCCGCTTTATTCCTAGGAGCTCGGCAGCCTTCGTTTGGTTCCATCCGCAAATTTCCGAGGCTCTGATTATGAGCGCCTTTTCTATCTCCTCCACGACGGATTCCAGCGCGAGGCCGGCTCTCGGAATCTCCCCGCCGGAGAGAATGCTCTGGATAATATCGACACAGGAGAGAGCGCCTGTGGTTATGCGGCCTCCAGTGAGCTGAACGTGTCTGGCCTCGAGCGTCTCGCCAGACTCGAGCAGTATAATTCTCTCGAACAGGTTTTTCAACTGCCTAATGTTCCCCGGCCATTCGTAATCCGTGAGCGCCCGCTCCGCCTCTGGAGACATGCGCCTGAAGTTCTTGTGGAAGACCTTGTTGAAGTGGTCCATGAAGTGCCAGGCCAGCGGGACTATGTCCTCCCTCCGCTCGCGCAGAGGCGGGACGCGGATGGGCAGCACCTTCAACCGGTAGTAGAGGTCTTCCCTGAATCTTCCCTCCCTCACTGATTTCTCGAGATCCATGTTCGTGGCCGAGATGACCCTCACGCTCACCGTGAAATCCTTCGTGCCGCCTACGCGCTTGAACGTCATCCTCTCCAGCACTCTCAGTAGCTTGACCTGCACAGGCAGGCCCATCTCGCCTACCTCGTCCAAGAAGAGAGTGCCTCCGTTGGCGACCTCGAGCAATCCCTGTTTCTGGAAGCGCGCGTCGGTGAACGCTCCTTTCTCGTGGCCGAAGAGCTCGCTCTCCAGGAGCTCGGTGGGGATCGCCGCGCAGTTGATGTCCAGGAAGGGCTTGTCCCCTCTGGAGCTCATCTCGTGGATGTAGTGAGCCACGAGCTCCTTTCCAGTGCCGCTTTCACCTTCAATCAGAACGCTCGTGGTGTCGCTCTTGGCAACCTGCGCCGCAATCTCGTAAACGCGCTTTATGCTCGGGCTCTCTCCCATGACGTATTCCTGCGAGAATTTGTCCCGGGAGGTCTTCCGTCTGTGCAGGAGCTCTCTTTCCAAGGAGTGCCGCTCCATCTCTCTCTTGACCAGCAGTGCAATCTGTTTGAGGTTCACCGGCTTGACCACGAAATCGCACGCCCCCAGTCTCATCGCGGCCACGGCCGATTCCACGTCACCATATGCGGTCATGATTATGACGCAGGCTGAGCTTCCTTCCTCCCTCATCCGTTCCAGGACCTCCAGCCCTGTCGCGTCCGGGAGTTTAAGGTCCAGAAGCACGAGGTCCGGATTCTCCTCCCTCGCAAGCCGGAGTCCTTCCTCCCCTGTCTCTCCTGCCGAGACGGAATAGCCCTCCTCGGCAAGCGCCTTGCTCAGGAAATGCCTGGTCGTCTCCTGGTCGTCCACTATCAGAATAGTCTCAGCCACGCTTCCTGACCCCCTCGTTGCGTCCGTTCGTCCCATTGCTCCGGTCCGCTGCGATTGGCAGCCGTACCGTGAAAGCAGCGCCCCTGTCCGGCTCACTGCTCACCGTGAGCTCACCCCCGTGACGCCTCACGATTTCATGAGTGATGTACAGACCGAGCCCGGTCCCACCCGGCTTCGTGGTGAAGAAGGGCTCGAAGATCCTGTTCAGATTCGCGCCTTCGATCCCGGGACCCGAATCGGCAACCGTCACTTCCACGCCGGCGCAGTATTCCTGGTCGCTCTCTTCGACGTTGGCTATGCCGATCTTGATCTCTCCGCCTTCCGGCGTCGCTTCGACGGCGTTCTTGACCAGATTTATGAACACCTGCTGTATCTGGTCCGCGTCCATCTCGACGAGCTGCAGTCTTCCTCTGACGGACATGTCCAGACTCAGCTCCTTGTCCACAAGCAAGTTCCCCAGCGACTTGAGGGCCCTGTCCATCACGTCTTCGACGCTCGCCTCGGCCAGCACGAGCTCCTGCGGATGTGTGATTCTCAGCAAGTCCTGAATGATGCGCTCGAGACGGGCGATCTCTCTCAGGAGGAACTTCACGTTTTCCGCTTCTGGACCCGTGTCTCCAAATTGCCTGCTCATGTACTGGATCCCTGCTGCTATGCCTGAGAGCGGATTCCTC
>Ga0315294_10006915_pt1 | contig 12453 bp, 13 predicted proteins | sample YL17G13_40_MG_FD_203626 | JGI IMG/M metagenome (GOLD analysis project Ga0315294, IMG submission 203626) | Sediment microbial communities from Yellowstone Lake, YNP, Wyoming, USA - YL17G13_40 | ecosystem: Environmental > Aquatic > Freshwater > Lake > Sediment | place: USA: Wyoming | collected...
TCTTTGACCTGAAGATCAGGGCAAAGGGAGACCTGGAGGTTGACAAACATCATACGAACGAGGATATCGCGATCTGCCTGGGAAAAGCGTTCAAAGAGGCGCTCGGCTCCTGCGAGGGGATCCGCCGGTTCGGTTCGGCCGAAGTCCCCATGGACCAGGCGCGCTCAAAGGTCACGATCGATATCGGCGGACGATACGGCTATTCGGGGCTCACCTTTATCGGCGCCTCAGCGCAGCCGAACCTGTCGTCGCTCTATACCGAATCGGGCAGCGAGCGGTATTCCCTCGAGGACGGAAACGGTTTTCTGGATACGTTCGCTCAGAACGCGCAACTCAATCTCCATGTTGAAGTGCTAGCGGGCGGGGACGCCCATCATATCCTGGAAGCGGTTTTCAAGGCGTGCGGGATCGCCCTGGATCAGGCGACCCAGATCGATCCACGGAGAAAAGGGATCCCGTCGACGAAGGGGATCATATAGCGTTGAGCGGATAGCGTACTGTGTTGGGCGTAGAGAAATATGATAGTCATTATCGATTACGGAATGGGAAATCTGAGAAGCATCCAGAAGGCGATCGAGGCGATCGGCCGCAGGGCGGTCATCAGCGCGCGGCCTTCGGACGTCGCCCGGGCGCAGAAGATCATACTGCCCGGTGTCGGCGCGTTCGGAGACGCGATGAGAGAGCTCCTGAGCAAGAGGCTTGTCGTCCCTCTGAAGGACGCCCTGAAAGACGGGACGCCGTTTTTGGGTCTGTGTCTCGGGCTGCAGCTTCTTTTTGAGCAGAGCGAAGAGGCGCCGCGCATCCCGGGGCTGGGGGTATTACCCGGCATCGTGAAGAGGTTCCGTCGGACAAAAGAAGGTCTTAAAATACCGCATATGGGATGGAACAAGATCAGGATCCGGCCGGCGAACGCGCGTCAGTCCTCGATCCTGAAGGGAGTTCCCGACGGATCGCTGATGTATTTTGTCCACTCTTATTATGTTGCCCCGGAGGATGCCAGGGTCGCTCTTACCACGACCGATTACGGGATCAGGTTTGTGTCGGGGATCCGGAAGGACGCGTTGTATGGTTTTCAGTTCCATCCGGAGAAGAGCCAGCAACTCGGGCTGCGGATATTGAGGAATTTTATCAAATACGCGTAATTAAAGAAAAGGAGCGTGTCTATGGAAATCATCCCCGCGATTGATATCATCAGGGGGAAGGTCGTCCGTCTCGTCGAAGGGGATTTTTACTTTCAGACGGACTATTCCAAATCTCCGCTCGCGTTCGCGGAGCACTGGAGTTCCTTCGGCATCAAGATGCTGCATATCGTCGATCTTGACGGCGCCCGATCGGGGACGCCGAAGAACCTCGACATTATCAAGGAGATCATCCAAAAGGTCAAGATCAGCGTCGAGGTCGGAGGCGGGATCCGGGACGAACGGTCGCTTCAGGAGATACTGGATACCGGAGCAAGCAGGGTCGTCATCGGGACCATGGCACTGGACGAGTCGTTCGTGGAGGCCATTGCGAAGAAATACATCAAACAGGTCGTGGTCAGTATCGACGCAAAAGGGGGGATGGTCCAGACGAAGGGCTGGATCGACAATATGGGTATCCGGGCGATCGACCTGGCCAAGACGCTCAAGACCGTCGGTTTTGACCGGATCAACTACACGGATGTCGCCCGAGACGGCACAATGAAAGGGCCGAACGTTTCTGAGCTGAAAGACTTCCTGAAGATCGCGCAGATGCAGGTCGTCGCTGCCGGAGGCGTCACGACCATCGGCGATATAAAGAACATGAAGGAACTGGAGAAAGACGGACTTATCGGCGTCATCATCGGCAAGGCCCTGTATGAGGGACGCATAGATCTGTCCATCGCGCTCAAGATCGCGGTCGACTGATCATTTGACCGGAGTTCCGCGGATGTTACGGCGGGGCTCCAGGAAATTAAAGCGATGCTGACCAAACGGATCATCCCCTGTCTTGACGTAAAGGACGGAAGAGTCGTCAAGGGGGTCAATTTCATCAATCTGCGCGACGCCGGCGATCCCGTTGAGAACGCCCGGTATTACGATAAAGAGAAGGCGGATGAGCTGGTCTTCCTGGATATAACCGCAAGTCATGAACGGAGGAAGATCATGCTTCGGGTCGTCAGGGAAGTCGCGGAGGCGATCTTTTTGCCGCTTACGGTCGGCGGCGGCGTACGGACGATCGACGATATCCGTGACCTGCTGAACGCGGGGTGCGATAAGGTATCGATCAACACCGCTGCGGTCAAAAGGACGGCGTTCGTGCGAGAGGCGTCCCGGAGATTCGGCAGCCAGTGTATCGTCATCGCGATCGACGCGAAGGGCTCTTCCTCAGGCGCGCGCGGCGGCCGTAAACGCTGGGAGGTCTATGTCAACGGCGGCAGGACCCCGACGGGGATCGATGTCGTGGCATGGGCAAAAAAGGTCGAACGATTGGGCGCCGGCGAGATCCTGCTGACGAGCATGGATTATGACGGGACGAAGAAGGGATTCGATCTCGATCTTACCCGGGCGGTCAGCGAAGCGGTCGCTGTCCCGGTGATCGCTTCGGGCGGCGCGGGAAGGCTCGCGCATCTCTATGACGCGCTGACGAAAGGGAAGGCCGACGCCGTTTTGGCGGCATCGATATTTCATTATAGGGAATACTCCGTGCCTCAGGCGAAACGGTATTTACTACGACGAGGGGTTCCGGTGCGATTATGAAAATGAAAGAAGGACTTTTGAAGTTCGACGAAAAGGGATTGATCCCCGCGATCATCCAGGACGCGAAGACGAAACAGGTGCTGACCTTATGTTATATGAACCATGAAGCGCTCGAGCGATCGATCGAAACGGGTCTGGTGCATGTCTTCAGGCGGTCGCAGCAGAAGCTCATGATGAAAGGGCAGAGTTCCAACTGTATCCAGACGATCAAAAAGGTCTTTATCGATTGCGAGGGGAAATCACTTCTGATCTCTGTCGGGCAGAAAAAGGCGGCATGCCACCAGGGTTATTTTACGTGCTATTTCAGAAAGATCGACGCGAAAGGCTCCGTCTCGATCACACTCAGGCGGGTCTTTGATCCGGAAAAGGTATATCGCTCATGAACTATTATCCCGATCGAACCACATTCCTGAAGCTGGCCAGGAAAGGGAAGGTCATCCCTGTCTATCAGGAGATCATGGCTGATTACGAAACCCCGGTCTCCGCGTTCGCGAAGATCAAATCCGGGGACTGCGCCTTTCTCCTCGAATCGGTCGAGGGAGGAGAGCGGATCGCGCGCTATTCGTTCCTGGGAGCAAATCCGTCGCTGGTCTTTTCAAGCAAAGGCAGGCAGATCGAGATCCGCCAGGGCAACATCTCGAAACGTTTCGAGACCAAGACCGATCCCATCGATGAATTGCGCTCGCTCCTGAAGCGATACAAGCCGGTGAAGATACAGGGTCTACCCCGTTTCTCGGGAGGGCTCGTCGGGTACTTCGGATACGATATCGTGAGGTTCGTCGAGAGCCTCCCGGACAAGAACCCCGATGATCTGAAATTGCCGGACGCCGTCTTTATGCTGACCGATACCCTCCTCATCTTCGATCATGTCGATCATAAGATCAAGGTGGTATCGAACGTCCTGATCGACGACGACCCGGACAGGTCGTATGACGAAGCGGTCAATAAGATCGAGAGTCTCGTGAAGAGGATGAAGCAGCCGAGCGCCGCGAGGAACATCCTCCCGCTCGCCGTTAAAAAAGCTCGCAGTCAGAAGGTCATGTCAAATATGGATCAGAGGTCGTTCGTCCGGTCGGTACAGAAGGCAAAAGAGTATATCAAAAGCGGCGATATCATCCAGGTCGTCCTCTCGCAGCGGTTCGCCGTTCCCGTAAAATCGGATCCTTTCGAGGTGTACCGGGCGCTGCGGTCGATCAACCCGTCGCCGTACATGTATTATCTTGAGTTCCCGGATTTCCAGTTGATCGGCGCGTCGCCTGAGATCATGGTGCGATGCGAAGAGAAGATTGTTGAACTGCGGCCGATAGCGGGAACGAGGCCGCGCGGGGCGACGGACAAGGAGGATGCGCGGCTGGCGAGAGAACTCCTGCAGGATCCCAAGGAACGGGCCGAACACGTCATGCTCGTCGATCTGGGAAGGAACGATGTCGGCAAGGTCTGCGGATATAGAACGGTCAGGGTATCGGAACTGATGACGATCGAGAAGTATTCGCATGTCATGCATATCGTCAGCGACGTTTCGGGGACGCTCCGGAAGAACAAGGATGTTTTCGATGTCGTGCGGGCCGCGTTTCCCGCGGGGACCGTTACCGGGGCGCCGAAAGTCAGGGCGATGGAGATCATCGATGAGCTGGAAAAGGTCCGGCGGGGTCCCTACGCGGGGTCCGTCGGGTATTTCAGTTTTTCCGGAAATCTCGATTCCTGTATCACCATACGGACCATCGTCGTTAAGGACAGGATGGCGTATATCCAGGCGGGCGCCGGGATAGTCGCGTACTCCCGCCCTGAAAAGGAGTATCAGGAGACGCTCAATAAGGCAAAGGCGCTCCTCAAGGCGATCGAGTTTGCCGAAGAGGGGTTTGAATAGATATCTTTGAACACTTAAAAGGCGAAGCGGCGCATGAAGAAGATTCTGGTTATCGACAATTATGATTCATTCACGTATAATCTCGTCCAGTATCTGGGCGAGATGGGCGTACAGATATCCGTGTACCGGAACGATGCGATCGATGTCGCGCGGGTAATGAAGCTGCGGCCGGCGGGTATCGTCATCTCGCCGGGGCCCGGGGATCCCGAGGACGCCGGTATCTCGAACGCCGTGATCCGTGAATGCGGCCCGCGCATACCCCTCCTGGGCGTCTGCCTCGGGCATCAGTGCATCGGCTCTGTTTTCGGGGGGCGGATCGTGAGCGCCAGCGTTTTAATGCACGGAAAGACTTCTTTGATCCGGCACAACGGAAAGGATCTCTTTAAAGGGGTAACCAACCCCTTTGAGGCGACACGTTATCATTCGCTGGTCGTCGAGCGGAAGACATTCCCCCGAATCCTTGCGATAACAGCAGAGACCAAAGACAGACAGATCATGGGCCTGCGTCATAAACAGTATCCCATCTGGGGCGTTCAGTTCCATCCCGAATCGATATTAACTGAAGAGGGCAAAAAGATCCTGAAAAACTACCTGGACCTTCTATAGATGATACGAGAAGCGATCGCTACCGTTGTTGCGCGCAAGAACCTGACGAGGAACCAGACGATCGAGGTCTTCGGCGAGATCATGTCGGGCAAGGCGACCCCTGCCCAGATCGCGTCGTTCATCACCGCCTTGCGCATGAAAGGGGAAACGGTCGAAGAGATAGCGGGCGCCGTCACGGTCATGAGAAGCAGGTGCCAGCGGATCGGTCTTGGAGAACGCGTCGTCGTGGATACCTGCGGCACGGGCGGGTCCGGATCCCATAAGTTCAATATCTCGACGATCGCCGCTTTTGTGGTGGCGGGGTGCGGGCTCGCGGTCGCCAAGCACGGAAACCGGTCCGCCTCAGGAAGGTGCGGAAGCGCCGACGTGCTGGAAGCGCTGGGTATCCTGATCGACGGCAACCCGGCATTCGTGAAAACGTGCGTCGAGAAGATCGGCGTGGGGTTCATCTTCGCGCCGGTATTCCATGCCGCGATGAAGCACGCGGTGGCCCCCCGGCGCGAGATCGGGATACGGACCATCTTTAATAGTATCGGGCCGCTGAGCAATCCTGCCGGGGTGCGCCATCAGGTTGTAGGTGTCGCCGACCCGGCTCTGACCGGGATCATCGCCCGGGTGCTTAAGTCGCTCGGCGTCCAGCGGGCTTTTGTCGTCCATGGGATGGACGGCCTTGACGAAATAACGACGACGACTAAGTCCAGGATCTTTGAGGTCCATGACAGGCGATTACGCTCATTTGTCTTCGACCCGACAAAGTATGGGATCAAACGGGCACGTCCGTCAGCTCTCAGGGGCGGGGATGCCGGCACCAACGCGCGTATCTTCCTGTCCGTCCTGAAAGGCGCCAGAGGTCCCAGGCGGGATATCGTGCTGCTCAATGCGGCAGCCGCGCTCCTGGCCGGCGGAAAGGCATCGGATTTCCGCGAAGGTATCGCCCAGGCAGAGGCGTCGATCGATACGGGGAGAGCCCTTGAGAAATTTGAAAAACTGGTCTCGTTGAGCAGGGAGTACCGCTCGAAACAGCCGCACAACACACAGCGAAAATGATCTTATCCCGGATAATCGAAGAGAAGAAGAAGTATTTGGAAGAGGCGAAGAAGAGGGTATCGTTTCAGAAGATCGAAGCCGATGCCCGTTTGGTCTGTCTGAGGAGTTCGTTCAAGAAGAACATCTCGCGGCCTCACCATGTGAACCTGATCGCGGAGCTGAAGAAGGCCTCGCCAATAAAAGGGATCCTCCGCGGAGATTTCAATCCTGTCAAGATAGCGTTTACCTATCAGGCGAACGGCGCGAGCGCGATCTCGGTCCTGACGGACGAACGTTTTTTTGAGGGAAAACTCGAATATATCAGGACGGTCAAGGAACATGTGACCATCCCTGTCCTGCGCAAGGATTTCATCATCGACGAATATCAGATCTATGAGTCGGTTCTCGCCGGCGCTGACGCGATCCTTCTGATCGCCGGGATCCTCTCCGCCGACGAGCTTTCGCGGTATTACAGGCTCGCCACCGGTCTGGGTCTCGATGCCATGATCGAGGTGCATAACGAGGAACATGTCGAAAAGGCGCTGGCCGTCGGCGCTGAGATTATCGGGATAAACAACCGGGACCTCAGCACGTTCAAGGTCGACCTCTCGACGACGCAGAAACTGATGCGATTGATCCCCGAACATACGATCGTGGTCTCCGAGAGCGGGATACGGACCTATGAGGACGTGATGTTCATGAAATCTCTGGGGATCAGGGCGGTCCTGATCGGAGAGGCGTTCATGGAGTCTGATGATATCGCTGCGAAAATGCGCGAGATCATGAGATGAGAACGCTGTTTCTTGGCATATGCAGAAAGTCACAAGTCACAAGACACAAGTCACAAGAAAAGACAGTAAAGATTTGAAAGAAATTGAAGGCACGTAATAAAAAAAACGATTGAGATCGTAAGCCAAGGGCAATAGTGCGCATAATTAAAAGCGTTTACGAGAGTTTTCTTTTACTTGTGACATGTGACATGAAACTTGTGACTATTGTGTAACAATGGTTACGAACTATGACCAGGATAAAGATATGCGGCATCACCAATAAGGATGATGCCCTGCAAGCGGTCAAACTCGGTGTTGACATGCTGGGGTTCGTCTTCTATAGCGGATCTCAGCGGTATGTGGCGGCCGAGGCGGTAAAGGATATAGCGGATATCCTTCCTCCGTCGATAGATGTCGTCGGGGTATTTGTCAACGAGCCGAGAGATTCGGTCCTGGCCGCCGCCCAGCGATGCGGTCTGGACATGATCCAGCTTCACGGCGACGAACCTCACGAGTATTGCAAAGGTCTTGCCGGTTTCATAAAAGTGATCAAGGCATTCAGGGTAAAGGACGACCGGAGTTTAGCCGCCGTTGACGATTATCCCGCGGACTACTTCCTCTTCGACACATTTCAGGAGGGAGAATTCGGAGGTTCGGGAAAGCGCTTCGACTGGGAACTTCTTGCAGGACTTCGATTCCAAAGGCCGGTGATACTTTCCGGCGGCCTCGATCACTCGAATGTAGAAAAGGCGATCCGCATGATCGCCCCTTACGGGGTTGACGTCTCAAGCGGTGTCGAGTCGTCACCCGGAAAAAAGGATCATACGTTAATGAAGAAATTTATCGAGAATGTCAGAAATACCCCGCCACGGCGGGTACCCCGACAGGCGTGATTAAATCTCTTCGAGATAATCTCTTCGAGATTAAATCTCTGAGAGATTTAATCAGTCGGCCCTTCGGGCACATTTTGCCGGATTGAAAATCATGCAAAATGTGGGTAAATTCGACCATATGACTTACGCTCCTTGGCAGTCGCGTAAGTCATGGTCTCAGGTGTGTCCCTCGCTTAAGCGCTTGAAATTTTCTTCGAAAATTTCTGCGCAAGCTCGGGATAATTCGACCATATGACTTACGCTCCTTGGTAGTCGCGTAAGTCATGGCCTCATTAATTCGGCCATACAACTTACGTCGCTGCGAGTGAAACGAGCGCTCCGTAAGTTGTGGCCTCAGGTGTGTCCCTCGCTTAAGCGCTTGTCAATTTCTTCGAAATTGACTGCGCAAGCTCGGGATTAATTCGACCATATGACTTACGCTCCTTGGCAGTCGCGTAAGTCATGGCCTCATTAAAGGTGCGGTCATGCTTCCTGATAGAAAGGGGTACTATGGTGCCTTCGGCGGAAAATTCGTCCCTGAGACGCTCATGGGCGCCCTGCGCGATCTCGAAGGCGAATACCGGAAGGCCAGGCGGGATGCCCGTTTCAGGAGAGACCTTGCCCGTTATCTCGCGACATACGCAGGCAGGCCCACGCCGCTCTATTTCGCCGAGCGCCTAACTAAAAAGATAGGCGGCTCAAAGATATATCTGAAGCGCGAGGACCTGCTTCACACGGGAGCGCATAAACTGAACAACACGATCGGTCAGGCGCTTCTCGCCCTGCGCATGAATAAGCGGCGTATCATAGCGGAAACCGGAGCCGGCCAGCACGGGGTGGCGACCGCTACCGTTGCCGCGCTCTTCGGGCTCTCCTGCGAGGTCTTTATGGGAGAGGAGGACATGGCGCGCCAGGCAATCAATGTTTTCAAGATGAGACTGCTCGGCTCGCGCGTGACCTGCGTCAAGAGCGGCTCAAAGACCCTGAAGGACGCGATGAGCGAGGCGATCAGGGATTGGGTGACCAATGTCCGCACCACTTATTATATCATCGGTTCGGTGGCGGGCCCGCATCCGTATCCGATGATAGTGAGGGATTTTCAGAAAGTCATCGGCGTAGAGACGCGGCGCCAGATGATCCGTGAAGAGGGAAGGCTCCCCGATTACGGTATCGCATGCGTCGGCGGCGGAAGCAACGCGATGGGGTTGTTCTACCCGTTTCTCAAAGATCCGGTGACTTTAATAGGCGTTGAGGCTGCCGGTCGCGGCCTGAAGACCGGGAAGAACGCGGCGACGCTCTCGAGAGGTTCGGTCGGCGTACTCCACGGCTCCAAAAGCTATGTCCTGCAGGATGCGGATGGCCAGATCCGCCTCGCGCATTCCATTTCGGCCGGGCTCGACTATCCCGGAGTCGGTCCGGAACACGCGTTCCTGAAGGAGACGAAGCGGGTTCTCTACGGCGCGGTGACCGATCAGCAGGCGCTCGAGGGATTCAGATTATTAAGCGAATACGAGGGGATCATACCTGCTCTTGAACCGTCGCACGCGATCTATTATGCCGCGAAACTGGCAAAGCGTCTTTCAAAGAAGAAGATCATCGTTATCTGCCTTTCGGGCAGAGGCGACAAGGATATTGATATTGTTAAGAAGGTTCTTTACTAATTACATTGTATAGTTATGTGGTGAGTGGTGGGTGGTGGGTCGTACGGTGTACGGTTTATGGGTTAGCGCGTTCGCGCGTTAATACACAGATTAACGCAGATTTTGGACAGATTAGCGCTGATTCTCGATGCTCGATCCTCGATGCTCGATCCTCGATGCTCGATCCTTGATGCTCGATCCTTGATACTCGAAAAGTCATACAATAGTCACACGGTAGTCACACAGTGGTCATACAATCGTGTGACGATGGAGTGACTACGGTATGACCATGGTGTGACAATGCAAAGAGCGGTTCGCGCAGCACGCAACCCGCACCACGCAACCCGAATACTGGTGACTGAAATGAATCGCATTGAAGCGAAGTTTAAAGAATTGAAGAAGCGCAAAGATAAGGCGCTCATCGCCTATATTACCGTTGGGTATCCGTCCCTGGCGATGACCGAGAAGCTGATCATCGCGCTCGAAAGATCCAAGGTAGACATCATCGAGCTCGGCGTCCCGTTCTCTGATCCGCTGGCCGACGGACCAACGATCCAAAAGGCTTCTGAGAGTGCGCTTAAGAAAGGAGTGAAGCTCGCGGACGCGTTTGGGATCGTCAGGTCGATACGGAAGATATCCGATATCCCCATCGCCTTCATGCTGTATTATAACATCATCCTCCGGCGCGGCATCGAGAGCTTCGTCAGAGAATGCGCGACCAGCGGCGTCGATGGTATTATCGTCCCGGATCTCCCGCTTGAGGAGGCTGATCCACTGATCCAAAGTTCCCGGCGGCAAGGCGTAGCGACGATACTGCTGGCCGCTCCGACCAGCACCAAGGACCGGATCAGGCGTATAGCGCGTTCTTCGACGGGATTCGTATACTATGTTTCGGTGACCGGCGTAACAGGGGCGAGGAGGAGACTGCCTCCCAACCTTATCGCCGAGGTAAGAGCAGTAAAGGCATCGGTGAAGAAACCGATGTGCGTCGGTTTCGGCGTTTCATCGCCCGATCAGGCCCGGGCACTGTCGGCCGCGGCGGACGGCGTTATCGTCGGCAGCGCGCTCATCCGTACGATCGAGAGGAATATAGATAAGAGAGATCTCCCGGAAAGGGTTTCGCGCTTCGCGAGGACACTGGCAAAGGCGGTCCACCGTGATTAAAGCGCCGCGGCAAGAGATCTTAAAAAATGTCTATGCCGTTATCCTCGTCGGCGGAAAAGGCAAGCGGCTGCGTCCTTTCTCGACGCGCGCCGTGCCCAAGGCATTTCTCGCGGTCACGAAAGACAATCTAACCATGTTCAGGAGGACGATCGAGAGGATACGGAAGCTCATCCCCTCAGAGCATATACTCGTGGTCGCCAATAAGGCGCACGAGAAACTGGTCAGGAAAGATTTTCCCGGTATCAGGCGGGAGAACCTTCTCCTGGAGCCTGTTTCGAGAAATACCGCTCCCGCGATCGCGTTCGCCGCATTTCGATTGCGCGCCCGGTCGAAAGATGCTGTCATGGCGGTGCTCCCGACAGACCACTATATTCGCGAAGAAGGAAAATATCTCGAGAGTCTCCGTAACGGCATCCGGTTTCTCGGCACCAAGAAGGACGCCCTCGTCACCGTCGGTCTTAAGCCCACGTTTCCCGCGACCGGGTTCGGCTACATCAGGGTACAGACAAAAAGCGCCGGGGCCCGTCCGGGTACCGTCTATGAAGTAGAAAGTTTTGTCGAGAAACCCGACGAAAGGAATGCCCTCCGGTTTCTCAGGGATGAGCGCTACTTATGGAACACCGGGACTTTTATTTTTACCGCTGACACGATATTAGAAGCGATCAGGAGGCTTGCCCCTGACATCTACTCGGTCCTTGAACGGCATGACGACATCGTCAGCGCCTATGCCGAATTTCCCGATATCTCCATCGACTACGCCGTTATGGAAAGGGCTGATACAATCTATTGTGTTAAGGGGTCGTATCAGTGGAAGGATATGGGCAGCCTCGAGAATCTCAAAGAGATTTTAAGACTCGAATCGCGAGATAGCGTTACGCAGGGGAAAAGGCTCGTCAAGGTCTTATGAGAATCCTGGGAATGGATATCGGGACGAAAAGGATCGGTATCGCGATGAGCGATGAGCTGCTGATTACCGCGCAGGCGCTCAGGACCCTTGAGCGGTCGACCCCGGAAAAGGATATGGAAAAAATAAACGAGCTGATCGCCGCGTACAGCGTCCGGGAGATCGTTATCGGGTTGCCGCTCCACATGAACGGGACAGAGACGCCGAAGACCAGGGAAGTGAAGGAGTTCGCAGAATTTTTAAAGGCTCATAGTACGGGCGGCCTGCCGGTCACGATGTGGGATGAACGATTGACCAGCGTTCAGGCGGAAAAGATACTCCTTGAGGCGGACACATCCCGCAGGAGGAGAAGGGCCGTTATCGACAATGTAGCCGCACAATTGATGCTGCAGAGTTATCTGGACAGGAAAGGTGCTCAATGAACACAGTGAGAGAAGAGATTCTGAAAAGCGGTTTGCGGGTCGTTTCGTATCCGATCAGCGGGATGGAATCTGTCTCGGTGGGGATCTGGGTCAATGCCGGGTGCCGGTATGAAGAAAAACCGGTCAACGGCATCAGCCACCTCATCGAGCATCTCCTCTTCAAGGGGACCGCGACGCGGGACGCGGAGGCCCTGAAACAGGAGATCGAGGGCAACGGAGGCATGTTCAACGGTTTCACGACGGAGGAACATACCTGTTATCTGGTAAAGATCCTTTCTCACCATCTGGAATCGGCTGTCGATGTCCTGAGCGATATGGTGCTGCACCCGCTGCTGAAACAAAAGGATATCGAGAAGGAAAGGCAGGTCATCATCGAGGAGATCAATATGTACAAGGATCTCCCCAACCATTATATCCATGAGCTTTTGGCGGAGACGCTCTGGCCGGATCAGCCCCTCGGCGCTC
>Ga0315294_10006917_pt1 | contig 12452 bp, 8 predicted proteins | sample YL17G13_40_MG_FD_203626 | JGI IMG/M metagenome (GOLD analysis project Ga0315294, IMG submission 203626) | Sediment microbial communities from Yellowstone Lake, YNP, Wyoming, USA - YL17G13_40 | ecosystem: Environmental > Aquatic > Freshwater > Lake > Sediment | place: USA: Wyoming | collected...
GCCCAAGCCGCTGCGCCCCGCAAACGCAAAACGCCCCTTCCGCTCAAGGGCGAAAGGAGCGCTTCCGCGGTGCCACCTTGATTGCCCCCGGGCTCGCCGCGAATGGGTGACTCCTCTCCCTCTCGGGGACTTGTCCGCCTCTGGTGGAGAGGATGGGTGAGGGTGGCATGCAAACGCCTGCTGCCCTCTCCCCCGCCCTCTCCCTGGAAGGGAGAAGGGTGGGCCCGGGGACATCTCTCGTCGCTGTAACGGGCGTGCCCGAGGGCGATTACGCGGGCGCGTCGCCTTTCACCGTCCCGGCTCGGGGGCGACATTCGCCGTTCGCTACTCGGCCGGCCCTCACACCCAGGCCTGTCCCGGACTGGTCCGCAGGTTGAAAGCCTGCGCCACCATTCATGGTGGATAATCCGGGAGCGCCCCGGGCCGGCTCTCTGGCGAGCGCGCGGCGGCTACTCCTCCCCTTCTCAGCCGTTGACGCGCCAATGATAGCAGCAACCTTGGCGACCCGTCAACACCGCCGGCGGCTGGGGTGTGACCTCGAGCCTTTGGGATGAGGATTCCTCTCCCTGCCAGGGACATGTAGGGGCACAGCATGCTGTGCCCGTACAACGCCGTCGCCCCTCGACTTCGCTCTTCCTCTTTAGGCACTGTCCCCGAATGGGGACTGTCCCCTTCCGGGCGGGTACAGTCCACGTAGGGACAGTCCCCGCCTGGAAGTCGAGGGGCGACAAGTCGAGGCCTCTCCCTTGAAGGGAGAGGCGCTATCCGCGTATGGCCGGCACCAAAGAAGAAACGTCACACCCCATTGGGAGGTAGAACGCTATTTCGCGCGGTCTAAAGACCGCGCGCCCGGTCCTGACACAGCCGTGGGCGGCCGTGCCACATGAAAAGACTAGCTGATCCGGCCTGCGCGCAATCCGCGTTCATCCGCGGCCGGCCCCAGCTTTTCTCGTCCTGGTCTCTGTGCGCCCTCAGCGTTCTCCGCAGTGAATCCCTTTAACCCCTCACATCAGCCGCGACACCGACGGCTGGTCGGCCGGGCGGTCGGACTTCTTGGCGCGCGCGGCGGCTTCTTCGGACTCCGCGGGCCGCGGCAGCAGCGCGACCGTCAGAACTTCGTCCATAGTCTCCACAAACACGAACTTGAGGTCGCGCTTGACGGGCGCCGAGATTTCGTCCAGGTCCTTTTCGTTGTCCTTGGGCATGAGGACCGTGCTCATGCCGGCGCGGTGGGCCGCCAGCACCTTCTCCTTCACCCCGCCGACGGGCAGCACCCGCCCGCGCAGGGTGATCTCGCCGGTCATCGCCACGTCGCGGCGCACCGGGCGCTTGGTGAGCGCGGAAATCAGCGCGGTCGTCAGGGTGATACCTGCGGACGGCCCGTCCTTGGGGATGGCGGCGGCGGGGACGTGGATGTGCACGTCGTAGCGCCGGTAGAACTCCTCGTCGATGCCGAGATCCTTGGCCTTGGAGCGCGCGTAGCTGAAGGCCGCTTTCGCCGACTCCTGCATGACCTCGCCCAGCCGGCCGGTGAGGATGAGGTTGCCCCGGCCCTTCATCAGGGTGACCTCGATGGAGAAGATGTCCCCGCCGACCTCGGTCCAGAACAGGCCGGTGGCGACGGCGACCTCATCCTGGCGCTCCGCCATGCCGTGGCGGAAGCGAATCGAGCCCAGGTACTTGTGGAGGGCCGACGGGCCGATGGTCGCTGACACGCTCTTGCCGGCGGCGACATTCTTGGCCACCTTGCGGCAGACGTTGGCGATCTCGCGCTCGAGGTTGCGCACGCCCGCCTCGCGCGTGTAGTTGCGAATGAGGGTGCGCAGCCCCTTGTCGGTGAACTTCGCCTGCTGGTCGGTCAGGCCGTGCTCCTTGAGCTGCTTGCGCACCAGGAACATCTGCGCGATCTTGAGCTTTTCCTCCTCGCTGTAGCCGGGGAACTCGATGACCTCCATGCGGTCGCGCAGCGCCGGCGGCACCGGGTCGGGCAGGTTGCCGGTGGTGATGAACATGACCTCGGACAGGTCGAACGGCACTTCCAGGTAGTGGTCGCTGAAGCCGTAGTTCTGCTCGGGGTCGAGCACCTCCAGCAGCGCCGCCGATGGGTCGCCGCGGAAGTCGATGCCGATCTTGTCGATCTCGTCCATCATGAACACGGGGTTGTGGCTGGCGGCGGTCTTCATGCCCTGGATGATGCGGCCCGGCAGGGCGCCGACGTAGGTGCGGCGATGGCCGCGGATCTCGCCCTCGTCGCGCACGCCGCCCAGGGACATGCGCACGAAGTTGCGCCCGGTGGCGCGGGCGATGGACTTGCCCATGGAGGTCTTGCCCACACCCGGGGGGCCCATAAAGCACAGGATGGCGCCCTTGGAGTCGGGGTTGAGCTTGCGCACCGCCAGGTGCTCGAGGATGCGCTCCTTGACCTTCTTGAGGCCGTAGTGGTCCTCGTGCAGCACGCGCTCGGCGTCCTCGATGTCGAGCTTGTCCTCCGTGCGCTTGCTCCACGGCAGGCTCACCAGCCAGTCGAGGTAGGTGCGCACGACCACGACCTCGGGCGACGCCGGCGGCATCTTCTCCAGGCGGTCGAGCTCCTTGAAGGCTTTCTCCTCCACCTCCTTGGGCATGCCGGCGGCCTGGATCTGGCCGCGCAGCTCGTCCAGCTCCATGGTGCGGTCGTCGCGCTCGCCCAACTCATGCTGGATGGCCTTCATGCGCTCGCGCAGATAGAACTCCTTCTGAGTGTCCTCCAGCTCCTTCTTGACGCGGGAGTGGATCTTCTTCTCGATCTCCAGGATCTCGATCTCGTGGTTGAGGTGTTCCGCGATGCGCTCCAGCCGCGCGACCGGGTCCACCATCTCCAGGATCTCCTGCTTGAGGTCCACCTTGAGGTCGAGGAACCCGGTCACGAGGTCGGCGAGGCGGCCGGGGGCATCCACACCCCGGGCGTTCTCCAGGGCCTCGGGGGGGATGTTCTTGCCCAGGCTGATGCAGCGCTCGAACTGGCTCACCACGCTGCGCATCAGAGCCTCGACCTCGAGGCCCTCCGTCTCCGGCTCCGACATCACCTCGACGCGGGCGCGGAAGAAGGGCTCCGTTTGCACGTACTCCAGCACGCGTACCCGCAGCACGCCCTCGATGACCACCCGGATGGTCTCGTCCGGCAGCCGCAGCGTCTGCATGCTCTCGCCGACGGTGCCGACGGAGAAGAGGTCCTCGACCTGCGGATCGTCGATGTCCACACTCTTCTGCGTCACCAGCAAGATGTAGCGGCCGTGCTCCAGCGCGTCGTCGAGGGCGCGCACGGATTTCTCGCGCCCCACGAACAGCGGCATTATCATGTGCGGGTAGATGACCTGGTCGCGGATGGGCAGAACCGGCAGGATCTCAGGCACCTTGTCGGAGCGGGACTCGGCGCTCGGCGCGCCCTCGCCCTTCTTTTTCGCTTGGCTCACAGTTACCTCCCGGCAATGATACGATAGCGTATTTCCACGAATGCTTGCGATTTACACACGCGGTGGTCGAGGAGAATGTCGGCCCCGCACACTAGCTACTATTCCCAATCCTGCGCGTGGTTCCTGCGTCAGGGGGCGGCCAAAACCGGCGCGACCTTGGGCGGCGCGCCTAACGAGCCTGCGATTCCCGGCGGCGAGGCTCGATCTCGTCCTGCGTGACCAGCAGCGGGGCGCTGCGCCGGCGCACGGTGTCCTCGGTGACCAGGCAGCGCCGGACGCCCGTCAGCGAAGGCAGGTCGTACATGATGTCGAGCATAACCTCTTCCATGACGGAGCGCAGCGCTCGCGCCCCCGTCTTGCGCACCAGGGCCTCGGCCGCGATGGCCTCCAGCGCCGCCGGTTCGAGGCGCAGCTCCACGCCGTCCCAGGCGAAGAACTTCTCGTACTGCTTGACCAGGGAGTTCTTCGGCTCCACCAGGATGCGCACCAGGTCCGACTGTGACAGCGCCGACAGCGTGGCCACCACCGGCAGACGCCCGACGAACTCGGGAATGAACCCGTAGTGCAGCAGATCCTCGGGCATCACGCGCGCCAGCAACTCGCCGTGCTCCGCCTCCCCAGCCGGCCCCTGCGCGGCCGCGGTGAAGCCCAGGGGGTGCTCGCTCACGCGCTGGCGGACGAAGCCCTCCAGCCCCTCAAAGGCGCCGCCGCAGATGAAAAGGATGTTGGTCGAGTCGATCTGCAGGTACTCCTGGTGCGGGTGCTTGCGCCCGCCCTGGGGCGGCAGGTTCGCGGTGGCGCCCTCCAAGATCTTGAGCAGCGCCTGCTGCACACCCTCGCCGCTGACGTCGCGCGTGATCGATGGATGGTCGGACTTGCGGGCGATCTTGTCGATCTCGTCGATGTAGACGATGCCCTTCTGCGCGCGTGCGAGGTCATGCCCGGCGGCCTGGCACAGGCTGAGCAGGATATTCTCAGCGTCTTCGCCGACATAACCCGCCTCGGTCAGGGAGGTGGCGTCGGCAATGGCGAACGGCACGTCGAGGATGCGCGCCAGCGTGCGCGCCAGCAGGGTCTTGCCGCAACCGGTGGGCCCGATGAGCAGCACGTTGGACTTCTGCACCTCGACGCCGTCCGCGTCCGCGCCCAGGCTGATGCGCTTGTAGTGGTTGTAAACGGCGACCGAGAGAATACGCTTGGCGCGCTCCTGGCCGACGACGTGCTGGTCGAGGGTGTCGCGAATCTCGTGCGGCTTGGGGGGCTCGCGCTCGACTCCTCGCCGGGAGGAACGCTCAGGCGCAACGTCGTCGGACAGCAGGTCCGCGCAGGCCGCCACGCACTCGGCGCAGATGAAGACGGACTCGCAGCCGGATGATACCAGGCGCTCGACCTGGCTGCGCGTCCGGCCGCAGAAGGAGCAGCGGCAGTCGTCCCGGTGTCTGGGGTCGTTGGTTGAGCGGCGCATGGCGGGGAAAAACCTACTCGCCTTCAGTCGCCGGGGGCTGCTTGGCGACCACCTGGTCCACCAGGCCGTAGGCCCTGGCTTCCTCGGCCGACATGTAGAAATCGCGGTCGGTATCGCGCGAGATCTTCTCCAGCGCCTGCCCGGTGTGCCTGGCCAAGATCTGGTTGATAGTGTCGCGCGTGTGCAGCATCTCGCGCGCCTGGATGTCGATGTCGGTCGCCTGACCGCCGAGGCGATCCACGTGCGGCTGGTGGATGAGGATGCGGCAGTTGGGCAGGGCGTAGCGGTGGCCCGGCTCGCCCGCGCCCAGCAGCAGCGCGCCCATGCTGGCCGCGAGACCGATGCACCACGTGTACACCGGCGGCGCGATGAGCTGCATGGTGTCGTAGATGGCGAGCCCCGAGTGCACCTCCCCGCCCGGGCTGTTGATGTAGAGGTCAACCTTCTTGCCCGGCTCCTCGCTCTGGAGGAACAGCATCTGCGCGATCACCAAGTTGGCGACGTTGTCGTCGATCGGCCCGGTGATGAAGATGATGCGGTTCTGCAGCAGGCGCGAGTAGATGTCGAAGGCGCGCTCGCCCCCAGGGCGCTGCTGAACGACCATCGGCACGATCACGATTGCTCCTCCCGCGCCTCGGAATCCGGCTGGGCCGCCGGCTCCGCGGCCGCTTCGCCCTCACCAGTTATGTCGGCGTGATCCACCAGGAACTGGAGCACCTTGTCGTGGCGCACGCGGTCCGCTAGCCGGTCCATACCGCGCGCCCGCAGCGCCTTGCGCACGCGGTCTGCGCTGCTGCCGGTGCGGCGGGCGATGCCGGCGATCTCGTCGGACAGTTTCTCCTGCGACACCTCGATCCCTTCTCGCCGACCGACCTCCTCTAACGCAAGCATGCGCTCCAGGTCCATGCGCGCCTGCATCTCCTCGTTGCGCAGCCAGCGCTCGGCGTCCATGTGGCGCTCGTCGAGATAGTCTTCCAGGCTGCGTCCCCGCGCGCGCAGTTCCTCTTCGAAGCGCTCCAGCCGCGCCTGCGCCTCGGCGCGCACGATCGCCGCCGGCACGCTCACGCGCGCGCCCTCCATCACCTTGTCCAGCAGGTCGCCGTGCAGGCGGTCTTCCGCCTCCTCGCGCGCCAAGCGCTCGAGCAACCCCCGGGTTGCGTCGCGCAGCTCCTGCGCGGAGCTGACATTGTGCGCCTTCCGCGCCATCTCATCGGTAAGCTCCGGCACCACCCGCCGCTTGAGCTCCCGCAGTGTCACCACGTACTCGCCCTGCTTGCCCGCCACTGCAGCATCCGCGTGATCCTCGGGAACGGCGGCGGGGATGCGAATCTGCTCTCCGGGCTTCATCCCCGGCAGCTTCTCATTGAGCTCGGGAAACAGGCTGTCGTTGCCGATCTGGGACGGGTAGCCGTGAGTGCTTTGCCCCTCGACCACCTGCCCCTCCGCCTCCAGGTCGTAGTCCACCAGGGCAAGGTCGCCCGCCTGCGCCGGACGATCCTGCACCGGCTCGTAGCGGGCATAGCGCTCGCGCACGCGGTCGAGCTGCGTCTCCACCTGCTCGTCGGTGACCTCGATGGCGGGGCGCACGACCGCCAGCCCGCGGTATTCGCCCAGCTCGACCTTTGGCCGGGGCGTGACGCTGGCCACGAAGGTGGCCGAGCCGTCGTCCTCGAGGTCCGCCTTCTCGAGGTCCGGCCGGACGAAGGGTTCAATGCCGGCCTCGCGCAGGCCCTCGGCCACCGCGGCCGGTGCCATGTCGTCCACGGCCATGCGCCGGGCTTCGTCCGGGCTTACCTGCTGCTCCAGCAGGGCCCGCGGCGCTTTGCCTTTGCGGAAGCCGGGGACGGACGCGCGCCGTGCGACATCGCGGTAAACCTCGTCCGCGGCGCGCTCCACCTCGGCGGGTTCGGCCTTGACGACGAGGCGCACCGTGCCGTCGTCGGCCGGCTCCTGGTTTACTAACTGCATCTCTCGCAAGTCCTGACCACGGCGCCGACCATGTGGGCCGGCTCGTGCTTCGCAGCGAAGCGCTGCTTCGCAGAGTAGTACCGCCCTCGGCCGGGAATCGGCGCCCGCGGACAAAAGAAATGGAGCGGAAGGAGGGATTTGAACCCTCGACCCTCTCCTTGGCAAGGAGATGCTCTACCGGGCTGAGCTACTTCCGCTCTGGTGCGGCCGGCTATTCAGTTGGCGCCACTAGCCGGTGTTCCTGCCTTGGCGGTCCCACGGCGGGGCGCAAAGACCGAGCGGCCTTGGTGGGCGAGGAGAGACTCGAACTCTCACGGGGTCACCCCCACAAGATCCTAAATCTTGCACGTCTACCGTTCCGTCACTCGCCCGAACGGCTCGTGCTTCGTCCCGACCGATCGGGACTTCGCACAGTGGCAAAGGTCCCGAGGGTTTCGCGAGTCTCCTTCGCCGAGGCTTCGTAGCCCCAGGAGCGGCTTACGCCGACCACGCGCAACTCGTGCTTCGTAGCGAAGGAGCTTCGCTGCTTCGCACCGTAGCATCAGAATCTACCATAGGGACTGCGGGCATGTCAATACCAGCGGCGCCGCGGGTGTGAATGCGGAGAGTGGGAATGGGGCGAGAATCCGTAGGGGCGACTCGGTGAGTCGCCCCAGACCACAGCCGAAGGCGGTGCCACATCCAGGTGTGCGACACGATAACCCACTATTGACCCTTGCGCGGCCAATGGAACGATCACAACCCGAAAACAGGCTCGTTTTGGCCGGCGCAACGTTCCTCTTGCTCTGCAAGTTCCAATAAGATCAGTCACACCCCGCCGCGCGGAATGGGCGAAACCGGCCGCCGAGGCCGAGCCGCGACCGCTGCGGCGCCTACGGGGCGCGCCCTGAACCGCGTCCACTCTGTGCCGAGGACTGCGCGGCCTCTGCGCAGAAATGCAACTGCGGATTCCGATGATCGAGCAGGCACTGATACTCGCCGCCGGCAAAGGCACGCGCATGGGGCCGCTGACCGCGCAGCGCCCCAAGGCCTTGTTGGAAATCGGGGGCGCCCCCATGCTCGAGCACGTTGTGCGCGGGCTCGCGGATGTCGGCATCAGGCGGACGGTGGTGGTGACCGGCCATCTGGGCGAGCAGATCGAGCGGCGCTTCGAGGATGGCGCCGCACTGGGACTGCGCATTGCCTACTGCCGGCAGGAGCACCGCAACGGCACCGCCAAGGCGGCTTTGCTCGCGCGGCAGCACCTCGGCGCGGAATCGTTCGTCATGAGCTTCGCCGACATCCTGTGCGCGCGCAGCAACTACCGTCGGCTCCTGGCCTACTTCGACGCGCATCCGTGCGATGCGGTGCTCGGGCTCAACCCGGTCGATGACCCGTGGCAGGGGGCCGCGGTCTATCGCGAGGGCGACCGCGTCACCAGGCTGATCGAAAAGCCGCCGCGCGGCACCTCCTCCACCCGGTGGAACAACGCCGGGGTGATGGCGTTAACCCCGCAAGTGTGGCCGGTGCTGGAGGCACTCCCGCCGTCGGCGCGCGGGGAGTACGAGCTGCCTCAGGGCATCGCGCGCATGGTCGAAATGGGCTGTGACGTGCGCGCCGTGGAGTTCGAGGGATTATGGTCCGACGTCGGCCGCCCCGAGGAGCTGGAACACCTGAACCGACTGGCGCGCGAGGGCGCGCTCGACCTGTCGTGAGCGGGTGCGAAGTGCGCCGGCGGCGCCCCAGGTGTGCACGGCCGCTGGGGGCGTGTCAGCGTTTGTCACCCCGAGTGCTAGCGAGGGGTCTTGGTGTGGTCAAGCGAGGCCAAGATTCCCGCCACAGGCGGACAGGCCTCGCGGAGTCTACCCCGAGCGCAGCCCGCCCTGAGCTTGCCGAATGGGTCGAGGGGCTCGCAATGACGGCGGCGAAGAGCCTGCCCCTTCGACGTTGCTCAGGGCAAGTGGCTAGGTCGCGCGCGACCGCCACGGCGGCCTTTAGGCCTAGCCGCCTAGCCGCTCTGAGCGCAGCGAAGGGGCTCGCAATGACCGTGGCGTGGCGGACTCAGCCCTGCAGGCCCATGAGGCGCTTGACGATCTCGACGCGCTGAGCGGGGTCCTCGTGGTAGGCGCAGCTGAGGCTATCGAGAAGGCAGCGCATGTCGGGGTTGCGCGTGTAGCTGTAGAGGACGTACTTACCGCTGCCGAGTTCGAAGCGCTCGAGCACACCCGCCTCGGCGAGCATGCGCAGCGCGTCCTCGACGTCGCGCGGATCGCGCCGCACGCGGCGGGCGATGCCATCCACGCGGTCGACGAAGGCCGGGTTCTGCTGAAAGAAGAGCGCCAGCTCCAGCTTCACCAGGTCGTTGATGCGCGTGCTTATCAGCTTCTCGATGTCGTCGCGCACGTCACAACCGCCCCGGCGTCTTGCGTCCGACAGTGCCTACCACCACCGCCGCAACGTTATGGCACTTACTTAAGGTGCAAGCGCCGCCCTAGATGTTCCTGCTGCCCGGCTTGGACAGAGCCAGGCCGCGCGCGCACAGGGGACATGACTCGGGCGAGTAGTTCTCCACCTGCACGTGGGCCAAGGCCTCGAGCCGCATGCCGAACTCGACCCCGCCGCTGCGATCGACGATCACGCCGGCGCCCACCACCTCGGCGCCCAGCGAGCGCACCAACTCGGCCAGATCGAGCACCGAGCCGCCCTTGGTGACGACGTCGTCGGCGATGAGCACTCTTTCCCCCGGCTCGACGGTGAAGCCGCGGCGCAAGGTCATCCGCCCGTCGCGACGCTCCGCAAAGATCGACCTGACGCCGAGCTGGCGGGCGAGCTCGTAAGCCACGATGATGCCGCCGAAGGCCGGCCCCGCCACGACTTGCGCCTGCGCGTCGCCGAGACGCAGCGCCAGCTCGTTGCACAGCAACTCGGTCTGCTGAGGGTACTGCAGCACCTGCGCGAGCTGGAAGTAGCGTCCGCTGTGAAGGCCCGAGCTGAGGACGAAATGGCCGTCCTGAACCGCCCCGGACTCCCCAAGTATGCGCAGCACCTCGCCTTCCATCATGGGCCCGCAAGCTCCCGTGTGATGCGCGACGCCGCCGCCGCGGGGTCATCGGCCTGGGTGATGGGCCGGCCGACAACCACGTAGTCGGCGCCCGCCTCGGCCGCCTGCAGCGGCGTCATGACCCTTTTCTGATCGCCGCGGCCGGCCCACTCGGGCCGCACCCCCGGCGCCACTACCACGAAATCGCTGCCGCACGCCTGCTTGATGTCGGCGATCTCGTGGGGCGAGGCCACGACGCCGTCAAGCCCCGCCTCACGGGCCATCTGCGCGAGCGCCACCACCTGCTCGCGCACGGGGCGCGTGACGCCGAGCCCGCGCAGGTCCTCCTCGCTGAGGCTGGTCAACACCGTGACGCCCAGCACCAGCGGGCGCGGCACCTCCAGTTCATCGGCCTTGTCCGCAGCCGCGCGCGCGGCCGCGCGCATCATCTCGACCCCACCCAGCGCGTGGACATTGAACATGGCGACGCGCATGCGGGTGATGCTGGCCGCCGCCCCCGCCACGGTGTTGGGAATGTCCATCAGCTGGGAGTCATAGAACACCGGGCCCGCCGCATCGCTCACTGCGCGCACCGCGGCAGGGCCCTCCGCGTTGAACAACTCCAGCCCGACCTTGAAGATATCGGCCAGGCCCGCGAGCTTCCCCGCGACCTCCAGGGCCTCGCGCAAGGTGGGGTGATCCAGCGCGACGATAAGCCTCGGGTGCGAGCGCGCCATGTCCGGCGCGATTATAGCACAGGGGAAACCCCTTGGCAACGAGCGAAGGCTGCGCGCTTGAAGGCAGCGGGGTCCGGGTGTGAAGCGGAGTTCCGGGATGGCGGGCAATCATTCCTCTCCCTCCAGGGAGAGGAATCAGGTGAGGGTAAATGGCCCTGTCGTGCACCCTCACCCGGCCCGCCTTCGCCAAGGCTGCGGCGCGCCGGCCTCTCATGCCTGAGGTTTACCCGCCTCTGGTGGGCAGACAAGTCCCTGAGAAAGAGAGGCGTTGGGAACCTGCGACCCAGACCCAACAGATTCGACCACATCCAGGCGGCATCCGGCGCCGGCCCGCAAACCGCGCCACGAGCGGCTCGGCGCGCCCGCTAGAGCCGCTGCGTCGGCTCGGTCAGCCGCGCCAGGGAGTCGCGGAACCGCGCATCCTCGATCACCCCGTCTCGGCTCAGGGCGACGACGACGCGCAGCACCTCGGCAGTACGGGAATCTACGTCCTCAAAGGGCACGTAGTCGGGGCTCGATGCCTGTTGCGGCGGCGGCAGGTGAGCGCCCGTGGGTTCGACGAAAATGCTGGCGCTGCCCAGGTGAACGCGGTAGGTCGCCATCTCCCCCTGCACGATGACGTAGCTGCCGGTGTCGGGCGCGGCCACGTTGGACAGGCGCAGGATGCGCGCGAGCTGGCGCACCAGGGCGAGGCGCAGTTGCACCGTCTGCTCCGAGGTAAAGCCTAGCTCTCCCGCGGCCGCCAGCGATACCACCAGGTCGGCGTCGCGCATGGTTTCGCTGAAGACGATCGGCGTCACCTCCCCTATCGTCATCGCCTCCCCGCGCTTGCCGTCGGCGCCCAGGTGATAGAAACGAATGTCGCCGGTGACGACCGGCTCGTCGCGCCCATCCTCGCGGAAGTGATAGTCGAGCTTGGGGCGGTCGCAGCCCCAGGTGAAGTGAGACTGAATGCCCGCGTGGGGCCAGTCCCGGCGCGCCTCGCCGCGGCCGGGAGAATAACCGCGCGACCGCAGCAGCGCGAATGCGCGCGGGACGAGCACGTGATGGCCGGCGAACCGGTCGGAGCCGTGGGCGCCGACCTCGTCGGGCAGGGGACGATAGACCTCGCGGAAGCACTGCTTGAAGGGCTGCACGACGCGCTCGTCAACGATCGCGCGCTGCCAGGTCTCGAGCGCCCCGGAGGCGAGCAGATGCGCCGGGTGTGCGATGCAGGCGTCACCCGCGAATTCCTCTCGCCCCAGCTTGACCTCTGCGCCCGCCGCCAGCACCAAGCGCCCGATGAGGTCCGCGAAAACCGGATTGGAGCGCAGCATCGCCAGCTCCGTGCGCGAATAGGCGCGGCCGGTGATCATCGCCTCCTCCAGCCCCTTGCGAAACTCGCCGTACTGCTGGGTCAGCTCGCGGCGCATGTGGGTGATGTCGGCGAAATCGGGGTGCTCCCGCACGGCGCGGGGAATGCTCTTGAGGGGCCCGCGGCGCCCGTAGGCGATCACGCTCACCTTGCCGTTGACCGCCGACAGCTTGACGCGGTAGTTGCCGAGGTCCCACCACACGCGCGACCGCCGCCCCTCGAGGCCCCCGTCGGACCAGGCGAGCGCAAGCTCCTGGCGGCGCTCCAACTCCGCGGCGTCGGTCAGGCCGTGGCGGCGGGCGATGAGATCCAGCGCCTCCTTCGCGGCGGCGCGCGCCGAACGACTGCCGCGGCGCTTGAGGGACAGCAGCAGTTCGACCCGCTTGCTGTCGTCGCTGGCGCACAAGCCCAGCGCGCGGACAGCAGTGATGGTGTCCTCGCGGGCGCGCCGCAGCAG
>Ga0315294_10006922_pt1 | contig 12448 bp, 10 predicted proteins | sample YL17G13_40_MG_FD_203626 | JGI IMG/M metagenome (GOLD analysis project Ga0315294, IMG submission 203626) | Sediment microbial communities from Yellowstone Lake, YNP, Wyoming, USA - YL17G13_40 | ecosystem: Environmental > Aquatic > Freshwater > Lake > Sediment | place: USA: Wyoming | collected...
CTCTTCCCGGCGCTCTGCGCCCTGGCTGTCATGCTCTCGTTCCGCCCCGCGACCGCGCTCGGCGGCCCGGCCTGGCGGTCGTGGGACGCTGGTCTGCGCGAGGCCGGGAACTCGGGCAGACCGGTGCTCGTGGACGTCTACACGGACTGGTGCCGGTGGTGCAAGCGCATGGACCGGGACGTCTACGCGCGGGCCGATGTGGAGAGCTACCTCGCCCGCAAGTTCGTGGCGGTGAAGCTCGACGCGGAGAGCAGCGCCGCCGCGCGCTACGAGGGGCGGGCGTACACCTCGCGCAGTCTGGCGGTGCGATTCGGCGCGACCGGCTACCCCACTACCATGTTCCTGAGCGCGAAAGGGGTCCACCTCGGGAACGTCCCGGGCTACGTGCCGCCCCAGGACTTCCTGTTGCTGCTGCGCTTCATCGGTGACGGGCACGCCGGCCGGGGCGTGAAACTCGATGATTTCTTGCGCGCTGCGAAGGCCAACAAGGCCCGCCCGCGCCGCTGATGGGGCCTGTGCCCGGACTGGAGGCGAACGCGTGACCCTTTTCGATGGCGCCCGGCTCGCAGTGCTCGATACCGAGACCACCGGACTGGATCCCGGCCGGGGAGACGGACTCGTCGAGGTCGCCTGGGTCGCGCTCGACGGGGGCGAGATCGGGGAGACCTGGTCCACGCTCGTGAATCCGGGCCGGCCCATCCCGCCGGACGCCTCCGCCGTGCATGGCATCACCGACCTGATGGTGCGGGACGCGCCTGGCCCGGCGGTGGTTGCGGCCGAGATCGAGTCACGTTGCGCGGGACGTACGCTCGTCTTCCACAACGCAGCCTTCGATCTGCCGTTTCTCGCCGCGCTCCTGCGAGCGGGCGGGCGCGGCCCGCTGTTGCACCCGGTGTTGGACACGCTCGGGCTGGCGCGCGGGCTCGGCGACCCGGGCAGCAACTCGCTGGGCGCGCTCGCGTCCCGCTTCAAGCTGGAGCCCGAGACCGCGCACCGCGCCCTGGGTGACGCGCTCACCGCCGCGCGGCTGCTCCGGGTGCTGGCCGCGCGCTGGGAGAGCGGGCGGGGCGTGCGCACGGTCGCGGAACTGGCCGCCGCGAGCCAGGATGCGATCCGCCTCACGAGCCGGCGCTCGCGCGCCGGATAGCGAGGGCCGTGGGCGTCCTGCCTGTTTGACACCCGCTCGCGGCCGCGAGTAATGATGAGACCCGAAGTCTGGCCGCGTACCTTCCCGCGGGAGCCTCCATGCAGGTGAACAACCCGCCCGAGACGGGACAGCCCGCCCCGGATTTCAAGCTCAAGGGTCCGGGAGGGCAGCCGTTCACCCTCTCCGAGTATCGGGGCAGCCGCAACCTCCTGCTGGCCTTCTATCCGCTGGCGTTCTCGCCCGTCTGCGCGCAGCAGTTGCCCGAGTTGCAGCGGGAGCTGGCGCGGTTCCGGGCGCTCGACACCGAGGTGCTGGGAGTCAGCGTGGATTCGTGGTACTCGAACCAGGAGTTCGCGCGGAAGCTGGGCCTGTCCTTCCCGCTGCTCTCGGATTTCGACCGCGCGGCTTGTGCCGCATACGGAGTGCTCATCCCCGAGCGGGGCTACAGCAACCGCGCATACTTCGTCGTGGACAAGCAGGGGCGCATCGTCTGGCGTGAGATCAGCCCCACGCCCACGGAGATCCCCAGCACCGAGGATGCCCTGGCTGCCCTCGAGGGCCTGGCGTGACCACGGGCCGGACGCCCACCCGCGCCACGCGCGGGCGGCCCGGCCGCAGGCAACCGCCGACGGCGAAGGAGCAATCCACCGTCCTGCTCGTGGGTCGCGAGGGCGCCGCCACCAGCGCGCTCGTCGCATTCCTGCGGGACCAGGGGCTCGGGGTGGTCTGGTCGCGCGATGGCGAGAGCGGCCACAACGCGCTCGATTCGACGCGCGTGGACTGCCTGGTGACCGAGTTGCGCGCGCCGCGTATAGACGGCCTGGACCTGCTTCGCCGGGCCCGCGAGCGCAATCCCGAGGTCTGCGCGGTGCTCGTCACCGAGGGCGCGACCCAGGGCAGGGCCGTCGAGGCCATGCGCCAGGGGGCGGCGGATCTCCAGGTCAAGCCCCTGGATCACGAGAGACTGCTGGCCGTCCTGCGCCGGGGGCTCGAGCGGCAGGCCCTGGTGGCGCGCGTGATCGAGATGGAAGCCGAGCTTGACGAGCGCTTCGGCCTCGAGCGCCTCACCGGACACTCGCGCGCCATCGTCGGAGTGATGGAGCAGGTGCGTCATGTCGCCTCGACGCGTGCCACCGTGCTGATCGAGGGCGAGACCGGAACGGGCAAGCGGTTGGTGGCACAGGCCATCCACCAGAACAGCCCGCGCCGGAGCGAGCGCTTCGTCTGGGTCAACTGCGGAGCGCTCGCCGAGGGCGTCATCGAGAGCGAGTTGTTCGGGCACGGGCGTCTGACTCCTGCCGGCGGGGGAGCCGCGCGGCAGGGGCGATTCGAATTGGCCGACGGCGGCACGCTCTTTCTCGGCGAGATCGGCGGATTATCCCCGACCGTGCAGATCAAGCTGTTGCGCGTGCTGCAGGATCGCTCCTTCGAGCGTGTAGGCGGAAACGAGTCCCTCAAGGCCGACGTGCGTCTCATCGCCTCCACCAGCCGCGACCTTGCAGCCGAGGTGGCGGCCGGACGCTTCCGCGAGGATCTCTACTACCGGCTGAGCGTGGTGCGTGTCCAAATGCCGCCGCTGCGAGCGCGGTCCGAGGACATCCCGCTGCTCGTGGGAGGCTTCATCCGGGAGCTCGATCGCGAGCACGGCCGCCACGTGACGGGCATCACGCGGGGCGCGCTGGACCGGTTGATGCGTTATCCCTGGCCGGGCAACGTGCGTGAATTGCGCAACACCGTCGAGGGCATGATCATGTTCGCCGAGGGGCGCAGGCCGCTCGACCTGTCGGATCTTCCGGACACGCTGCGCGAGGTGGACGGCGCGGGGGAGAAGCTCGAGCTGCGGGTGGGTATGACTGTGGATGAGGCGGAGCGCCGCCTCATCAGCGCCACCCTGAGCCACTGCGGCAACAACAAGCCGCGGGCGGCCTCCATGCTGGGCATCGGGCTGCGCACGCTCTACCGCAAGCTGCAGTCCCGCGGAGCCCCGCCGGGACGCGGAACAGGCGGGCAGCGCCCCTCTCCAGGGGGTGCTAAGACCCGCCGGCCCGCTTGCCGATAACGAGCCTAATCCGGGACGGTGTGAGTCGTCCCGGCAACCAGGCCCCGCCTGGCCTCCGGAGGTCGGAATCGTGTCTTCCCAAGCGGATGGCTTCGAGCGCGACGATCAGCGGGCTTCCTCGCCGGGGAAGATCCTGTCGTTCCCTCGTCGATCCGCCCCCGAATGGTTGGTGGGGACGGCGGACGGCCTGTACGCGGCCCGCGGCCCGTACGACGACACCACCGACGAGGCACCCACAGAGACGCTCCCGCAGCCCGTCCTCAGGCGACCCGGGGGCCCGGTGTCTCTGCCCGAACCAGCGGCGAACGCCGAGTCGGTAGTGATGGGGGCGGAGACCGAGAAGGCGTTGGAAACGGAGGTCGCTGCCGCGCCCGCCCGGCCGCGCCGCGTCGGGCCGCCCGGGGTCTGGGCGCCGGTCGCGAGCAGCGTGCCGACCCTCAAGCTGGGGCTGCACGCCGAGCCCGAACCGGTCGAGGACGTGAGCGCCGCGGCTTCCGCAGCACGCCTCCACGGGCTGCCCGGCCGTGGCGAGGATCTCCCGCGCACGGTTGCGACCCCACCTCCACCTCCACCCCAGCTCGCCGCCCTGCAGGAACCATGGTGGGTCATCGCGCTCGACAGCCTGCGCACCAGCCGCTCCGTGCAGATCGGAGCGGCCGTCGCGCTCGCGGCACTCGTCCTGCTGGCCTGCTGGTTGTGGCCGCGCGGCGCGGGCATCACGGCACTGTCGGAACTACGGCGCCATCCGTCGCGCTTTGATGGCCGGACCGTGACCGTGCGTGGACGGATCGGGGACGACGTCTTCGCCGTCGGCGCCGGCTGGGCCTTCTACCTGGTGCAGGGGCGCGACACGATCGTGACGTTCACGCGCACCCAGATGCCGAAGCCCCACCAGATCATCACCGTGAAGGGACAGGTCAGCACGGGGTTCCTCGACGGCGTCCCGCGCCAGGCCCTCTTCGAGGACGCCACCGGGACGCGGTAGGCGGACCCTTCGTCACGCTCCACTCCGGCGTCCCCGTGGGCGATTCGGGCCGCATCCCACGCGGTCCCGCACCGAATCGCGTCCGTGTATGAAAATGCCCCCACTTGACATGGCGGACCGTTCTTGCCAGCTTGGCGGCACCTGCAGGTGACCGCTAGGCAGTCCGTGCCGTTTTGGCAAGACTGGCAAGGCGGTCCCGGGGACGTTCTCAGATCCAGACTGGTCGAAACAGCCCGACGACTACGGCTCGTGTGACCGGTGTGGCCGCTCGACAGCACGGGCGAGGACGGCGCGACAATCGCAGAATCATGACGCGCGCAGTCACGGTCCGATCCGGCCAGGCTCCCGGGCGGGTCCGGGCGCAGCTACGTCCATGTGGCCCCGCTGGGGCCGGCAAGAACCCACAAGGAGGAACTCATGAAGATCCAGCCTCTCGCTGACCGCATCCTGGTCCGTCGCATCGAGGAGAAGGAGACCGTGCGGGGCGGCATCATCATCCCCGACACCGCCAAGGAGAAGCCCCAGGAGGGTGAGGTCGTCGCCGTGGGCCCCGGCCGCATGGGCGACGATGGCAAGCGCCTCGTCATGGAGGTCAAGAAGGGCGATCGCGTGCTGATTGGCAAGTACAGCGGCACGGAAGTGAAGATCGACGGAGTCGAGTACACGATCCTCCGCGAGGACGACGTGCTCGGGATCCTGTCGTCCCCGAAGTAGCCCATTCGCGGCTCTCCGGCCTGGCGGCCGGGCGGAGCCCGTTCTCATCCTAAGGAGGCGTCATGGCAGCGAAGCAACTGGTCTTCAGCGAGCAGGCGCGCGCCAAGATCCTTGAGGGCGTGGAGATCCTGGCCAAGGCGGTCAAGGTCACCCTCGGACCGCGCGGGCGGAACGTCGTGCTGGACAAGAAGTGGGGCTCCCCGACCGTGACCAAGGACGGCGTGACCGTCGCAAAGGAGATCGAGCTCGAGGATCCGTTCCTCAACATGGGCGCGCAGATGGTGCGCGAGGTGGCCTCGAAGACCTCCGACGTGGCCGGCGACGGCACCACCACCGCGACCCTGCTGACCGAGTCCATCTTCCGCGAGGGCATCAAGAACGTCACTTCTGGCGCCGCGCCGATGGCCGTCAAGCGCGGCATCGACAAGGCCGTCGAGACGGTGGTCGAGGAACTCAAGAAGCTGAGCCGGACCGTCAAGGAGAACCGCGAGATCGAGCAGGTTGCCACCATCTCCGCGAACGGTGACAACTCCATCGGCAAGATCATCGCCGAGTGCATGGACAAGGTCGGCAAAGACGGCACGATCACGGTGGAGGAGGCCAAGTCCATCGAGACCACCCACGAGCTCGTCGAGGGCATGCAGTTCGACAAGGGCTACGTCTCGCCGTACTTCGTGACCGAGAAGGAGAACATGGAGGCCGTCCTCGAGGACGCCTTCATCCTGCTCTACGAGAAGAAGCTCTCGAATATGAAGGACCTGCTGCCGATCCTCGAGAAGATCGCGCAGCGCGGCAAGCCTCTGCTCATCGTGGCCGAGGACGTCGAGGGCGAGGCGCTCGCCACCCTGGTCGTCAACAAGCTGCGCGGCACGCTGGCGGTGTGCGCGGTGAAGGCGCCGGGCTTCGGCGATCGCCGCAAGGCCATGATGGAGGACATCGCGGTCCTCACCGGCGGCAAGGTCATCACCGAGGATCTCGGCATCAAGCTCGAGAACGCCAAGGTCGAGGACCTGGGCAAGGCCAAGCGCATCACGGTGGACAAGGAGAACACCACCATCGTCGAGGGCGCGGGCAAGAAGGCCGACATCCAGGGCCGAATCGGGCAGATCAAGAAGGAGATCGAGGACACGACCTCCGACTATGATAGCGAGAAGCTGCAGGAGCGGCTCGCGAAGCTCGCCGGTGGCGTGGCGGTGATCAACGTCGGCGCCGCGACCGAGACCGAGATGAAGGAGAAGAAGGCCCGCGTCGAGGACGCGCTGCACGCGACCCGTGCGGCGGTCGAGGAGGGCATCGTGCCGGGCGGCGGCGTGGCGTATCTGCGCAGCCTCGCGGCGCTCGAGCGGCTTGCCAAGGAGCTCGAGGGCGACGAGAAGGTCGGCGTGATGATCGTCAAGCGGGCGCTCGAGCAGCCACTGCGCACGCTGTGCGAGAACGCCGGGCTCGAGGGCTCGATCATCGTCGAGAAGGTCAAGGCCTATAGGGGTGAAGAGAAGTTCATGGGCTTCGACGTGGACAAGGAAAGCTACGTCGACATGTTCAAGGCCGGCATCATCGACCCGACCAAGGTCGCGCGCTTCGCGCTGCAGAACGCCGCGAGCGTGGCGAGCCTGTTGCTGACCACCGAGGCACTCGTCACGGAGATCCCGGAGAAGAAGAAGGCGCCGGCCATGCCAGGTGGCGGTGGTGGCTACGGCGGCGAGGACTTCTAGGCCTCGACGCATCGAGGCAACTCACCGAAGGTGTGCGGGCGGCCCGGACGAAAGTCCGGGCCGTTCGCGCGATGGTACGCCCCGCAGGGGCGCCGATTTGGAGGTGGAGGTCCTCTGAGGACTTGGTCACAGGGACTCAAGGGAACCGCAAGGGCGTGACCGTGAGGGAGCGGCCGAAGGGCATCAGGGGAAGTACCGGGCCGTAGTCGAGGGAGGCGACTCCGAAGGCGAACCGGTCGGCCAAAGGTGGTGTTTGCGCCTCCGGGCTGCCATCGGGCACACTATCGTTCCGCGTTTCCCACGGGCAGGCTCTTCGGGGGGAGTTGCCCCCGCGTTCGCCATCCCGGCCTCCAGGAGTCCGAAGTGATCGCAGCGACCCAACTCAAGGTGGGCATGGTCATCATGCACAACAGCAAGCCGCACCGCGTGACGAACGTGCTGCACGTCACGCCCGGGAACTGGCGCGGCATGGTGCAGACCCGCCTCGTGAACATCGAGACCGGCAGCAATGCCGAGCACCGGTTCCGCTCCGAAGACAAGGTGGACCGCGCCCCGCTCGAGGAACACAAGCTCCAGTACTCGTACCGCGCCGGCGACGACTACCACTTCATGAACACGGAGAGCTACGAGATGATGTCGCTCCACGCCGACGTGCTGGGTGACAACGCCGGCTACCTCACCGAGGGCATGCTGATCGAGGCCATGTACTACGAGGGCCGCGTGGTTGGCATTGAGGTGCCGATGTTCATCGAGCTGGAGGTGAAGGAGACGAGCCCCAACATCAAGGGTGCGGCGGTACAGAACACCGCGAAGCCCGCGATCCTGGTGACCGGGCTCGAGATCAAGGTGCCGCCCTACATCGAGATCGGCGACCGCGTGAAGATCGACACGCGCACGGGGGATTTCGTCGAGCGCGTGTAGACGCTGCGGCTGCGACACCACCGCCACTGCGGGGTCGCCCGGGGCGGCGGTCCCGATTCGGCCACCGCGCCAGAAAAGCACCACCCCGCTTACCTTGAGGCAGGCGGGGTGGTCATAGCGGGAGAGGCATCCAAAGTCTTGGGGGCCGCACCCAAGGGTCTTCGAACACCATCTCCCACAGCCTGCTCTTCCGATGGCCCTTCCACGAAAAGGATTCGCGGAGATTCCCGCTGCGCAGCGAATGTACGCCTTCTCGGAGCGGGTGAAGGACTTGAAGATGGTGGAGGTGCAGGCGGGACGGAGCGCGGATAGTCAGACCAAACATCCACGTGAACGGCCCGGCGGCACTTGGTCTCACTTCCGGCCGCGAGGCTCGAGTCCGTGCTCGCGCCGGACCCGGACGCGCATCGCAGCGCATGGGGTTGCGCGCCCCCGGACGCCTGGTGGCTACGCCCGCGCCAGCAGTTCGAAGATCTCCGCGTTCGTCTTGCAGCGGTTCATCAACTCGAGCAGCTTGGTCATCGCCTCCTGCGAGTGGAGGCCGGCGAGGCCCCGCCGCAACATGTGGAGTCGCGGGACGATCTCGGACGGGTAGAGCTTCTCCTCCTTGCGCGTGCCGCTCTTGGCGACGTCGATGGCCGGGTAGATGCGGCGCTCGGCCAACTCCCGCGACAGGTAGATCTCGCTGTTCCCGGTGCCCTTGAACTCCTCGAAGATGACCTGGTCCATGCGCGAACCGGTGTCGATCAGCGCGGTGCCCGCGATCGTCAGCGAGCCGCTGCCCTCGATCTTGCGGGCGGCGCCGAAGATCATGCGCGGCGCCTGCATTGTGGTGGCGTCGAGTCCGCCCGAGAGCGTGCGTCCCGAGCCCTCGGAGGCGTTGTTGTAGGCGCGCGACAGGCGGGTGATGGAATCGAGCAGCAGCACCACGTCCTTGCCCTCGAGCACCTGGCTCGCCACGGTCTCCATGGCGCGCTCGGTGGTCTCGATGTGTTCCTGGATGGTCATGTCGCTCGAGGCGGCGATGACGTTCGCGGGCGTGTTGCGCCGGAAGTCGGTGACCTCCTCGGGGCGTTCGTCCACCAGCAGCGCGTAGATCGCCACTTCGGGATGGTTGTGCGCAACCGAGGCGGCGATACTCTGCAGGATGCGGGTCTTGCCGGCCTTGGGCGGCGAGACGATCAGGCAGCGCTGGCCGCGGCCGAGCGGGGCGATGATGTCGATACAGCGTCCGGTGGTGCGGTCGCCGTAGGGCGGACTTCCCTGGCCGGGCAGCAGCTCGAGGATGAACCGCTCCGTCGGGTCGAGTGCCGCTCCCGCCTGCTGCAGGTCACGGAGCAACTCGAGGCCTTGCCGCCTGGCGAGCTGGTTGTTACCACCACCACCACCGCCGCCACCGCCGCCGCGCCCGCGGCGCCGGGGGCGCAGGCCCCGCGGGCGCTGGCCGCCCAGGGCGCTCGCGTATGGCTGCGGTGAGGCGTTGCTGAGCGGGCGGCCGCCGCCGCGGCGACCGCTACGGCGGCGATTGCCGGGCCCCGGTGGCCCAGCGGGGCCGGACGGCGTTCCGCCTTGCGCGCCAGCTTGGGGTAGACCTGGGTCACCCGCGACCGACCCCGGTTGCTGTGGCGGTCGTGGTCCTCGTGGCCGGCGGCGACGTGATCTCATGGACATTCCTTCTTCGGGTCCCTCGCCCCGGCGCCGGATGAGGCGACTGCGGGTGCGCCAGCGAGTGGACGCGGGGTGTTCACTGGGGGGCCGCGCAGGGAAGCCCACGCGGGCGCGGAACGGACTCCACCGCGCCCGCGGGCCTCTACCCGCCGACCCTCACTCCTCCTTCTGCAGCTTGTAGCCAGCCGGGAAGCCGTTCACCGTCTCCTTCGCGCCGGTGCGCTTTGCGTCCACCGTGAACGTCGTCTCCGCGTCCTTCGCCTCGGCGTCCTTCGTGGCCTAGCCGGCGCCGACCAGGCCCTTCTCCATCAACTCCCGCATCCGGGGGCGAAGGTGAGCTCGGCGTACCGCTTCTTCTCCGGCTCCAGGCTCCAGATGACTTCCCGGCCAATCTGGGTGGTCGAGACCGACGTGCGCGGCTTGCCGCCGCCGGCGAGCGTCTTGAACCGGCCGGTGTAAGTGAACTCGTCCTCGGAGCGGCTCTTGTCCCCGGCCAAGATCAGCGTGCGGCTGGTGGTCCCGTTGCCGAAACCGCCCAGGCCCTCGGAAACGGACTTCTCCTTGATCACCACGTCCGCGCTCGCGAGGAAGCCGGCAGGAGCGCGAGGATCAGGGCGGGGCGCCGCTCACGAGAGGAGCGACGACCGGATGCGATGAGACGTGGCATCCGCCGCCTGGATCCTCCTCGGAGCGTGTGCGAGGGCATTATCGCCGCAGGGCCATCACTTGTCCAGAGGCTCCGGCTGGCTCAGGGCCGCCGGGGGTGCCACTCGGTCTCGGGGGCGCCGGCTCGCCGGTTACACCAGCGCGCCATGACGAAGAGCAGATCCCCGAGACGGTTCAGGTAGCGCACCAGGCACAACTCGATCGGCTCGACCTGAAGCAGGGCCACGGTCCGGCGTTCGGCCCGGCGGCAGACCGCGCGCGCGACATGCAATTCGGCTCCAAGCGCGGAGCCACCCGGCAGCACGAGGCTCGTAAGTGGCGCCAACTCGGTGTCGAGCCGGTCGATCCAGCGTTCGAGCGCGGCCACGTCCTCATCACAGATGCGCTCCTGTTTCGCCGGCAGGTCCGGCGTGACGGCGGCAAGTTCCGCTCCGATGTGGAAGAGCTTGGATTGGATCGTGGCGAGCTCGGCGGCCAGCCACCCGTCGAGGTCAAGGGTGCGAACCACGCCCAGCACGGCGCTCAGCTCGTCCACGCTGCCGCAGGCCTCCACGCGTGCGGCGTCCTTGAAGACCCGGCCGGGGCCCAGCAGTCCGGTTGTGCCATCGTCGCCGGTGCGGGTGTAGATGCTCATGGGCGGCAGTCTAGGGTGGGTTGCGAACGGGCACAAGGCTTCCGTTCCGGGCCTTCCTTGCCTCGTGGCCCCGACTGGGCAAAGATGGGCGCCCGTTCGGCCTTCCGGACACCTCTCCCAGGATGCCCATGACCATTCGAACCTTCCTTTCTTCCGTCCTGCGCGGCGAGGAGGCTGCCGAGCTCACGCCCCCGACGCGCGAACGCCTCGAGACCTTCGCAGCGGAGGCGCTCCGCGAACGCTCCCTGACGATGGTGCGCGACGAGTGCGCGGCCCGCCTGCGCCAGTCCGGCAGCACTCCCGGCGTGGAGTATCTGCTCGGCCTGGCCTGTGCCCTCAACGGCGAGACCGAGCGCGCCCTGCAGACGTTGCTTGCTCTGGGGGAGCGGTTGGTCGCGGTGGGGCAGTGGGAGCCCCTGGCCGCCGTAGCCGAGCGGAGCCTGGTGCTGGAGGAGACGCACGCCGGGGCGCGGCTGCTGGTGCGCGCGCACGAGGGTCTGGCGCGCGACCCGGAGCGGATCGAGGCACTCGAGCGCGCCTTCCGCATCCTCACCGACGACCTCGATCTCGGTCTGCTGCTCGCGGAGCGGCTGGGCGAAGCGGGCGAGGGTGATTTGCGCCGGCAACTGCTGGCCGAGATGATGCCCGCGTTCGCGGCCGAGGACCGTTTCACCGGGCTCGAGGAGGCGGCGCTCGAGTTCGTCGAGCACGGAGCCGTGGACGGGCTCGTGGACCTGGTCAGGGCGCTGCCCGCTCCGGCGGAACGCGGCGAGATCGAGCCGTGCGACCAACTCGTGCGCATCGCTCTGCCCGAGGTGTCGCGCGCCGGCCGCGCGGGTGAATGCGAAGCGGCCCTGCGCGCTGTGGCCAAGGCCGCGGTGGAGAAAGAGGGCGGTGCGGGTGGTGAGCGCTTCCGCGGCGCGCTCGTCGAGACCCTGCGCCAGGGGCCGGGCGCGGCGCTGCCCGATGCAGCCGTGGTGATCGCGACTTCGGGCGTGGCCGAGCGGGCGCGCCCGCTGCTCAAGGCCCTCGAGCGCTTCGACCGCATCGCCGCATTGCCGCCGGGCCGCGCGGTCTGGCACGGGACCCTCCAGGCCGGCCGGGTAATCGCGGACGATGGCGAGGTCGTGGTGCTCGACTTCGCGCGCTCGAAGAACCACCGCATGCCATACGACGCCGCGAAGCGCTCGCTCCTGCCGATGGCGGAGGACGACCTGCGGTTGCTGCAGCTCGCGCGGCCCGCCGAGATGAAGCGTCTGCGCGTCGAGGAACCCGCCGAGGTGCTGGCGCGCGCTCTCAAGGCGATCGGCGGCGCCGGCGATGCGCAACGGCTCAAGGTGTTCCTGGTGGGCACCGACCTGGTGCCGCTCGAGGAGTGGAACCTGTTCTGGCGGCAGGCGCGCGCAGCGGCCTGCGGGCATCCCCGCATCGATGCCTCGCGGGCCTTCGAGCAGTCCTACCGCCTGCGGGCCGAGGGCGAGGCCGCCCCGACCACCGGGGAGGGCGTGGCGGACGCGCCGCTGCCGGGCCTCGCGGTCAACAAGCCCGCCCGCGCGAACCTCGCGACCCTGCGCAAATTCCTCTCGCAGCACCCGGCCGCCGAGCCGGCGCTGACGCAGCGCTTCGGGAAGTTCGTCGAGCGCACCATGCTTGACGCAGAGGGCGAGCGCGTGGACCGCGCGCGGGCGGGACTCTACTTCGCGCGCTGGTTCCCCGAGCGTGGCGCGGACTGGACCGGGGTGCTCGGGACCCTGTGGGAGCAGGGCGTGGCGGTCACCGACCTTTCGGGGGAGGCGGAGCAACTGGCGCTGCTTGCCGTCTCGCATGCGCCCGGGGTGGTGTCCGATGCGATCCTCTCCGCGCTCGACTCGCGCTTCTCGGCCGTGCGCGAGGAGGCCGTGAGGTTGCGCGCGCTGCTCGACGATGACGGGCGCTCGGAACT
>Ga0315294_10006923_pt1 | contig 12447 bp, 8 predicted proteins | sample YL17G13_40_MG_FD_203626 | JGI IMG/M metagenome (GOLD analysis project Ga0315294, IMG submission 203626) | Sediment microbial communities from Yellowstone Lake, YNP, Wyoming, USA - YL17G13_40 | ecosystem: Environmental > Aquatic > Freshwater > Lake > Sediment | place: USA: Wyoming | collected...
TTCAAAGCTTCCCGAGCCTTCCCCAAATCCTCTTCTTTAACCAAAACATCAAGATCAGTGACATCTCTCTTACTGCCATAACAAGAGGCAGCAGCACCAGCAAACAAAGCCCAACAAACACCAGCAGAATCAAGCCTATCTCTTATCACCAAAAGCTCTGCTTTCAAAGCTTTGTTGTCCTCCATTGCGATCATCCCACATCATTCAACATGTGCTGCTTAAAGAAGATATTCGAAAACGTGGGCTCTTGAACAAACTCGCTTAGCATCAATTTTGCTCCTTTACATAGTGTTCAACGTTCTAGAAGAGTTTGCCTAGCGACGTTTCCACCAAACATATGACTGAAATATTATCTTCAGTTCAAAACCAGAATATGGTGCAGCGGGCAGGATTCGAACCTGCGAACCCCTACGGGAAAGGATAGCTCATAGGGGCCACTCAAGGCCAAAAGATCCGATCTTGAGTCCTTCACCTTTGACCTGGCTTGGTTACCGCTGCACTCACAAACAGATTTCAAGTCTTTCTTATTAATTATTTCCCAAATCTTAAAGATTGATTGTTCTGTATGCTTGTATGAATTCTCTGGCAAACGTGTCTGCGTACTTTTCTGTTCCTTTGTGTTTTGCGTCCACGCCTATTCTAATGTGATGGTAAAATTCGTGGAGGATTACGAACGGGTTTTTCAGTGTGTCGCTGTTTAGCACGGAGATCATGTGGTTTTTTTGGCTGTAGCATCCGAAAGCTTTCGTTTTGTGTCCTTTTGGTAAGCCGACTTTCAACCGTGGTGTCTCTACGTTGTAGTGTTTTGCCAGCTGCTCCAGAGCCTCTTCTGTCTTTCCGTTAGCGATAAGCCACACGATCAGAGCCTTGAATCTCATTTCTTCCAAGATCTATTCCTTAAACGGTTCATGTTACCCGTCAACAAATACTTTATGCGTCAATAAGCCTAAATGTAGGCTGCAAACGCTCCAAATACACAGAAACTTGTCGCAATGTACAAAAAAGTTTATTAGCTAGCGGTGTATGCTAGCTTTCTAACCTTTAACATTGGAGATCATTTTTCGGTTGGAGGAAATTTGAAATTTGAGAAAACCCGCGTCATATAATATTCTCCAAACATGCGCAGACATTGAATGGCGGGGAGTCGGTTAGTTATGGAAGAAATTTCGAAAGAAGACACACATCTCGTGCTCAGAGCATTCTTCAAGGAAATAGGACTGGTTCGCCAGCATCTAGACTCGTTCAACGACTTCATAGACCATGGCCTGCAGGAAGTAATAGATGAAGTAGGCGAAATTTCCATAGAGGTTCCCGAAAGGCCCTATAAGGTGAAGCTGGGCCAGATCTGGATAATAGATCCACAGACTAGAATAACTGGTCCATACGCCACGGAAGTGGACGGGACAAAACACGAAATCTACCCGCTGGAGGCAAGACTTCGAAACCTGACTTACGCTGCTCCCATAGCTCTTGAAATGACGCCGGTCATAGATGGAAGGGAACAGGACACGGAGCTAGTTTACGTTGGCAACATTCCAGTGATGCTGAAGTCAAAACTTTGTTTCCTCTCACAGCTCTCAAGAGAGGAACTGATCGCATGCGGCGAAGACCCAGATGATCCAGGCGGCTACGTCGTGGTCAACGGATCAGAACGAGTAATTGTAGCTATGGAAGACTTGGCGCCAAACCGTGTCATGGTGGATATTGATGACAAAGGTGTCACACCAGTTTATCAGTCCAAGATCTTCTCTACAACCGTCGGGTTTAGGGCAAGAATCGAGTTGAAGCTCAAACCGGATGATGCGATTTACGTGTCGATTCCAGGCGTGCCCACTGAGATACCCTTCGTTGTGTTGATGCGCGCCTTGAACATGGAATCGGACAAGGAGATCGCTGAATCTGTCTCTCTTGACAAAGAGATTCAAACTCAGTTGGATGCTTCCTTTGAAAAATCTCTCGGTGTAGACAACCCGAAGGACGCTGTGCTTTTCATCGGAAACCGTGTGGCTCACGGTCAGGTTGAAGAGTACCGTGTGCAAAAGGCTGAAAGCGCAATAGACAAGAACTTTTTGCCGCATATAGGCAGAACCACTCAAAACAGAAAAGACAAAGCCCTCTTTCTGAGCGAAATGGCATGCAAAGCCATAGAACTTAAGCTTGGAAAAAGACAGCCAGACGACAAGGACCACTTCAAAAACAAGCGACTGAGACTCGCCGGACCGTTACTTGCGGACTTGTTCAGAGTGGCATTCCGCAATTTGACCCGAGACATGAAGTATCAGCTTGAACGCATCGGCGTGAAAGGCCCAATGATCACTGTCTCATTAGCCGTGCGACCTGGCATCATTTCAGAGAGATTCCAACATTCACTCGCAACAGGAAACTGGGGAAGAGGAAGAGTCGGCATAACCCAACTGCTGGACAGAACAAACCACATCTCAACCCTCAGCCACCTCAGAAGACTGCAATCACCACTCAGCCGAAGCCAACCAAACTTCGAAGCCAGAGACCTACACGCAACCCACTGGGGACGTCTCTGCCCCAACGAAACACCCGAAGGTTCAAACTGTGGCCTAGTCAAAAACCTAGCCTTATCAGCATGCATCTCAGTCGGCGTGAACCCAGAGAAGATCAAGCAGCTACTCATCAGCGAGGGAGTCATGCCAATTATCGAAGCGAACGAAACCCTGAGACTTTCAGGAGCAAAAACCTTCATAGACGGAAACATAATCGGCTACTGCAACTCGCCAGATGAACTTTCCCGCGGGCTCAGAGACAGACGCAGAAGAGGAGAAATATCAACAGAAGTCAACGTAGCCTACTTCTCAAAGCTGCAGGGCGAAAGAGCCGAACTCTACGTCAACTGCGACGAAGGAAGAGTCAGACGCCCACTCATAATCATAGAAGAAGGCATGCCGAAACTGCAGATGGAGCACATCGAAAAGATGGCCTCAGGAGAATGGTCCTGGGAAGACCTCGTCAAAAATGGCATAATCGAATACTTAGACGCTGAAGAAGAAGAAAACGCCTACATCGCCCTCAACGCCAAAGACATAACCCAAGAAAACACGCACCTAGAGATTGCAGTCTACACAATTCTAGGAATCTGTGCCTCAACAGTCCCGTATGCTGAACACAACCAGTCACCACGAAACTCGTATCAAGCAGCAATGGCAAAACAAGCGTTAGGCGTTTACGCAACGAACTTCCAGCAGCGAGTAGACTCAAGATCGCACATTTTGCACTATCCGCAAGTGCCCATTGTTGAAACAGCGCTCATGGAGACGATGGGGTACAAACTCCGCCCATCCGGACAAAACTGCTTAGTAGCCGTCCTGTCCTTCGAAGGCTATAACATGGAAGACGCTCTGGTATTCAGCAAGGCCTCAATAGAACGAGGATTGGGTCGCTCCACATTTTACAGAATATATGAAGCAGAATGCCGCCAGTACTTGGGAGGCCTCAGAGACAAGTTCCTGTTGCCTGAACCTGGAACAAGAGGCTTCAGAGGAGAACAATACTACAGGCTGCTTGAACCAGACGGCATAATAGGCCTCGAATCAGGCGTCGCAGGCGGCGATGTTCTAGTAGGCAGAATCAGCCCGCCGAGATTCCTTGAAGAATACAAGGAGTTTGAAGTGAAAGGCCCGTCCATGCGAGACACATCCGTGGACATGCGCCCCTCCGAAAACGGAATCGTCGACGCAATATTCATAACACAATCAAGCGAAGGCAGCAAACTCGTGAAAGTCAGAGTCCGCGACCAACGAGTGCCAGAACTGGGCGACAAGTTCGCCTCAAGACACGGGCAGAAAGGTGTCATAGGCCTAATCGTGCCCCAAGAAGACCTGCCTTTCACAGAAGACGGCATAGTTCCCGACATAATCATCAACCCGCACGCCATCCCCTCAAGAATGACTGTAGGACAGTTTATTGAATCATTAGCTGGAAAAGCGGGTGCGGCCAGAGGAAAACCAGCCGATGGCACTCCGTTCTCAGGCGAGAGCTCAGGAGAAGTGAGAAAAGCCCTTGTCCGCCTCGGATTCAGCCACACTGGCGCCGAAGTTTTCTACAATGGAGTCACAGGCGAAAAGTTCGTGGCAGAGATATACATCGGCGTTGTCTACTATCAAAAACTGCACCACATGGTGGCGGATAAGATACATGCTAGGGCCCGCGGCCAAGTACAGATGCTGACAAGGCAGCCGACTGAAGGCAGAGCCAGAGGCGGAGGCCTCAGGTTCGGAGAAATGGAGCGAGACTGCCTTATTGGACATGGAGCAGCCATGGTTCTGAGAGACAGGCTGCTGGAAGAATCAGACAAGTACACGCTGTACATCTGCGAAACGTGCGGCCACATAGCTTACTACGATATGAAGCAGAGAAAATATGTGTGCAAATTATGCGAAGACAAGGCAAAGATTGCGCCCGTCGTAGTGTCTTACGCTTTCAAGCTGCTTCTGCAGGAACTCATGAGTCTCTGTATCTCGCCGAAACTGAAACTGAAGGAGAAGGCATGACATGTCATCAGAGGAAATAATCCATAAAGTCGTAGACAGAGTAGACTTCGGCTTATTCTCACCGCAAGACGTACGCAAACTATCAGTTGTAGAAATACAGACACCTGACACTTATGACGAAGACGGGGCGCCAATCACTGCTGGCTTGATGGATGGTAGACTCGGGACGCTTGAGCCGAGACAGAGGTGCAAGACCTGCGGCAACACCGCAATCAGATGTCCAGGCCATTTTGGGCATATCGAGCTAGCCGTCCCCATAGTGCACATTGAATTCACGAAGCTGATTCACGAGCTCCTCAGAGCAACATGTCGAAACTGCAGCAGAATACTCTTGCCAGACGAGACTGCCGCTAAAGTCCGTAGCAAACTTGACAAGACCAAGCAACTTCTAGGTCTCGTGCCAGATGAAGTTTACAAACTTATACTGCATGAAACAAAGGTCAAGCAGTGCCCTCACTGTGGAGCCATGCAGAACAAGATTGTTTTCGAGAAACCCACAAAATTCAGCGAACAAATCCCTGAGACAGGCTCTGAGTCAATAACCCCAAGCATGACACGCGAAAGACTGGGACGCATATCTGACGAAGATCTTGAGCTGCTGGGATTTGACCCGAGAGCTGCGCGTCCAGAATGGATGGTGCTGCAGGTTCTTCCAGTTCCACCCGTTTACGTTCGTCCCTCGATCACGTTGGAGTCAGGCATCCGTTCAGAAGACGACTTAACCCACAAACTCGTGGACATCATCCGCATCAACCAGAGATTGAAAGAGAACATGGATGCTGGCGCACCCACACTTATCATTCAAGATCTCTCAGAACTCTTACAATACCATGTTACGACTTACTTCAACAACGAAGCCTCAGGAATACCTCCAGCAAGACACCGCTCAGGCCGAGCCCTAAAAACACTGTCGCAGAGATTGAAGGGCAAAGAAGGAAGATTCAGAAGCAACCTCTCAGGAAAAAGAGTAGACTTCTCAGCACGCACAGTTGTTTCTCCAGACCCCAACCTCGACATAAACGAAGTCGGAGTCCCCCTGGAAATAGCCATGCGCTTATCCGTCCCAGAAAAGGTAACTGAGTGGAACATCGAAGAAATGAGAAAGTTCATAACAAATGGCCCTGAAAAATATCCAGGCGCACTCTACATAATCCGACCAGACGGCAAACGCATCAGACTCGAATTCGTCGTTGACAGATCAAAAATCGCTGAAGCCGTCGAACTAGGCTTCATCGTCGAAAGACACCTCAACAATGGCGACATAGCCATCTTCAACCGTCAACCATCACTTCACCGCATGTCAATAATGGCTCACTACGTCCGCGTATTGCCCTACAAAACATTCCGTCTACACCTCTGCGTGTGTCCACCCTACAACGCAGACTTTGACGGAGACGAAATGAACCTGCACGTACCTCAGAGCGAAGAAGCACGCGCAGAGGCACTTCTACTGATGCAGGTTCAGGATCAGTTACTTTCACCCAGATTCGGAGGCCCAATAATCGGCGCCATCCGAGATTTTATCACCTCCGCATATCTCTTCACGCGGAGAAGCAACTACCTAACAAGAAACGAAGTGAACCGAATAGTTCTCGGAGCAGGATACTACGGACCGCTCCCCGAACCCAAAATCAAGGAGCCGCAGCCACTCTGGACAGGCAAGCAAATATTCAGCCTATTCCTGCCTAAAGACATGAACTACGTTCTGAAAGCCAACATCTGCCAAGGCTGCACAAAATGCGTCGATGAAGACTGTCCGCATGACGCATACGTCGTCGTCAAAAACGGCGAACTTGTCAGCGGAGTAATAGACAGGCGCTCAATAGGCGCAGAGCAGTCTGAAAGCCTTCTCCACAGAATCATTAAAGATTATGGAACACAGGCTGGCCGCGAGTTCCTGAACAGAATCACACACATGCTGAAGCTTTTCATAACCATGCGAGGCTTCACCTACACATACGACCAGCTAGTGCTCTCACCGAAAGCTGAAAACAGAATAAGAAAAACGATGGATCGCATTGAGAAGAAAATACTTGAACTCATCGACAGCCACACCAAAGGAACCCTTCCAAGACTGCCAGGACAAACCCTTGAAGACTCATTCGAAATATACGTCATGAACGAACTGGCAAAGGCAAGAGACGAATCAGGCAGGATAGCAGACGAAGACTTCACGTTGGACAACGCAGGCATCGTGATGACCCGAACAGGCGCAAGAGGCTCAAGCCTCAACATCGGCCAAATCAGCGCCTGCGTAGGACAACAAGCTGTCCGAGGCAAAAGAATCCTAAGAGGCTACGTAGGCCGCGCTCTTCCACATTTCAAAGCAGGAGACGCGACGCCCAAAGCCAGAGGCTTTGTTTACTCCTCATACCAGACAGGACTGGATGTCATAGAGTTCTTCTTCCACTCCATGGGTGGCCGCGAAGGCTTGGTGGACACAGCCGTCAGAACACAGCAAAGCGGCTACATGCAGCGAAGACTCATTAACGCACTTGAACACATACGCCTCGAATACGACAACACCGTCAGAAACTCAGCCGGCGACATCATCCAATTCCAATACGGTGAAGACGGCGTGGACCCAGCTAAAAGCGACCATGGAAAAGCCGTGAACACAAGCCGGCTTGTAGACCAGTTGAAAATAGCTAAAGAAAGAGGCAAACCCGCAACAGCAGAGTACATAAAGAAAAACCTCAAAGAAGCCGAAGAAGTCTTGACACCGATCCTCATAGATGAACTCAAACAGAACCTCACAAAAGCAGAGCTGAGCAACTCCGGCGTAGACAAGGCAATAAGCTCAACGGTTGAGCATTATAAACGGGCTTTAATGGAGCCAGGCGAAGCCGTCGGAATAGTTGCCGCTCAGTCAATAGGCGAACCTGGAACTCAGATGACCCTCAGAACTTTTCACTATGCAGGAGTCAGAGAGCAAAACGTAACCCTCGGACTGCCAAGACTGATAGAGATTGTTGACGCTAGACGGATTCCATCCACGCCTATCATGACGATCTACTTGGATGAAGTGCACAGGAAAAATCGGGAAGCCGCAGTGAAAATCGCTCGAAACATCATATTCACAACGCTAGAAAATCTGACACAGGCGATTTACGAGGACCTATTACATGAAGAAGTGGTTGTTGAGCTAAACAAAACCATGATGGAAGATCGCGAGGTGACAATGGAGGAATTGAAGGAAGCCCTTCAGATTCCGAACTGTACAGTGAAAACAAAGGGCAACACGTTGTACCTTCAACCCAAAAAGGTTGATGCTCTAAGGAAACTCCGTGACAAGGCCCCTTCAGCTCACGTGAAAGGCGTTGTAGGCATAAGACGCGTGCTGGTCACAGAGGAACATGGCGAATGGGTCATCCGAACAGACGGTTCAAACCTATCGAAAATCTTGGAAATCCCTGGAATAGACACTTCGAGAACCACGACAAACAATGTTCACGAGATAGCTAAGGCGATTGGAATAGAAGCTGCCAGAAACGCGCTGATTCATGAAGCAGGAAGCGTTCTGGAAGAGCAAGGCCTAGACGTAGATGTCCGTCACGTAATGCTCGTTTCTGACATGATGACATCAACAGGCGAGGTTCAACAGATAGGCAGACACGGCATCAGCGGCAAGAAATCCAGCGTTCTAGCCCGCGCCGCCTTCGAAATTACCGTCCCGAACATCGTTGAAGCCGCCGTGAGAGGAGAAAGCGACCCACTGGCAGGCGTAACCGAAAATGTAATAGTAGGGCAATCAGTACCTATTGGCACAGGATTAGTAGAGCTGTACATGTCGACGTTTGAGCAGAAAGGAGCGAAGAAGAAATGATAGACATAAACAAGGCGATCGCAGCCGCCGTGAAGACAGGCAAAGTGGCCTTCGGCGCAGATTCAGCGATCAAAAACGCGAAGTCAGGCAAGGTCAAAATGATCGTTCTGGCCGCAAACTGTCCCCAAAACGTGCGTGAAGACATAGAATATTACTGCAAGCTTTCGAATGTTCCGTTCATAACGTTCTCAGGCTCCGCCATAGATCTGGCTGCTGTCTGCGGTAAACCCTTCATCATATCAGCGCTAAGTATAAGAGAGCCTGGCGACTCTGAAATTCTCAAATTGATCGAGAAAGTAGAGCCAGAGGAATTCACTGGAGGAAACGAATGACAAGCGGGATAAAATTCACGAGCACTGAGATGCGCTACATCGCTCTTTTTGAAAGCATAACCAACGCCAGCGCCAAAGACTGCATAATCGATGAGGAACAGGGACGCGTGATTTTCATAATCAACGAAGGCCAAATAGGCGCCGCCATAGGCAGAGGCGGAAGAAACATCCACACCTTGGAAAGGATGACGGGAAAGAAACACGAAATCATAGAGTACTCTGAAGACCCAGTGAAATTCATCAAGAACGCTTTAAAACCTGCAGCAGTCAAAGAAGTACGCGTAAGCGAAAGACCAGACGGCAAAAAAATGGCCGTTGTGGCGGTGAATCCAAAGGACAAGGGCGTTGCGATAGGCAAAAACGGAAAGAACGCTGAACGTCTGCGTTTTCTGGCAAAAAGATACTTCCAAATACAGAACGTAAGCATAACCTAGCCACGAGGAAGTATTCGCATGAAAAGGCGATTTGCGCTTGCTGCTTGCTCGCTGTTTCTGCTGTTCACGTTAGTCAACTGTGCATATGCTGAAGAATCGTTCACAGACAAGCTTCTGGGTAGCCCACTGCTGGTTCTGGCGATACTTTTCGTAATCGTGCTGATAGCTCTGATCTATCACAAAATAAGAAAGTGAGTTGTTAAGAAACATCTTCAATCGATTTCCCGTTTGTGTTCTCCGTTCTTAAGAGAAGATCAATGAGTGCTTTCTGGTCTACCTCAGCTCGAGTTCTCCAGTCTAGATATATCTGTTCGTTTTCGTCTTCGTTTAAGTATCCGTATCGCACGTAGCGATCCACGTTCAATCCCACTTTCCAGCCTGGCAGTTTTTCCCGCAGAAGCTCTTCAACTTCTTTGCGTGGTGCTTTTCCTCTTTTGGAAATGATGTAGGAAATCGTTATTGCCAGTCCTGCGAGATCGTCTATTCTCCACCCGACCATTTTCGCCTCTTTTGGCGTGATTTCTCCTCTCAGGGTTATGTAAAATCTCGTTCTGTCCAACTGTTCAATGCTAGGATTTTCCACTGTCTTCTCTTCTTCGAAAACGGTTCTCACCTGAAGATCCAGTGCTTTCAAGTAGTCGTCCAGCACCTTCAGCACCTTCGGATAATCTGAACCTAATGCTTTTCTGAGTTCCCAGCCTTTCACTCCGGGTCTCATGTGTCTCTTGTAAAAGAGCAGGTGCGTGGCCCTCTTGAGTTTGCTAGCATATGTGGCTTTTCTTTTGCTCATTGTTGTTCTCCCTTTTTCCACCGTTTCCATTCTTCCACTGAGACAGGTATAGGTATGGATACAAGCTGTTTAGCGCTGATTCGAGTTTCAGGTTTCTCGTTGGGTTTGATGAACATTTCCTCTTCCAGCATGCGAACTTCCAGCGTAGCGTAACCGTAAGTAATCAGAAAGCTCGCCATGAACGCCCTCTGAACGGTTTCCTCGTAAGTGTCTGCTCCAACAAAATCCCAGTAGTGAACTTTTCCTTCGGATCCTTTCTTCTGCACGCATGTCTTTAGTTCTTGCCAGAAGCTATTCAGCTCCTCGGAGAAAGTCTTGTCCTGCAAGATTCTCTGCTGTACGAGTTCCTCGCGCGTAGCTGAGCCTATCTTAACTTCGATGGGCGGGGTTTCCTTCCATCTTTCATTGAGTGGAAGAAGATTCATCCAGTAGTTTATGGCTTCTGCCAAGCTGTGAAGCGTTACCTGCTCGAATTCGATTAGCGGGTGCCATGCTTTAACGAAGGTTCCTATTATGGCTCCTTTTGACAGTTTTTTGAGTTTTTCTTCGAGCAGAAATGGATCAGTGTACAGGCTTGTGGAGCGGTGTTTGACCCATTCGCTTTGAAGCTTCACGACTGTCGCGATGTGGTGAATGGTTTCAGCGTCCAAGCAGAGGTCTTCAGGTAGAGTCCATTCTGGCAAATACTCTCTTGCTGTTTTGATGTTATCGTCGATGTTTATGAGAAATGGATCTAGGGAGCGCTGCTCAACGGATTTGCATGTCTCAATGATGCGGACAAGTTTCTCTCGACCTGTTTTCTCCCGTTCTCTTTTAGACTGCATTAGGCTACTCCCCGGACGACTGATTTGCCTTCGACGTTCTGGACGGTGATGATGTTGGCTTCTTCCTGCGCGAACGTTATCTGGCTTGGCGTGATGACTACGTACTGGGCTTCAGCGTTCTTGACTGTGGACACGAGCATCTTGGCAATAAGCTCCCTGTTCTTGGGGTCCATGTGAATGTCATATTCGTCCACGGCGCGGAAAGGCGAGCGAACATGATGTTGCAGTGCAAGGAGGAAGCTCATTGTCGCGGTGGTTCGTTCTCCCCCGCTCTGCGTGTAAGCGTCCAGCGGAACAGGCTTACCTCCTTTGAAGCCTACGAGGATTTCTAATCCCGCTACTTCAATGTCGTGTTCGTTGACAAGTCTGACTTCTCCAACTGCCTGCGTCTGGGCCAACATCTTCTGATATTCAAGGTTAGCGCGGTCCAGCAGGCTCTGCAAAACCGTTTTCCAAGCTTCTGTCCGCGTTTTCACCTCTTCCAGGGCTTTCTCGCGGTTTTCAGCAACAAGCTGCGCTTTTTCTTTCAGCTCCAAGTAGAGTTTTGAATAGGATTCGTACATTTTCTCGATGTCTTCCGAGACATCAGCTAAGGCTGCTAGGTGTCCTTCGGTGATTCGCATTTCGTCCAGGATTTCGCCCATGTTTTTGATGACGGCTATTCGCGGGCCTGATGCTTCAGCTTGTTTTATGGTTTCGTTGAGGCTTGCTTCTGCTACTTTGAGCTCCTGTTCCAAAGCTTTTACGTCTGCAGTTGCGCTGTCTCTGCGGTATTGCAGAAGCGCGAGTTTTATGCGTGTTTCAAGGATTTTATCATCAACTTTCCCGGTCTGGTCTTCCATCGTGTTGGTTTTGGTTTGGTTTGCGCCTATTTGTGTGCTGAGTTTCTTGGTGCTGCTGTTCGAGTTCTGGATCAGTTCTTTCAGGTTCTGGGTTTTCAGCAGCTTCAGCGAGCTTGATTTATTTGGGTTTGCAGTTTCGAGCATTGCTGCTTCTTTGAGAAATTGCTCGCAAAGTGATGTTGTGGCTTCATTTGAGGCTTTTTCCCGTTCTAGGCTGAATCTTTCTTCAAGGAGCTGTTTCCACTGTTCCTTGAGTTTTCCTCGTTCACCTTGCTGTGAATGCAGGTTTCCCTGAGCGTTTGACGCTTCCTTTTCTATCTGTTCTAGGATTTCCTGCTGTTTCTTCTTTTGCGCTTCAAGATTCGTTATTGCATCTTCTCTTCGAGCAACTTCTGCCCATGTGAGTTCGCGTTCTAGGAAGCGTTTCTTGGTTTGAAGCTGTTTCTTCTGCTGGAACTTGTCGTATTGATCTCGCCAGTAATTGAGCGTCTGCTCCGCTTGTTCAAGCAGTTTACTCATCGACTCTTCCTGGCTGAGGACGCGGGTCAGTTTCTTCTGAGCCTGCAAAACGTTTTCGCGGTAAGCTTCTAAGCCTACGGCTGCTTCAACCATTCGCAGTTTTTCCTGCGTGGAAAGTACGGTGAACTGTTCAACCATGCTCTGGTGCATTATGATAAGTATGTTGTCTGGGTCTACGCCAAGTCTTGCCAAGAGCCTGTCCACTTCCTTTTTTGTGGCGGCTCGGTTTTCAAGTTCAGACCAGTATTGGCCATCTCGACGCAGAACACGTGTAAGATAGATCTGATCCTTGTTGTATTTCGGAGCCGGTCTGTTATTTCCTCTTCTCGCATTGTTTAAAACAAGCGTGATTCGGGCTTG
>Ga0315294_10006924_pt1 | contig 12447 bp, 5 predicted proteins | sample YL17G13_40_MG_FD_203626 | JGI IMG/M metagenome (GOLD analysis project Ga0315294, IMG submission 203626) | Sediment microbial communities from Yellowstone Lake, YNP, Wyoming, USA - YL17G13_40 | ecosystem: Environmental > Aquatic > Freshwater > Lake > Sediment | place: USA: Wyoming | collected...
TTCATGAAGGGAAGCTTCAAGCCCGAAGGCGAAGGGTTCAACAAGCATGACGTCGGCGGGTTCTCATACGATGCGGAGGGGCTGCCCGTGCGCTCAATATCGGCTGCGGGGTTCTACTGCATGGAGCTCTTCGGGCAGCCGGCGCGCGAGCGTGCGCTGGCCGCGGGCTGGCTTGCGGCCAACCCGCCCATCTGGAGCGGGCCGCACTTCTATGACTCGGAGTTCTTCGGCGTGCGCGCGCTCCGGCTCCGCCGCTACAGCGACGGCAGCGAGGAGGCGGCGCGCAGGTTCGAGCAGTACTTCCGGAAGGTCACGGACATCCTTCGCGACCAGCAGCTCCCGGACGGCTCGTTCGGCGTGCCGCCGGGCAACGCCGAGTACACGAAGGAGATGGGCGCCACTTACGCCACGCCGATGGCCGTGCTCATACTGAACTGCGACCGGGGCCTCCTGCCGATTGACGTGGTGGCGGAGGTGGCCGAGCCGCGCGTTGAAAAGCGATCTGACAGCGAGGAGACCAAACAGAAATGACAGCCGGCAAGACGAGAGTTGCGATGATGGCCGGTTCAGCGTGCTTCCTTGCGTCGTGCCTTGTGCTCCTGTGGCTGTGTGCCCCCGCGCAGGGCGGGGAAGAGCCCCCCAAAGAGCAGCCCACCGAGCTTGTCTACTCCGCCGAGAAGCTGGACTGGGAGAAGACCGTCGCGACCTACAAGGAGGACGAGCGGCGCCTTGTCAAGAGGCAGTTTGAGCTTGTTGAGGACAAGGACACGAAGTCAGGCAAGGCGCTGCTCGTGCGGCTGGACAAGAAGCGCGTGCGCGATGCCGACTTTCCGTTCTTCACCACTGAGCCTGTCGCCCTGCCCGTCGGCCGGTACCGCGCGAGCGTGCGCGTGAAGCTCGTGGGCATGCTCGCGGTGCTCGGCACGCCGATATACGTTGACGTGGTGGGCGTGGGCAGGCGCGTTGAGCTGCGCGGCTATCAGTTCAAGGCCGAGGACGAATACCAGGAGTTCTCGTTCGAGTTCGACGTGATGGAGCCGGACCTGGTGACGGGCCGGCCCAAGGTCTACGAGGCGACCAGCCCGTTCAACGCCGGGCCGTCGCTCTGGCGGCAGCTTGAGCCGGCCCTGGAGGCCAAGCGTCGCCACGAACGAGGCGTCTACACCGAAGAGGAGACCAAGAAGCGCCAGGAGGAACTCAAGAGGGTGCAGACGCCGAAGCCCGCTCTCTCGATGGGTTTCGGCCAGACCAGGCGCGTGGTGGCGATGGGGGAGGACCTGCCCGACAACACCATCCACTCCGTCACGATTGACTACGTGAAGGTGACGCGCGTGCCTGAGCCGCCGGTGCGCGTGCTGCAGGTGATCGCGGGCAAGCGGTGGATGAAGCCCGGGCAGGAGACGCTCTTCCGCGTGTGGCTCGGCAGCCGGAGCAAGAAGGAGGAATCCGTCGAGTTGAACCTGTACCTGGAGCACGGGCTGGACGTGCGCGACAAGATCGGCTCGCGCAAGGTCACGCTCGCGCCCGGCGCTTACCGCGTCGAGGGCTTCGACTTCAAGACTGCGCCCGACCAGCCCAAGTGGGGATACGCCGTGGTGGCAGAGGCCGTTGAGGGCGGCAAGGTGATCTCGAAGGCCGATGACGTCTTCACGGTCCACCCCAACAACTTCGCGGTGAAGAACTTCGGCGGCCCCGGTCCCTCGACCTACCGCAATCACGCCGAGGTGTTCGGCTGCACGGCGGGGGACTGCGCGTGCGTTTACATCCCGGACCCTGAGCTCCCTTACCGCACCGGCATGAGCGGCTACGTGACGAACGACCGCAGCCAGAAGGCGGCCATAGACTGGAACAGGGACGTCGGCGTGTCCACCGTCATGTACCTCTTCCCCGGGTACACCGAGAACTGGGGCGCGGACCTATACCTGCGCCACCCGGAGTACTTCACCGGGCGCCTGAACTTCTCGGACGACGCATACGCCATCAACGAGGCCGCAACCCGCCTGGCGCAGGAGCTCTACGCAAAGGACGGCAGCCAGCCCAACATGAAGGAATTGAAGACCTTCCATCTCGAAGGCGGCTTGAGCTTCCACGACCCGAAATTCCTCGAGCAGGTCACCGACGGCGTCATCGCCGAGATGAAGAACATCGGCTACGACGGCATACGGTGGGACGGCGGCCCGGCGCCGGTCTCCACGCACAACGTCCTGGGCGGCCAGAACGTTGCGGGGATGAAGGAGGCGATGGAGCTGACCGCGAAGAACGTGGTCTACATGAAGAAGAGGGTCAAGGAGGCCGGCCTGCCGCATTTCTTCCAGGGGTTCAACGGCGACTCCTTCGGCTACGCGGGCATCATCCACAGCCTGACCGCAGAGCAGAAGGACCCGAAGGAGTTCCCGCAGTTCGTCGAGATGATGAGGGACGGCGGGATGCTGATGGACGAGTCAATGATGAACTGCGTCATCTTCACGGACCCGCTGAACATCATCCGGGACTATTATCGCTGCCTTGTGCAGCAGCGAACGGCCTGCCGGAAGGTGGGCGGGTACATGGAAGGTTTCCCGGCGGTGCGGCGCGGCGCGGTGCTGTCCACCACGGACATCTACTGGTACGTGCTGAGCATCGCGGCGGGGACGCACATCCCTGCCGCCTACGCGCCGGTGCCTTACTCCGATGACGGCCTGGCGCACTTCCTGACTCGCTTCTGCGAGTTCGTGTGGGACGAGCAGCTCGTGCCTCTGCCGGACGCCGCGAACGCCATCCGGGTGGAGGCGCCGCGCGAGCTGTGGTACCACGAGGGCGCGGTGTGGAAGCAGATGGGCGACAGGTGCAGGGTGGTCATCCCGCTGGTCAATCCTCCGCCGGGCGAACGCTTCATGAAGTTCCGCTACGGCGAGCTGGCTGAGCCGATGGCGGAGCCGTTCCGCGTGACGGTGCGGCGCCCGGACGGGTACAAGGGCAAGGTGCGCGTCTTCATGCTGAGCGCAGAGCCTAAGGTGCAGGCCGTGCCCCTGGAGGCCAAAGCCACTGCGCAGGAGGTGAGCTTCCAGGTGCCGGAGCTGAAGGTGTTCCGCTTCCTTGTCATTGAGTTCGGAAAGTAGGAGGTCGCGCAGGTGAGACATACGCTCTGGATACTCTGTTTGCTGCTGTTCGTGGCGGGCGGCGCGGTCCGCGCACAGGAGGAAGCGCCCGGCGTCTTCATAGGCGAGATCGAGGACAAGGACGGCGACACGCAGATTCTCATGGAATCCAAGTGGATAAGCATGCACGTGATGCCGTCGGAGAGCATGACCATCATGCGCTTCGTGTTCCGCCCGACCGGCAACGACATCCTCGCTGACGTTCAGCCGAAGTTCATAAAGGGCGGCGGGGGGCTTCTGCAGGACGACGTGTGGGAGCAGGACTGGCGGTTCCAGGAGCTGCGCAGCCGCACCTATGACTACCAGATACTCGAGCGCGGCCCGGACCAGGCGAAGCTCGTTTTCCAGACCAGGCTCATCGGCTACGTGGGCTACGTGGACTCGGGCATCATCTCCCGCCTCCTGAGCAACATCATCATCCGCCGCACCATCACGCTGAAGGCCGACACGCCCCACTTCCGCGTGGACGTGGAGCTCATCAACGATGACCCTGAGGGCTTCGCGAAGATGCCCATGTACTGGCCGCACAACAGCTCGCTCATCTGCCCGGAGTTCGAGGACCAGGTGCACCGCCCGTCCGCGCGCGGCGTGCGGACACTCGGGGAGGGCTTCGGCATCTGGGAACACTACATCTGGGACTTCAACCATGGCTGGACGGCGAACTTCTCGAAGCACAAGAAAGAGGGCATCGTCTACCTCATGGACTACGACTACCTGCTCCACCTCTACAACTGCTACGTGAGCACCGTGGAGTGGATGCACGACAACATACTCATCCTCAAGGACCGGCCATGGAAGGGCACGATTTACGTGATCCCCGTCATGGGGCTGACGCGCGTGGACTATGCCAACAAGTACTTCGTGGCGGAGGTCCAGCCGAGGCGCAAAGACAACACCATGGTCATTGAGTACTCGCTCACCTCCTCCTATGAGACCGCGCACAAGGTGTCGCTGAACACGTCCATCACGTACGACCACCTGAGTGGGGAGCCGAAGACGATTACGCTTGCGCCGGTGGAGGTGGACAGGATAGGGCTGGAGCCGCGCCGCGCGAGCGTGCCCGTCGAGAAGCCGCCCGAGGACCCGTTCGTCGTCAACACCACGGCCTTCGTGGAGCTGCCGGACGGCAAGCTGGAGAAGTTCGAGTTCCAGTGCTTCCACGTGGGCAACTACCGCTTCGGCGACAATATCCGCGTTGACATGAAGACGCCTGTGGCGCTGCTCGACCGGCCCAAGCTTCAGCCATTCGTGCCGGTGCCGCCGGTGGACCTGGCGGTGAACCGCAAGGACTTCAAGGTCTTCGGACTCATCGGCTGCAACTCGCGCGCTTACAAGACGGCCGAGGCGCTGAAGCTCGTCCAGGGCGCTTCATTCGACCGCGGCGACTGCCCCGGCTACACCGTCTCCCGCAACGGGCTTACGGATTTCCCTTATGACTACGACCGGCTCTTCAATTACCGCGTGCTCCTCTACTCGAACTGCGACGAGCAGGTGCTGCGCCGGGTCGGCATGTCCATCCTGGTGAAGTACATGCAGAGGGGCGGGGGGGTTGTGTTCCTGGGCGGCGACAGCGCCTTCACTGCCGGAGCGCCGGAGCATGAGTTCGCGGACTACATCCCCTTCGAGCCCAAATCGCCCGGCATCCGCCGGGACATGCTCCAGCTCAACTCTCCTGCGGCCGGCCACCCTATCTTCCAGGGGGTGAACCTGCAGAACCTGCCGTGGTGCCAGTACTACCAGGACCTCAAGCTGAAAGAGGGCGTCAGCTCAAAGGTGCTGCTGAAGCTCGGGGAGCATCCGTTCATCGTGGAGACCGAGAAGGACGGTGCACGCATCATGACCGTGTTGTGCGTGCCGTTCTTCGACCCCGAGACCTGGCCCAAGGACAAGACTCACTATCTCCAGTGGGGTGAATGGCCGAAGCTATTGGCGAACGTCATGCGCTACGCGGGAAGATGAGAGCGGGCGCCGCTCAGTCCGCCGCCAGCATCCTGAGCTCGGGCAGCTTGGCGTTCTTCAACCGCTGCTTGCAGGCGGCAGCCTTGTCCTTAGGCAGGGGGCCGAGCACCGTGTATGCAAGGGGGAGCACGTCGCGGTTCTCCGTCTGGACCAGGAAGTCGAAAACTATGGCCAGGTCCTGGTCGGGCAGGCTCCTCACTGAATCCATGAAGAAGGCCATGTCGTTCTTCACGTTCGTCTCCGCCTGCAGAATGTCGCGGTAGTCGGCTTCCATGCGGCGGCGCTGGGCCGGCGTGAGTTTGAATGACACGCCGCCATATAGGTCCTCAAAGATGCTCCGGCGGCCGCAGCGCAGGTGGATGCGCTTCGTCAGCGTCTCTGCATAGACCGGCAGCGAGCGCTTGAGGGCGTCGGGTGCGCCTGTGCGCCTCAGGGCCGTCACCGCGAGCAGCCTCTCTGAGCCTTGGGCGAGGTAGGTCTCGATGACTGGCCGCGAGGCCGCGTCTCCCAACCGCGCCAGCCCGGTCAGCGCCTGCCTGACGACCTCCACCCGTTCCTCGCCGAGGCCCTTCTCGAGCAGCGTGCGGTACTTCGGGTCGCCCGCCAGGCCGAGTATCTGATAGCCCGCCTCGCGCAGGAACGGCATGTCGGCCTTCACGAGCCTCTCGCCCAGCGGTGCGAACTTCTGGTCGAAGAAGGGCGCAGCGCGGCGCACCACGTCCTCCAGAAGCTGCATGTCCTCGATCTTGTCCGCGTTGTCAACTGCCGTCGCGAGCAGCACGCGCGCGGTCTCGGCGTCCACCATGTTCACGCGCGCCTCCCGCAGCTTCGCCGTGAAATCCTTCGTGCTGAGGTCAAAGGCCTCCATTGCCAGGTCTTCGGCCGTGGGCTTGGTCTTGTCAACCTGGCGCGCGACCTCCCTCGGGGCGACCTTCTTGTCAGAGCCTTCGCCGAGCCAGCGCACGCAGCTCGCCAGCACCTTCGGCCACTGCGACCACTGCCAGTACGGATTCGCCGTGTCGGCGTAGTTGCCGTGCGGATTCATGAGCACCGTGATGACGCGGCCTTCACCGTAGCGGCTGGCGACGATGGCCGGATGGCCGCCCGCGCTCACGAGCACCTCTGCGCCGTCCTTCAGGGAAGAGGTGTCAACCACGAACGCGCAGGGCACCTTTGACCAGTCCACGGTGTTGCCGAAGAAGTCGGGTTTCTCAACCTTCAGCTCAAGCCCCTTGTCGTCGCGCGCGATGTCCGGGTACTTGCGGATCTTCACCGGGAGGAGTTCTGCGAGATAGGTGTTGTGGTCGGCGCCGAGGGACAGGTTGAAGTAGCCGCCGAAGTAGAGGATCCCGCCGCCGCTGCGCACGAAATCGGCCGCCATCGTGCGGCGTTTCTGGCCCAGGTAGAACGAATGCAGGTTGTCGAGCGCCAGCACGTCGTAGCCCATGAGTTCCTCGTAGGAGTCCGGGAACTCGTCCATGCAGCCGCCGCCTCCGAGCTTGAACCCCACGAAGTCCACCCAGGACGGCTGGCAGCGTCCGCCGCCCAGGATGCCCACCGCGCACTCCAGGGGGTTGAGCCAACTGAACGCGCCGCGCGCGTGGTGGACGTCCAGGATGCCGTTCCGCTCCAGGCGCAGGCCTTCGGGCTTCTTGAGGCCCTCCTCGAACTTCAGGTCCGCGTTCGCAACGTTGGCGTAGTCTCGATAGTAGGGGGGCGGCGGCTGCGGCGCGGCCGGCTTCTCAGCAGCTTTCTTCTCGGCCTCCTGCTTCTGCTTTTCGAGCACGGCCGTGGCGTCCTCCACCGGCGTCGTGAGCGTGAAGGCCGGCTTGGGCGCCCCCTCGTACTCGAACATCACAATGCTCCACGTGCGCAGGCGCGGCACCACGACCTTGTGGCCGTCGCCGTCCGCGGCCGCACCGAGCATCTCGTGGCCGCTCACGAGGTCCGGAGAGATGTGCGCGGCGCGGACCAGCTTCGCCCCCGCCGGGTCCTTCACTCGCACGGTCAGGTCCTTGAGCGTCCGCGGCGGCGTCTGCACGCGGTTGCAGAATGCGGGATATGCCGGCGGGTTCACCATGTTGATGAGCAGTTGCTGCTTGCCGTCCCCCGTCTCACGCAGCCAGGTGCTGAACTGCCACCAGGGCTGCGCGTCCTTCGGCCCCTCGCCCACCTTGATGACGACGTGCTCTTCAGGCCTGGCCACTCGCCTGGTGTCGTCCCAGACGAAGGCCGAGTAGCGCGTCAGGAACTTCGGCAGCGGGCCGAACGCAAAATCCCCTGGCGAGGTCATGTAGGTGTATCGCTGGCCTGCGGCCAGCCCGAACAGCACGTTGAGCGTGCGGTCCTGCGCGGAGGCCATGTCGAACGTGATGAACAGCGGCAGGCCGCCGATGCGCTTCTCGTAGTCCGCCTCTCTGCAGATTGCCTCGTAGAAGGGGCGGATGAGACCGCTGGAGAAGTTCGTATGGCTCCAGTCGCGCACGCTCTCATCCATGAGCATGCCGTGGTCCTTTGCGACGACGTGAAAGTCGCCCTGGTCCGGCGGCATGAACATCTTACCGGCGGGATTCGCGAATGCGATGTTGTAGCCGTGCACGAAGTCCGGATACTTCGCCTTCAGCATGTCAATGAATATCTGATGGTTTCCCACGAAGTGGCCGTCCCACCGCACGCCGTCCCAGCCGAACATCTCGACGGAGTCAATGATGGCCTGCGCGCCGAACCGAACCGTCTCAGAGTTGTCCCACCAGTTGGTCCAGAGGCTTGCCCAGTGCTGCCAGCCTCCGTCAATGGGCCTGGCGTGGAGGTTGTAGTCGTTGGCCAGCATGCGCTCGAGGTAGAAGACGTTGAACGCCTCGGCGCCGGGACCCTCCGGGCTGTGGCCGAAGAACTCCGGATGGCGCTGGAACGTCTTGAACCCCTCGATGCCGCCCGCGCAGGACTTGCCGTAGGTGATGCCCTTTACGCCCGCCTTGTGCGCTTCGCTCAGCAGGTTCTTGAACCCGGCAATCGAGCCGGGGTACTGCGTCTGGCCCGACCAGAAGAGCTCGGTCTTGGGCGCAAGGTTCGAGTAGTCGCAGGCCGCCCACGCGAACCGCTCGAAGTAATTGGCATAGGCCGCCTTGTTGCCCTGCATCAGGGAAGCGCCATGCTGGGCTGTGAAGCCCTGCATGTTCTGGGGGCCGCCGTTGCCCGTGATGCCGATGCGGTAGACGTTCCGGCTGACGCCGAAGAACCTGCTCCCGCTGTGGACGGTGCGCTCGCCCTCGCGCAGCGAGCAGCGCAGCTCGTGCCCGAACTCCTCGTCGCCGAGCTTGAACTCGAACTCGACCGTCTGCTCAGTCCCTGCCTCTATTGTGACCTCGCGCGAGAACGCCTCACGCGCGCGGTCGAGCTCCGTCACGTCCTCGGCCAGGAACCTGAACTTCCCCGCGCCGCCGCAGCTCACCACGCGTGCCGTCGCCTTCACCGTCTCGCCCGGCAGATAGTGGACCTTGTCCACGTCGGCCTGCGCCACGGCCACGGGCACAAGGCGCAGCGGCTCTATCTCGATGCGGTCGCAGAGCAGCCGATGGTCGTAGACCTTGAAGTTCTTGACGCTCTTGTCTTCTTCCAGCTCGTCCAGCACCTCCTCGGTCTCTCCGCCGGGCTTTTCAGGTTTGCGCTCGAGCACCTCCGTCTGGAGCAGGTCGGCGCCGAGCTTCTGCTTCTCCTCATCCGACATGTCCCTTCTCATGCCGTCGAAGCCTGACCCGCCCTTTGCCGAGACGCCGAGCGTTATGGGACCTCCCTTGTGGAAGAAGCTCAGGCCGAACGGCTGGTAGCCGGGCGTTGCATCGAATTGAATCTGGGAGATGCCGTGGCCGGTGTCGCCTGCGAAGACTCGCGCGTCGAGGTAGTGGATGACGTCTGCGGGCGTGGCTTCCATCCAGAAGGTGGCCACATAGTCGCCCGCCGGCAGGTCAACGCGGGCGGAGACGAGCGGCGTCACGCCCTCGCCGAGGAGCACGCCCGCGCAGCGGCCGCCAGAGGCGCGTTCGTCTCTGTAACGTCCCGCCCCCGGCGCCGCGTAGCGCTCACCCTCCAGGACGGTCTTCTCGGCGCCCCGGACTGCATTGGCAGCGCTGAGCAACAGACACACTGCAAGGGCAAGCCAGCGCCTCATCAGGTCTCTCCGAATATCCTCTTCTGCTGCCGGACCGACAACCTGCCATCAGTCTACCACGACACAACGCCGATGTGCAGTGAAAGCGCCGATGGCCTCCCGTTGTCCCTCTGGGGTCTCGAGGTCATGCAACAGTCACGCTCGCCCTTCGTACCGTGCTGTCCACCATGCCTGGAATTCATCTGCCTCACGGATGCCGTGATCGAGCACGGCCTCGTAAATGTGGACGGAGAGGATGTTCTTTCGGTAGTCCGGCGAGTTGCACACGGACTCCTTGATGGCGAGGATGCGAAGGCGGGCCTCATCGGTCAGTTTACGCGTCCACTCGGCCCGTTTGGGAGAGCCGCGTTCGAACTCGGTGACGCGCGCTGTCCACAAATCCAGCTTCCAGATGGGGCCGCCGCGTGGGTCACTCACTCGAAGCCCCCAGTAGAGGCCCCTGTCTTCCAGCCCGCGAGGGTCTCGGTAGGCATCGGTGCAGTGGAGTTTCCACGCCCAGGGGCTTTTCGCTAGGCTTGCTCCCAATGCCCAGTGCCGGTCCCAGTCGGGCGGATCCTCAATCCGCTCGAAGTCCAGGTCCCGCCAGGTCATGGTCCTCATTACATAGGATCCAACCGGCTGGAATCCTTCCCTGCGGATAGTCTCACCCAGGCCGGACTGCGCGAGCACCTGGTCAGCCTCCGCGCGGATTCCCGCATCCAGGTCGAACAGCCGTTTCGCTCCTTCAGGCAGCAATCCGGACATCAGATTCTCCTTCAAGCGCTTCAGTCCTGTGTGCTGGTTCGCCTTGGGTCGTTCAGCACTTCGCTGACGCTCCGGTTAGAGGAAGGTCAGTGCGTACCTGTAGCAGTTGGCGTTCTTCCCGCGCTCCGGGTAGTTCTCGTTTTCCCTGTAGGCGGTCAGATAGATTTCCAACTCATGCGTCTCACGGTTCTCCAGCAGCGTGAAGTTGGAGAACTCTATCTACGGACTCTGGTCGGGCTTCCGGTCATCAATCACGGTGACGGTGTGGCGCTTGAGCGCCGGGGCTGCCTCGTCCACTTCCGCAATGACCAGCGGGTAGCGGCGGCGGTCGCCCGGCGGCGGCACCTCCGGAATGATGTTGCCGATCCAGTAGAGCTTCCCCGTGACGCTGTGGCGGATGAGCTGATGGATAGACTCGGGTGAGTAGAACGCGGAGCCGTCGTCGTAATTGAGCTCCTGCACCTCTCCGAGGGTGTGACCTGCGTCGTGCGAAACGCAGAAATACTTCCGCGGGGGCCTGCCCGGGGCGTGGTTTGCGGCCCGGAACGCGATCAGCAGGCGCCCATCCTTCAACTCCGCGACCGTCGGCTCATCCAGTTCCAGCCCGGAGAAGATGTCAGGCGCGACCGTTGTCGGCCGTCCTGCCTGCCAGTGGTAGTCATGAGCGGCGGCGTCCCACCTGCCGATGAAGCACCGAGCGCCCCGGCAGTAGGGCCTCCACTCGTACACCGGGTCGCCTGCCACGTGTGTGTGAACCACGGGGAAAATGACCGAGCCGTTGCTGTGTCGGATAATGTTCGCGCCGAAGTAGGACTGATTGGGGCGGATGAACCCCGGGTTCAAGGGATTGTCAGCGTCAAAGTCGGCGCCCTTCTGCTCGTAGCAGAGCAGCCCCGGCTTGCCCCACGTGCGGCCCCCGTCACGCGAGACCCGATAGTAGGTGAAGGGATAGGGCGCGCGGTTGTCCACCTGCTCGCGGAACCTGCGGAACCAGTGCGGAAAACCTCCGGGCTGCTCCTTCAGCTTGTCGAGGTGGTATTCGTTGAGCAGCCGCAGGTACATGTCCACAAGCGCCCCGGAGGCAGGATCGTAAAGCTTCTGGCAACTGCTGTACTCGAAGACCTCCACTTCCTTCAGCAGCCGCAGGCCCTCCGACACCGGCTGGCACGCCGACCATGTCCGTCCGTTGTCAGAGGAGAAGCGGACCGTCGTCTGACTCATCGTGTCAATTCGGGCCTCTGCAGCGTGGAACTCCATGCGCTGAAGGCCGGGACCGGCATGGCTGACCCACACGACGGCCGCCGCGCCGGACGGATAGTGTTCCTTGTAGAGCTTCTTGTTGACCTTCACGATTGGCATTCCGTTCTCCCGACGAATACTTCCTATTCAGCACGAGGGGCGAGAGGGAGGCCCTTCAGGATGTCGAAGGCCGGCTCGACGGCGGCGCGGTCTTCTTCCAGTTGCGTGACGACGAGCATGGGGTCGAGCTCGCGTGGGGTGGTGCCTGCCTTCAGGCTCAGGGCGGCGGCCGTGCCCGCGGCCTGGCCCGTGGCGACGCACGTCTGCTGAATGCGGAGCGCTCCCTGAGCCTCCCGCTCAGCGGACAGGCAGCGCCCGGCCACGAGCAGGTTGTCCACGCCGCTTGCGACGATGCAGCCGTAGCGGATGTCGAAGTATTCGCCCGCGTTCGCTCGCTTGACGCGCTCCTCGTATCCGGGCGTGTCGTAGGGCACGGCCTTGGCGGCGGGGTCCTCGGCGGAGTGCACGTCAATCTCCCAGGAGCACCGTGCGATGCCGTCCGGGTACTTGCGGAACTCCCACGCGTCACGGGCTGTGGCGGCGGCGATGCCGCGTATGCGTCGCGACGAGCGCACTCCCACTTCGTTCGCGCTGTCCACAAGGTAGACGTCCTCATGTCCGGGCTTGCTGCGTATCTCCAGAAGCCTCTCCCATATCCTTGCACGCCCTTCTCGCTCGGCACGCGTGACAGCCCACGGGTCGAGGGGGTCAACCCGCAGCAGCCTTGGCGACCAGCCGAAACACTCGTGCCTCGCCGCTATGCGCCGCCCGAAGCCCGCTACCGGCTGGCCGGGTGGCGCCTGCGCAACGCCAGGCACGTTCCCGAATCGGCACACCAGGTTCATGCCCATTGTCCACGGTTTTCCGTCCACGCCGGATTCCCAGGGCACGCCTGCCTCTGCGCAGACGCAGCCGTTCCCTGTGCAATCAACCACGCGCTCCGCAAGGATCGCGCGTCGTCCGGCGACGGTCTCGACGAGCACGCCCGTGACGCGCCCGTCCCGAACCATCGTCCCCGCAGAAAGGACATGGTGGAGAATGTCCGCACCCGCCTGGGAGAGCAGGGCGTCCCAGGCGTATTTGACAATTTCGGGGTCAACGCAGCCGACGAGCCGCTGGGCGGTGCTGGTCCGCGCCTGC
>Ga0315294_10006926_pt1 | contig 12443 bp, 7 predicted proteins | sample YL17G13_40_MG_FD_203626 | JGI IMG/M metagenome (GOLD analysis project Ga0315294, IMG submission 203626) | Sediment microbial communities from Yellowstone Lake, YNP, Wyoming, USA - YL17G13_40 | ecosystem: Environmental > Aquatic > Freshwater > Lake > Sediment | place: USA: Wyoming | collected...
CTCATTAATGATTCCAAAATCTAGATTAAATTATTTATTCAAAACCATGGATAAAATAGAAAATTACAAAAAGAAAACAACATTATCTTATATAAATATTGATACACCTTTGATTAAAAAATATTTGAAGGGCACATTAAATAAAACTGATATGAAATGTTATGCTGGTTATAACAGAATTTTTATTAAATTTAATGGTGATATTGGTTCTACATGCGTTTGTAATTGGGGGAATATCAGACATAAATCCTTAAAAGAGATATGGCATTCAAAAAATGGTTTTGATTTTCGATTGATGAGTAAAAATTGCAATAAAAAATGTTTACAGATTTGCTCTTACAGGCCTGAATCTGAAAATTTCTTAAAAATATGCCAGAAATTTTTAAAGCAAATAAAAATGAGTAATGTTAAATTAAAGAATAAAATAAATTTGCTTAATAAAGGACTAATATTCATTCAAAATAACGAAAAAATATTGCAAGCTTCTAAATACCAAATTCTGTTTTCTGAAAAATATAAAACTATTGGCCAATCAAAACAAGATTTTAATGATATAATTGATACTTTGCATGAAATCGAAATGGCAAAACTTCAATTTAGAAAAAATTTAAGTGAGTATGGCTCTAATGAAAAAATAAATTGAGGGAAAAAATGAACAGGCATTCATATAAAATACTTTTAATCTATCCTCCAAGTAACTGGACATTTTGGAATTTTTTACCAGAAGGAATATCAAGGTTGACTTCATATTTAAAAAGTAGGGGGTTAATGTTAAACAAGAAAACCTGGATGTTAAATGTTATTACTCATATCTTTAGGGTAGGGTGTACACCATGAGTAATGAGACATTAGAAAATTTTGATATATTTAAAAGAAAATGTGACTTTTATTTTTCTAGAGTTTTAAACGAACCTCCAAATAAACCAGAATTAATTATTCTAGATTTGACGCATAGATGTAATCTTAAATGTGTAATGTGTGATATACGAAAGGATAAAAATACAATAGAGAATGAATTGAAAACAGAAGAAATTTTTAAAATAATAGATGAGGTGTCTGCATGGGATGTCCCACACCTTATATTTTCTGGTGGAGAGCCATTCGTTAGAAAAGATATATTCAAACTTTTAAGTTATGCGACTAAAAAAGGTGTTCCAGTTGGTGTTTTAACAAATGGAACGTCTCTGAATCCTAAGATGTTAAAAAAGTTTTCTAATTTTTTATTAAATGGAAAGGTATCTTTAACCATATCTCTTGATGGTTCTAAATCTGAGACTCATGATTATATTAGAGGTGTTAATGGATCATTTGATAAAACTATTAGAACAATAAAAAATGTTGCAAAGTTGAAAAGAAAGAAGGGGTCTAAAGAGTTTTTAGAGATTATCACAATAATTTTAAACCAAAACTTGGAAGAATTGACCGATATACTAAACTTGGTAAAAAAAATGGGTGTTAGTTCAATTCAATTCCAGCCACTGCTAGAGAATAACCTTGTATTGGAAAAGAGATTTACCAATTCACCCCTATGGGTACCGCAATCCAGACTGTCTGTATTGGACAGTGTAATAGATGAGCTTGTTGAATATAAAGAAAAAAATTATAATTTTATAAGCAATCCTGCAGAGGGATTAAAATTAGTAAAAAAATATTTTAGAAATCAACTTTCAAATAAGGATATCAAGTGTTATTCTTTGTTTAAAACAATGCTTATTGCTAATGATGGGTCTGTAACTACATGCGGCATGAGATATGGTAGTGTAAGGGAAAAAACTTTAAGAGAGTGTTGGAGATCAAAGGAAGCTTTGGAGGCAAGAAAAAAAATAAAAAAATGTGGAAAGCCATGCATACTGCCATGTTTCACTGATGCATATTTGAATAGTTTATTTGCAATCTATGAATCATTTTTAAAATCATTAGAAAAACTTAATATTACCAAAAATGAAAAAAATAAGATAATCCATAAATCTTTAGCAATTATTAAAAAATATGAATTATTATTAACTATAAAAAAATCTGAGATAAAAAATCTTGTAAAAAATAAAACTGCACAAATAAATAAAGATGATATTAAAGAGATTAATGACGCCCTCAATCAATTACAAATTATAAAAGAACATAAAAAAATAGAATGATCACAATGAACAAACAACTAACAAGTGTGTTCAAAATATTTGAACTTAATTTAGCATTTCATTTTTCAGATTCATTAGATAAACTTTTTGTTTATCCAACAAATGTTTACTTAAGCCTAACAAATCGTTGCACCCTGAATTGTAAAATGTGCGACATTGTAAAATTACCTAGAACTAAAAAGGAGCTTACAACCAAAGAAATAAAAAAAATTTTGGATGAAGTCAAAACTTGGAACGGAGATCAAATAATTCTTTTAACTGGAGGCGAACCTTTTATTAGAAAGGATGTTTTTGATATAATTAACTATTCGGTTTCACTTGGGTTAAGAACAGAGGTTGTAAGCAATGGTACTTTAATTGATGAAAAAACCGCTGAAAAAATAATGGATTCTGGCCTAACTATGATTGCTATTTCTTTAGATAGCTCAAAACCGAAGATTCATGATGATATGAGGGGTGTAAATGGCGCTTTTAATGGTGCAGTAAGAGCCATAAAAAATCTTGTAAAAGCTAAAGTTAAAAAAGGTTACGGCCCATTATTAGAAGTTTGGACTACTATTACAAATCTAAACTTAGAAGAATTGTATAACATTACTCCATTTACCAAAAAGTTAGGTGTTGAATGCCTTGTATACCATCCTGTCATAATTGGGCAGGCTCAAATGCAGGAGGCGACAAACGAAGGCCCTTTGTGGATACCCAAATCAAGAATACCACTCATGGAAAAAAATATTAAAAAAATAGAGAAATTTTCAAAATCACATCCTAACTTTGTGGCATGGCTTCATGATACAAGTTTATTTTCCAAATATTTTAGAAAAGAGTTAGGAAAGAGTGAATGGAAATGCAATCCTTACATGTTTGTCTGCATAACCATGAACGGGCAGCTTCAAATATGTGGGGAGTCATTTGGTGATATAAGAAAAAAATCTATTACAGAATTGTTAAATTCAGATGATGCTTTTAAATTAAGAGAAAAAATGAAAAAGTGTGATAAAAATTGTTTACAATCATGTTGGGCTAGGCCTGAGGCAGATAATTTATCAAACATTTGTAATGATTTCCTAAAATCTGTGTCTTCATTTCCAAAAAGTGAAAGAAAAATGATGATAAAAAAAGGTTTAGGACTATTGAATAAATATGAAAAAATTGTTGAAAAATCAAAGGTATAAACATGGAAATTTCAATATTCTTAACGAATAAATGTAACCTTAAATGCATAATGTGTGACATTCCTAAAATGGTTAAAAATTCAAAGGAATTGCCTTTCTCGGCTGTAAAAAACATGATTGATGATGCCAAGCAACTGGGATTTGAAGAAATAAGTATGACTGGTTGCGAACCACTACTTAGGAAGGACATTTTTAAAATCATCAAATATGCTAACGAAAAAAATATTAGAACCTCTTTATGTACGAATGGAACTCTTATAACTAAGAATGTGGCAAAAAAGTTGGCATTAGCTGGATTGAATAATGCTAGCATTTCTTTGGATGGCCCTAAAGAGATACATGATAAAATAAGAGGAAAAGGTAGTTTTGGCAAGGTTATCAAAGCTATAAAATTTTTAAAGAATGAAGGGATTATTATAAATATTGCAACTATTATTATAAAAGAGAATTATCTATATCTTACGGATGTAGTTGATATTGCTCATAAATTAAAAGTAAGAAGTATAAGGTTTCAACCTTTTTCAGAGGCATTCATCCTTGATAAAACAACAAAAAATAAATTTATTTTGAATTCTAAAGAGATTGAAAAAATGAAAAAAGAAATTGAAAAAATGTTTAGATTATGTCGGAAATATAATATAGAAATCAATCCTTATAATTACCTAAAGGGTATAGGAAATTATTTTTTAGGGGAAAAATTTAAATCTAAAAAAGGATGTTTGGCGCCATCCAATTCTTGCGCAATAGATTTAAATGGGAACCTATACCCATGTTGGGCTATGACCGATATTATAATTGGAAATATAAACCATAACCATTTTATAAAACTGTGGGGCTCAAAAAAATATCAAAAAATCCGTCAATTAGCCAAAAATGGAAATTGCTCCGGTTGTCTGATGAGTTGTTATGATAAAGACTATAGTGAAGAGCTATTAGTTGGTAATATAAAGTTGGGTAATCTATGCAACAATAATTGTTTAGTTTGTTCTATACTAGATAAAAAATCAACTGAAAATAAATCCTTATCACAAATTAAGAGGGAATTAAAGCGTATACGTAAAAAATACAATGAATTAACGATAACTGGAGGGGAGCCAACTCTAAGGGAAGATATAATATATATAATAAAATATGCGAAGCAGTTAGATTTTCATTATATAACCCTGAGAACAAACGGTAGAATATTTTCTTATATGAACTACTGTAAAGAAATGATTGAAACTGGTGTGGATAACTTTGAAATTTGTCTTTATGGTCATACGGCTGATTTGCATAACAGTATAAGTGGGGTTAAGGGGAGCTTTGAACAGGTCATAGAAGGAATAAAAAATTTGGTAAGTTTAAATCAAAATGTTCAAGTAAGCGTTTTGATAACAAGGATGAATTATAAAGAATTACCTAGTATCACAAAGTTCGTAAATTCTTTAGGCATAAATAAGCTAAGGTTTATTTTTCCGGAACCAACATCAAAAAATAAAGAAATTTTTAATAATTTAATACCTAAGATTGAAGAAGTAGTAGATTTTATAGCCGAAAGTAAAAGTTTAGCCGAGAATTTTGGAATTGAAATATTACCTAATGATATAACATTTCAATTGAATCCTAATTTGAAAAAAAGCCTTAAAAATACCCCTCAACTTAGATACAAATTTGAAAAATATAATGATAATAAAAAAGTTAGTATTGTTATACCTACATGCAATAGAGAAAGGTTGCTCAAAAATACACTAATTTCTTTATTCAAACAAAACTATCCAAAAGAAAAATATGAAATAATTGTTATTGACGATGGTTCTAAAGATAATACAGAAAAAATGATTAAATCCTTAAAGCCAAGATGTAACTTAAGATATTACTATTGGCCTAGATATAAAGAATTTGTACCAGGAAGCCCTGAAAACAGGGCTGGGCCGGCTAGAAATATTGGTATAAGTGAAGCTGTTGGTGATGTAATTATATTTATTGATTCTGACGTCATATGTGATTCAAACTTAATAAGGGAACATATGAATTGCCATGATGAAAATTTTGATTCAGTTGTAATGGGCTATAGAATAGAACTTCCCGAATTTTCATGCCAAATGGATATCGAAAAAGCAAAGAACTTAAATGGAAAGACTTTTGATGATATACGTGAGATAGAATATGTTCAATGCTCAGATGACCTAAACTGCCTTGATAGGTTTTGGGTATTGTTTTATTCCAACAATATATCTGCCAAGAGAAAGCATCTGATTGATGCAGGCATGTTTGATGAAAATTTTGTTTACTGGGGAGTTGAAGATCAAGAGATGGGTTATAAATTATTTAAAAAAGGATTGAAATTTAGATTGAATAGAAATGCAGTATGCTATCATCAGTTCCATCCAGCAGAATGTAAAGATTTTGAAGATCAAATAAAAGCACTTAAGAATAATGGAATAACTTTCTATAAAAAACATCTTGACATAGATATTTTTAACAATTATAAATTTTTTATACAATATGATGCCAGATATTTAAAATTAGGTAATATTTGCAATAACAATTGTTCTGTTTGTTTAGTACTGGATAAGAAATCACCTAAAAATAAATCTTTGCCAGAAATAAAGAAGGAACTTGAACAAATTCGTAAAGAATATGCTGAGTTGGTAATATCTGGTGGAGAACCTACACTTAGGGAGGATTTGGCGGGTATAATAAAATATGCGAAGCAGTTAGATTTTCATTATATAACCCTGAGAACAAACGGTAGAATGTTTTCCTATGTAAATTACTGCAAAGATGTGATAAAAGCAGGTGCAGATTGTTTTCAGATTGATTTATTTGGTCATACAGCCGAGTTGCATGATAGTGTAACTGGAGTTTGTGGGAGTTTTGATCAAACTATACAAGGAATAAAAAATTTGAAAGAATTAAATCAAAATGTTCAAGTAAGCGTTTTGATAACAAAGATGAATTATAAGTATTTAATAAAAATACTAGAATTTTTGCATAAGTTGGGAGTTAGTTATGTATTATTCCAAAGTTTAGACACATCCTATGGCACAAAAAAAGGTATTTGTTTCAATCTAAAAAATTTCATACCTTCACCTCGTGATTTAGGTAAAAATTTATCAAAAGCCGTTAAGCATTATTTTAATACAAATTTACATAAAGAAATTAAAATGGGGGTTATTGGTATTTAATGGGGTATAAAATTATGAAATCTATAATTGCTAGCATAATAATCCCAACTTATAATAGAGAAAAAATACTGAAAGCAACTTTGATTTCCTTATCAAAACAAAACTACCCTAAAAGCAAATATGAAATTATTGTTGTAGACGATGGAAATGATGAAACAGATAGCATGATAAAAAAACTGGGCATTGCTAATTTGATATATTTTAAAATTAGAAACATGGGTTATAGATGCATTTCAAGAGCAAGAAATTTTGGAATAAAAAAAGCAAATGGTAAAATAATTATCTTTCTTGATAGTGACATTGTAGTAACACCAGATTTTGTTCTCGAGCATGTGAAAAGCCATGCTAGAAATAAAAATTTAGTTGTAATTGGTTATGTATCAGCTTTAGAAACTAAGGAAAAACATTGCAAGGAGGATATAATAAAATTGGTTGAAGAAAATTATAGCAAAATAACTACTATACCAATAATTCATAGTTATAGAGATTTGATTTATGAAGAATGTTCGAACAATTTAAACAATCTTGAAAAACCTTGGGAAACTTTTTTAACAAGCAACGTATCTGTATCTAGGCAGCATATAATAGATGTGGGAATGTTTGACGGAAATTTCAAAGGATGGGGATTAGAGGATATAGAATTGGGTTATAGACTTGTTAAGTGGGGTTTAAAATTAAAATTAAATAGAAAAGCATTGGGATACCATATAGGAACGGATAATATATCAAGTCCTTACTTGAATCCGTCTACTAAAAAATGGAAAGAATATATAAAAAACATGAAATACTTTTTGAAAAAACACAACAATATAGAAGTAAAAAGAACGTTAATTACATACGATAAAAAAATACCCAATAAATTTAAACTTTTTAAACGTGAGGCAAGGATAGAAAAAATAATTGAAATTAATAATAGGAATCTTACAATTTTATATGAAAAACAAAAGTTTATTTTAAAAAATTATGGGTTATTGAAAAAGTGGAGCGAGATTGAAAGGCAAAAAATAAAAATCAATATAGAAATGGAAAGAATGAAAAATGAATTTGAAAAAAAAATGAAGCGGTTAAAAATTGGTTTATTGGAACCGAAAGTAGTAGAATATAAAAAAGTAGAAGCATTTATTCAAAAATTAAAAAATATTGAATATAAAAAAATTAAAAGTATAGAACCTTTGAATGTAAAAAAAATTGAGCTTCAAAATAAAAAGTTCGAGTTATTAAAAAAGAAAAAAATCTTAGATCAATGGAAAACTTTAGAAAAAGAAAAAAAATGTATACAAAAAATTTTTGATGAAAAATTAAAAAATATAAGAGAACCAAAAAGAATAGAACTCGGAGAAGCTCTTGAAAAAGAATATCTTACTACAAAAATGGAATTAAATGAATCTTTACAAACTTTAAGATTAAATATTCAAAAAATTGAAGAAGAATTAATGTTAATGTGGAACAAAGAATTTGAAAGTATTAATAAAGAGATTATTAGGCTTGATGGAAAAGAAAGCTTATTGTTAAAAAGTAGAGGGTTAGAAATTATATGGAAAAAATTGAATGATGAAGAAAATAAAATTAAAAATCAGCTAGATAACTTTAACGACAAATATATCGAGCCACTGGAAATTAAAATTAATGAAAATAAGATAAAACAAATTTCACTTATAAAAAAATATAAAGTTTTAAAAGAAATGGATAAACTCGAAAAAGAAATGGATAAATTGCTTAACTCACCAAATGAAAAAATGGATGAATTGAATTTGAAACAAAAAATGTTGCTAAAAAATGGAGGCATTTTAAGAATATGGAATGATATTGAAAAAGAAAAGAAAATTATAGAAAGAAAAAATGAATTACTAAAGCTAAATTGAAATCAATTTAATATTCTTTTACAATGTAAATAACAATATGAAGTATAAAACTGTTTTAGATCTTTTGATAAATAACAAATATCTTTTGCTAGTTCTTGTTGTTCACTTCACAATACTGCAAGTTTCATATTTCCCAATTGGGATGCTATTTGATAACAAAGTAATAGTCACGGATGATTACCCCTATCACTATTACCAACTTTTGGTGTCAAAATACTACATACCTGAAATGAAAACCGAAGCATATGACCCATTCTTTCTTTCTGGGTGGTTATTTGGCATTAGCTTTTATACTGCGGATATGTTACTTGCTTTAATAAGATTTTTACTTTTTTTTGTTCCTGAAATTTTGTTATTCAAACTCTATATTTATTCAATCAATTTGCTATTTCCGCTAGTTATGTATCTTGCTGCTCGCAATTTTAACTTAACAAAAATAGAAGGCATTGTAATAGCATTGCTAGCTATAATAGCATGGCGATTTGACTACCTTATCTATCAAATGAACAGTAGCGGTGTATTTTCCTTCATTTTTGCTTCATACCTTTGCATATTCACAATATCTCTCTTCTATAAATTCTTGCTTACTAACAAAAGAAAATATCTTTTATTTGCAAGTTTGTTTTGCTTTCTGAGCGTTTTGATACATCCCTATTCTGTAATAATCTTAATAGTACCTTTAATCGTTTTCACATTTTTCTTTAAAAAGCTGGCTTTAGAGAAGTCGGAAGACTTGTCATCGATACCGTTCCTGATTGCTTTAATGCTTGCAATCATTTTTTTGATTTCATTTTTATTCATATTAAACAAGACAACTAGTTTAATTTTTGAACCATCACCCCTTCATCAAAGTGAAGGCCTAAAAACCATTTTGTTTGAACTTCAAGCAAGGCCTTTACAAACACTCATATTTTTTCTGGGCTTTTTTGGCATATTTCTATGGAGCAAAGAAAAAAAATTTTTTATATTACTTATAGTGACCTCCATCTTTTATTTTGCCTATTCCTACTTCGGTTCATTTATAGGCGTAATTGCTTATTTTCAGCCGCAAAGAGTCGTAGTTACATTAACTCTGCTTTTGATAATACCTTCAGCAAAATCAATTCAGTATATCGCAAATAAAGTCAAGCCTAAAAAGAGGTATGCAATTATTTTCATCGTTTTATTGTTGCTTTTTAGTTTTTTCAAGGCACCTGATTTGTATTTTAACATAATGAATGAAGAAAAATGGGTTTGGAACAGGCGGATCACAACTTCTATACAGCAAGATGTGCAGGATCTTGTGTCATGGATTAAAGATAACACAACTTCCGATGCTAGAATATTGATAGAAAACTCTGGCTACAAGTCCGGATTTCAATACAGCGACGGACACCTGCTTGCCATGTTTCCTTATTTCACTGGGAGGGAATTTGTTGTATCGTCTATTCCATATACATCGATTAAAAAAGGATTCATTCCCGATTTTTATGAAGGTATACTTTTTAATAAAAATGTAACTGAGTTCTCTCCAACTGAATTTGAGGAATATTTTAATCTATACAACATCAAATGGATTGTGGTTTGGTCTGATGAATCTAAAGGTGTGTTCGACAATCTACCGCAAGTTTCCAAAGTTAAGCAAATTGGCAAGTTTTCTGTTTATGAAACCAAAATAAAACCAACATTCTTTTTGCAAGGCTCTGGCACTATAACTGCTGATTACAATAAAATTACTATAAGCAATGCAAGTGAAGGAGAAATAATTATTAAATATAATTTCTTTGACAGTTTAAAAACAAACCCCACTTTGAAAATTAGTAAATATGATATACCTAGCTCATTCGGGTTTATCAAAATTTTAAATGAAAATGTAACTGAGTTTAAAATTTTTATCTAATAATCTATAGTAATTATATGGCTGATTTAGTTTTAGTTAATCCCCCCAATTATTCGGATGTACCCAATTGGATGAAATTACCAAATCTTGGTTTAGCATATTTAGCTTCTGCATTAAGGAAAGATGGTATTGACATAAAAATTATTGACGCTTGTTATATGAAGATGAATAAGGACGAAGTAATTAAAAAATTGGAAAAATTGGATCCTAGAATAGTTGGTTTTTATTCAACATCGCATCAATTAAGAGAAACTGTATTTTTGGCTAATGAAATAAAAAAAAGATTAGGTTGTTTTACAATTTTGGGCGGACCACACATAACATCAGATCCTCAATTAGTTTATTCCTATAAAAATTTTGACATGGCCTTTGCCGGTGAAGGTGAAATAACTTTGCCAAAAGCCGTTAAATCTATTTTAAGAAATAAAAAACAGAAGAAAATTGTTTATGGAAAACCTCCAAAAAATCTGAACAGCCTACCTTTTCCTGCTTATGATTTAATTTCTATGAAAAAGAACAGCTTGGTTACAACACATAAAAATTGTTCACATGTCATAATCAGCAGGGGTTGTCCTTTTAACTGTAGTTTTTGTAGTATCGAAAATAATCCTATCAGGTTTAGATCAGCAGATAACATCATCAGAGAAATAAACCTCTTAGTGGATAAATATAATACTCAATCTATTTTGTTTGAATGCTCGGCTTTTACATTGAATAAAAAACAAGTTTTAGATTTATGTAAAGGGCTTAAAGGGGAGCATATGGACATTTCTTGGAGTTGTGCAACCAGATGTGATCTTGTTGATGAAGAAATGATTAGGGAAATGAAGAAAGCTGGTTGCTATAATATAAACTTTGGTATAGAAAGTGGTTCATATAATATAAGGAAAATTATAGGTAAAGATTTTACAAATTCTGCAATCATCAAAATCTTTAATTTATGTAAAAAATATGATATTTCTACAGGCTCTTATTGGATGATTGGATTCCCATATGAAACAGTTAATACTATTAAAGAAACTATTGATTTTTCTCTGAAGTTAAATTCAGATTTTGCCTCTTATTTACCAGTTTTCATTTATCCAGGCACTAAGATATTTCATCTAGCAGTAAAAAATGGAATTATAAAGAAAGATGTATGGTATAAATTTATAGATGGCCACCCAGCACCCATATATCTACCCGCTAATTTAACAGAAAAAGATATTTTAAATTTTTTGAGAGTTGCCTACAGAAAATTTTATCTCAGGTTTTCAAAAATCTCTATGCTCAAAAAAATTAACTTTTCCATGGACATTATGCATTTAAAAAGACTGTTTATGATTGGAAAATTATAATGCTGCATATCAAAAGCGAATTATATACAATTAAATATTAACTTATTTTGATTCAAAGAATCCTTTTGCTTAATTATTCCTACGCTATGCGTCCAAAATGGTATATAATTAAAATCTGTAGTTATTTGGTAAACAGTCAAATAAGTAAAATTATTCTCTAGATTTTCGTAATAATTTTTTGTTGAGTTAATCAAAAATTTCCAGAAGCTAAATAAAATGGGAAAATATTTGATTAATCCCAGAAGATTTCCTTTTTCAAAATTTATGTTGATCTTCTTTAGGTTCTTAGTTGGTATTACTTCTTTCATAAAATAATTATCAATTTTGAAAGGAATGGTAATGATTTGAGAACCGCTCGGGATATTTTTTCCGAATTTCTTTAAAAAATTATGAGCATTCAATCTGAATCTTTCAAATTCTAAGAAGTATTTTTTATTACATTTCACATGCTTAGATTTAATTATTATTTTAAATATATCAGAATAAGTGAAAAATTTATTTTGATTTATCTCAAGCCTGCCAAAGGGACTAAGCGGCACTAAAAACAAGCCTTTTAAAAAATCTCTATTCTCAATTAAAAATGGTATTAAATTTGTTATCTCACTTTCATTTATTTTATCCATAACTATAGGAGCTAAAAAAGTAAAAATCTTATATTTTTTCAAATTTTCAATTGCTTTGCTTTTAAGGTAGTATTCATCTTCTTCGCCAAGTTTTTTATATACATTTTCAAATCCTTCAAATGAAAGAAATACTTCTTTCAACCCAGCTTCCTTGAGTTTTTTAACATATTTAGAATCAGATAGTTTTAATCCGTTTGTAAATAGAGTGGGAATGTTGCCAGATTCTTTAACAAGTTTAATTATTTCAAATATATCTTTCCTTGTTGTA
>Ga0315294_10006927_pt1 | contig 12443 bp, 16 predicted proteins | sample YL17G13_40_MG_FD_203626 | JGI IMG/M metagenome (GOLD analysis project Ga0315294, IMG submission 203626) | Sediment microbial communities from Yellowstone Lake, YNP, Wyoming, USA - YL17G13_40 | ecosystem: Environmental > Aquatic > Freshwater > Lake > Sediment | place: USA: Wyoming | collected...
CGATGAAGCCCATGACAAAGGAAGCATTGATTCTTGTGGCGGCTTATCGAGTGGACGTGGATATGGTTGACGCCTACGAGTTCATACAGAATGATGTCAATGTGACAGAAGAGTTCACGGCATACGACCCATCTCTCGGGCGAAGGTACTATCTGGGATGCAGGACACACTTGGCATAAAGGAAAGACTCAAGTACAAGGACATTTCATGGCTGATGCCGAGCGTTGATGTTGAGGATGTCCTTGCGAAACTTGGCTCTGAAGTCTCACGGCATTCGGGCAAGGAGGTTTTTGCCTTTTGCCCAGACCATCATCTCTTTGTAGGTCGAAAATCGTCTCATCCCAAATGGGTGGTGAATTCCGAGACGGGGGAAACCTTCTGTCACACGGAGGGTCGGGGAAGCAATCTTGTTTGGACGGTATGTCGCTTGCTCGAATGTGGACCCAAGGAGGCTGTGAAATTCCTGACGGGAATACAGGGAGAGGTTGACACGGGCAAACTGGCGACAGCGGCGATGGGTCACTCGCATCTGAAATTGAAGAGAAAAATGGAAGAGGAGAATTCAACGGTAATGGGTCTTGAGTCTGTAAAGCAGGATATGGAAAAGCCCCATTTGAGCGATGCAGCGTATCGGTTCTTTATGCAGCCGCCCGAGAGGAAACTTCCGACAAACATTCTTCCCGAAACGGTGGAGCGATACCGTGTATTCCAGAGAACATGGGGGCAATACATTGACAGGGTTATCATTCCGTTTTTCATGCGGGGGGAATTGGTCGGCTTTTCTGCGCTGGATATTCTGGGCAAGAAGAATTGGCTGGATAAGCACCCGTTGAAGACGGAAGATGATTATCGGAAGACCCTGTATCCTGCGAACTTCCACTCTGCTGAATGCCTTTTCGGTTTCGATGACTGCCAGAAGGCTGCGGATATGCTCATCATCACAGAGGGACCGAGGGAAGTAATGAAGCTATGGCAGGAGGGATTCTCAAATGCGGTGGCAATACTGGGAGCGCATCTGTCTGGCGGGCACGAACTCCTCATTGGAACACTGGCTCCGAAACGGATAGTGCTGATGTTCGACGGCAACAAGGCGGGCAGGGAGATTGCCAATAGAGCGGCAAAGAAATTGTCCAGACTCTACAAGCCTAGCTGCCTGAAGGAATGCGTTTTACCAGAAGGCTATGACCCTAAAAACCTTGCGAGAGAGCAGCTTGAGAGTCTTGTTTTTGGATGATTATTTTTTTTCATTTTTCTGTTGCAATGTGAAACCAGATCGTATAGGCTATGTCTGTTATTTGAATTCCCGTATTGGGATTAAAACAAACTGAACAGCCGATTTTCGGCAAACTGGAGGCAAGTATGGACGTTCCTGCTGGCGTTGCGTGTTTTTCTGAAACTCTTTCTGAGTCAAAACCGAGATTAGCCATGAACCAATGGAGACCGGAATCACCGACTCTTTCTGGTCTTCGTGGAGGGGAGCGGCGAGCAGAACATTTTGATGATACTCTTTTCAGTTCCATCGAGAGGATGATATACAAGGTTTGCAGGAGTCATTCGAGTGTGTGCGATGAGACGGCTGAAGACCTTGTTCACGATTGCACCCTGAATATCTCAAAACAAATTGCGAAATATAATCCTGAGTTGTCCAGCTTCACGACATGGTGCTGGCATCTTTGTCGCAACACCCTTATCAGCAAGACTCGTCGGGCGAAAAAGAGGGTTGTTCTTTGCTATCGTGGGTTCGCCAACGAGAACCATTACGACAATCGTCTATTTGCGGACCATCCCGGCTATCCTGCAAAGGTCTACAGCTTTGAGATAAGAGATGCGGTGCATGACCTGCTGAAGCAGAATCCCAAGCAAAGGCAGATGGTTTTTGCGATGTTCGGGAACCCGAGAGCGAAGGATTATTCCGCTCCCGATGAGATCAAAATTTGCCAAGTCGCCCGAGCCTGCAATGTTCCCTATCATGAGGCGTATCTTTTTTACAGGAATATCGTGAGACCGTTCTTCAAAAAACGCTTCGCAGAATAGGAGGGGGAGAAAAGATGAGCGATACGGCTGTTCGTGAAGTTGGTAAAAACATGGAAGGGTCGTGCTGGGGTAGGTGGGACATATCTGAACCTGCGTGCTCTGAATGTGCGATAGGAAAGCGTTGCGAGGAACGGACCAAGAAGAGAACATCGCAGGAAGAAATCAAGGAAAACGCCGTGGAGGAGCCTTCTAGCGGGGGCGTTGCCGAGGTTTCGCCGATGGAGTTCATCATCGGAACTCTTGGTGGTAAATACGAATACACGACCAAAGAGAATGACACTGCCAAGGCTGACTATTTTAAGAAAGACGGCAAGACTGTCATTGAGATTCTTACGTCGAAAAAGACGGGGAAAATCAGGATTCGTTCCAGCAGGGGTGTCAAATGCCTGAGTCCGATAAAGTCGATTGACGATGCCCAGTCTGCTCTTAGGGAATTACCGATGTGAAGACAACGATGTTCCCATACTATCAGCCGTCTTTTGCCGAGTACAACGTGGCGCAAAGCGCAGCCATCCCATACTTGGACAAGGATATGAACCTGATTATCTCTTTTGCGACTGCGGCTGGCAAAACGGTTCTGGCAGAAGATTGTTTCGCTTACCATATGAAAACGAGCGACAGCAGGGTCGCCTACGTTTGTCCTTTCAAGAGTTTGGCAGCAGAAAAGTACCAGTCGTGGAAAAATGAGCCACAACTTGCGAAGTATGGGTTGGTCTTGGGGACAAGCGACACAGAAACAGAAGTGGCAGAGTATTATGCGGCACGGCTGGCAGTCATAACAACAGAGTCTTTCGACTCTAAGACTCGCTCTGCTTCTTACCGTGAATGGATTGACAGTCTTTCGTGCGTCTGCCTTGACGAGTCCCACCTACTTGGGGACAAAAATCGTGGTGGGGCACTGGAGGCGTCTATCATGCGGGTAGCAAAAGGGAACCCGAAGGCAAGATTGATTTTGCTGTCTGCGACGATGAGCAATGCCATTGAAATTGCCAAGTGGATTAAGTCTCTCAACGGAAAAGACACCAAGTGCATTACAAGCACATGGCGTCCTGTCAAGGTGGAGAAAGAGTACCACTCGGTTTCCGATTCCGATGAAAAGATAGGCAAGGCTGTTGATCTCGCAGCGAGGGAGAAAGAGATAAAGACTATTGTTTTTGTTCACTCGAAGATTACAGGGGCCATTATCCTGAAAAAGCTGCGTGCTCGTGGGGTGAGGTGTGTTTTTCACAACGCTTCCCTTTCTTCTGTCAAGAGGAAGAAGATAGAGGAGCGATTCAGCGATAGGATGTCGGGATTGAATGTTCTCATAAGCACGAGCACGTTGGGGGCTGGGGTCAATCTGGCGTAAGGGGGCTATGGACTGTCAAGACAAAGCGTGCGAATTGGCAAAGTTGAGAGGCGAATGTCTTGCTTGCCGCAAGTGTCAGATAGGCGGTGTGCAGGTGGACGGCAAGTTCCTGTCGAATGTCTTTTCCAACATGAACGCATCTGCCGAGATTATGGTTGTAGGGCAGAACCCCGGCAGAGACGAAGTCGAGCAGGGTCAGCCTTTCGTTGGGCGGGCGGGCAAGATATTTGACGAGGCAGTCTTGGAGGTTCTGGGGTTTGACCGCTCAAAACTGTATATTTCCAACACCGTGAGGTGCTATACTCCTGCGAATCGAAAGCCGTTTGACAGCGAGAGAGAAAACTGCTGTGAATTTTTGGACAAAGAAGTAGCGTTGATTCAGCCGAAAGTTCTTGTCGCCTTGGGCGGTCTGGCACTCAAACAACTCACGGGCATGAGTGGCATGATGAAGAACCACGGACAGATTATCATGTCTGCTCGGTACAGGGTGCCAGTGATTCCAATCCTTCATCCAAGCCCGCTCAATCTCAGCAACCCTGTGCGACGGCGGGAGTTCTTCTCAGACTTGTGGAAATTAAAGGAAGTGCTCGATGCACGCTAAAACATTCCTTCCGATAACAAGGTGGGTGGGCAACTCCCATTCGGTGCGACTCGGGGATGGCAGTACATACGAGACTGTTGACGCTTTTCTTGTCGACCTGAAAGCTGGCTCCTTGAAAGAGCAGTTTTTTCTGAGAGACGACGTGTTCTGTGAGATGGCTGAAAGGATAAACCGTGGCGACAAGGAATTGGCAGCGATTTTATGCGATTCTGGGGTGTTGGCTCTCTTGATGTTTGTTTTGAGATATTCGATGGGGGACAATCGGGCGTTGCGGGTCTAGTAGCGTTAGCGGAGGCGTGCCGTGGCAGATAGGGTCATAATCGTAGGTGTCAAGCGGGGAAACGAAAGAGTTTCGACTTCGGAATTGCAACAGATGCTTGGGCGGGCTGGGAGAAGGCACGGCGGGAGCACCTGCAAAGCAGAGCTGATAATCGAAGACGACGAGTATGACGAAGTTGTTCTCGAAATGAAAGGAGATGGCAGCTTTGACATCCGTTCACAGTTTGACTCAGCAGAATCCCTGTCTTTCCATCTTTTGCCCGAGATTTGCAGAAAGGAATTGAGGACTCTTGACGATGTGCGGGCTTGGTATTCGAGAAGTTTTGGTGCTTTTCAGGGAAAGCGAGCCAAGATTGAAAAGTCTATCGAAATCCTTTTGGAGGCAGAGGCAATCATCGAGACGCCTCATGGATTTTTGGCGACAAAACTGGGACAGATAGCATCGAGGATGTATTTTCATCCTATTGATGTCAAAGATTGGAAAGACAACTTTGGAACGATATTCGAGATGGGCTTGGAGTGCGACGATGTGGCTGTTTCATGGGCACTTGGCAACACGTCTGTTACGAGGGCTTCTGGGGATTTCGGCAAATACTGGCATGTGGTCAGCGAGTGTAGGGGGAACTTGCCGCCCGGGCTGGACATGCGGGAAGGCACAACTATCACCGTTACTCTCTGGTGGAGCGCATTGAGTGGAGCCCCTGTCGGCAAGATGAAAAACCATGTGATAGCCATGAGAGATGATTTTGAGCGCATTCGGACTGTGCTGTGCAACATTGATAGCGAAATCACGAGGTGGGACAAGGTTGACTTCTTCATGGAGTTGGCGAGAAGAATCAGGCGTGGGATTCCCGCTCATCTTGCCGATTTGTGCGGACTTCCAAATATCTCAAAAAATCGTGCCGAATATCTGTATAATATAGGTATACGGGACGTGGAGGGAATCAGGGATTCGTTATCAGACATAGAGAGCGAGGTTGACGAGAGATTTGCTCAGGCTCTCAAGGATATAGCCAATGGTGTTTGCAGAAAGATTAATAGATAGATGCGAGAGGCTTTTTCGTTCGGGTGTCGTGGAAGAACTGGTGGTCTGCGACATACTCGGAAGCAGAGAGCCAGATGTTTCAAGGATAGAGCCTTATTTGGGCTCTGCAATTTCCGAGGTCAGAATGGCAGCGGTAAGAATTATCGGAGAGAAGGGCAGCGTGGATTCGTTGCTGGATGCCGCCATCAAGGAACAGAATGTCAGAGTCTTATTGGAAATGATGAGGCGTCTCGGATTGAGAAAAGGCGGGGTGGAGGCACTGGACAGGCTTCTGCACCACAAGAATTCGATAATCAGAGAGGAAGCAATTGCTATGTTCAGGCGGGCTGGCAAGACAGATAGCTTGTTTCCTCTGATTTTTGATGAAGACAGTCTCGTTGTCCAGAGAATCAAGAGATACATTAATGAACAAGGATAAGACAACAAGAACTCCAATTCCCGAAGACCTGTTAGCCCTGTTTGTGCAGCAGATGTGGATATCTGCCAAACTGACGGGTGCGGATAAGATTCCAGCCGTGGTGCAGCATATCCAGTTGATCGAGCAAGAGGTTGACAGGCATCATTTCAACAGCAACCATCAAGTATCATCTCATGACAAGGACGAGGCTGACAAGCGCACCTTCATCGCTATCTTCAGAAATCGTTATCTCGAATCAACAGATTTTGAATACCCCGTATCTGTTACGGGCGTAGATATAAAACTGATTTCTCAGGTCAACAAGTCCCTCCAAGGCAAGGGATTTACGTGTGATGAATACCTGAAGTGGCTGTTCGAGGTATTTCTTCCTGAGAACACGAAGTTCCTTCCTGCCACGGTGAAGTTTTCCTGCTCAAATTTTGTCCTGACGAGGTTCTTTTACGACAACAAAGAAATGATGAAGGAAAAGCAGGAAAAAGAACTTCGGAAGCGCGAGTCTCTTGCCCTTATGTCGAGGGGGCGGCAAGTCATCCGGCAGTCCAAGACTCCAGCCGAAGTCGAAAAAGTGAAAAATATCATAAAAAACTACATGGAAGGGCGTATAATGATAGATGGGCTAAGGAAGGGTATCGAGGAGTGCGAGAGGATGCAGTCTCGACCTATGGCACAGGAGACGCAAGGGGTTGGCTCGCAGCCAGTTGCAGGAGAATAAGATGTCAGAAGTAATGAAGAATATCGCAGAAACATGCGGGAAATTGGGGGATGTTCAGCTTTCTGGTGTCAAGCTGGAAAGTGCGAACTCTGCCTTGCTCGATGTTACCCAGTTTTCCCTTGACCAGCATGTTGCCATGCAGCCAGCCGCCATAGCCTACTATGGCTCTCTCAAGAAGGAAGCCGCACGGAAGCTGGCTGCGCTGGAAAGGTCGTATGACAGGTGGCAGAAGAAGAAGTACGCCGAGGCCCGGGTTGCTGTTGAATCAGGAACATCTGTGAAGTCTGGCATAAAGGTCGAGGACGTGAAGGCTCGTTTTATCGTGGATAACGAGCTGGAGATAAACAAGTGGGATAGCCAGATTGACAAGGCCCAGTTTGAATATGACACGATTGATGTCTGGTACGAGGCGTGGAAACAGAAATCATTTTCTATCAGAGAAACTGTCGCAATTGACGAGGACGAAAGGCATTCGAGTCCTTCAATCAGGGGCGGAGACTTTGACAGAAGCGGCAACAGCCCTCCCGCAATCAAAGAGGGCAAGATACGGGAGATAATCCGCAAAAGGCGGGAAGCTCAGGAAAGGAAATAGGAGGACAGTATGGAATCAACATTGGAAAAAATCAGAAGGCTGAAGGCTCGTCGTCCGCAGGGCGGAAGTGGGAACAGATTCAAGGGCGTCTTTCACCAGTGGAAGGATGGAGACAACATTATTCGGCTTGCTGGCTCATTCCTTGAGGTGAGGACGCATTTTATTGCACCTGCGCCCAAGCGCAATGACAGGGGCATCTGCCAAGCAGCCGCCTTTCAGGGCGAAAACTCGATCTCTTCATTCGTCAACTGCTTGGACTGGGATGTTAAGATGGAAGAGGCGACAAGGGTCAAGACATGTCCTATCTGCAAGCTATCGAGCCTTGCATATCAGATACTCAAAGACACGGGTATCACAGATCAGGAGAAGAAATTCTTCAAAGACCTGTCGAGCAGCGCATATGCCAAGCGCAATCTCAAATGGAACATCCTTGACCGTGACGATCCATACGTCACTCTCGTTGACGATAGCGGAGAGAAGCGAGTTCTCGGATTCAAGATTGCCACAATCGGCATGGAGGCATGGAACGACATCGAGGGTATCTTCGAGCAGTGTCGCTGCGACATTGCCGACCCCGTAGACGGGATAGATATCAGAGTCGTGAAGGGCAGCAATGGGACGAGAATCGTCTATTCTGCACAGGCTGTTCTGGATGGAAGGGAATTAAAGGCGACGCCTTTCACTGAAGAGGAAGCGGCGTTGGAGATGCACGACCTGAAAGTGCGCTGTGGCAAGATGGTGGAAGCGCAGCTCATCGTGGACGCTCTCCATGAAGACCTTCGGGAACTTCTTGAGATGAACGATGACGAGAAGGCTCTTGAGAAAGAGTCCGAGGTCGCAACTGCGGCGGTAGGGATAGATTCCGAGCCTGTTGCCGAAGACGGGGACGGGTTGATGGATGCCACGTCTCAGTCCGCCACACCAACGCCAAAGCCAGCGGCACCTGCTCGTCCAACTCCGCAGGCACCTGTGATTCAAAGACCGACGGCACCTGCCGTGCAAAAGCCTGCGCCGCCTGCCGCACCAAAGTCAGCGGCGTCTTTGCCGCCACGTCCTGCGACACCTGCGGCTTCCAAGCCAACAACGGTGCCTACAATTCGTAGACCCGTCACGATGGCTACGTCGGATTCTCAAAAAAAAAGGTAACTGAATCAGTTGAGACCGTGGATGTCGGAAATGATGCCACGGAACAGGTTGGTTCGACGGGGTCTAGTGCCGAATTTGACTTTTCGAGCATAGACCCCGAGAAAGAGTTCGTGTGTTTCGGGACATGCGACCCGAACCATCAGGAGTGTGCTGGGTGCCCATTCAAGGAGCGGTGCATGAAAAAGGCTGGAATATAAGCATGGCGGGGCAATCTGAATGATTGCCCCGTTATCTTTGGAGGACAACGATGGCTAAGAAAAGCGACAGAGAGAACAGGCTGAAGGAAATCTGCGACACAATCAATAAGGGCACATTTGGCGGCGAGAATCACGACGCTGTAACATATGTTGGCTCGGGTGAGGTTGCCAGCATCGAGAGGTTTTCTTCGGGGTGTGCCGCCTTGGATGATGCTCTTGGCGGCGGATGGCCAAAGGGCAGGCAGATAGAGATATATGGTCCAGAATCCAGCGGGAAAACCACGATTGCTCTTCAAGCCGTCGCCAATTATCAGAAGAAGTATCCCGATGACGATGTCGCACTTATTGACGCCGAGTATTCCCAAGATGAGGAATACTCAAAGGCTCTGGGTGTTGATATGCGGTATTTACTCGTCAACCAGCCAGAGTCGGGGGAGCAGGCTCTTAATGTTTTGAGTCAGCTTATTCAGAGCAAAGTAATGCTCATCGTCGTGGATTCTGTTGCGGCACTGGTTCCCAAGTCCGAACTGGAAGGTGATGTTGGCGAAGGTTCGGGTATGGCAGAACAGGCACGCATTATGAGCAAGGCACTCAGGAGGATAACAACAGAGGCAGGAAGTCGTGATGTTACGATAATCTGGACAAACCAGATGCGTGAAAAACTGGGAGTCATGTACGGCGACAAGACAACTACGCCTGCTGGTAGAGCATTGAAGCACTACGCTTCGGTGCGTGTGAAGGTTGATCGAATTGGCACGGTCAAGGAGAAGGTTGGGGGCGAGGACATTGCCGTTTGCATTAGAACCAAGGCAGACGTAAGGAAAAACAAGACCGCTGCTCCCTTTAAGGTGGCAGAATTTTACATCACATTTGGTCACGGTATTGACACCATCGCTGCCATTCTGGATGGGGCACTGGCGAGAAAGGTGGTGGAGAAGAGGGGCTCATGGTTCGCATTTCAGGGCGAGCAGTTGGCTCAGGGTAGGATGGATACTCTCAATCTTCTGCGGAAAAATCAGACGCTCTGCGACAAGATTTCTGCTGCCATAGAGGATGCAAAAGCAAGGGGTGTTGTTGCAGAGCCGGAACCTGACAGGTTTCCGATGAAGCGTCCGAAACAGGATGCCAAAAGGGTGCCCGTAACCGACCCCGATTCGCTGGAAGCACCCGAAGAGTCAACAGGAGGAGCGAAGGAAGACGAGACACAGGTGACAGATGCCTGAAGGTCCAAAACTACTTCTGCTGGACGGCAACAATACTTGCCATAAAATCTTCTGGGCGATGAAGAGGTCCAAGCAGAATTTGTCCTACAAGGGACGGGCAGTAGAGGTGGTGTATGGATTCTTTCGGCACCTTATCAGTTTGCACAAAGAGTATCCCGACTATTTCAGGATAGTGGCGTGGGACAGGGGTTACGCTCGCAGGCTGGAAGAGTCAACAAAAGCAGTTGAGGCTGGAATCATTCCATCAGCGTATAAGGCGACGAGGCACACCGACGACAACGAGGATGACAGGGAAAGAGTTCACTCGCAGATGGATGAATTGCGGAACAGCCTGAGTCTGGTTCGCTGCCTTCAAGTCGCCGTAGATGGTGTTGAGGCTGATGATATCATAAACACTTACGTTCAGACGTATCGTAAGTGGGGAAGCAAATTCGTCATCGTTTCTTCGGACAAAGACTTCTACCAGTTGCTCGGTAAAGACGTAATCATCAGGCGAAGAGATGATGATATCTGGACAGAAGAGCGATTTCGTCTTGAGACGGGCATATCGCCAGAAGCGTGGCTGGAAGCCGGTGCTCTTATGGGTGAAACAGGTGATAACATTTTTGGAGTCGAGGGTTGGGGGCCAGTAACGGCTCTCAAGTATGCCAAAGAATATGGGGACATTGATTCGATTATCAAAGCCGTGGAAGCGAAGGAAAAGAAAAGCAAGAAAGAGCAGGTTTTGCTTGAAAGCATACCGAGGCTTCGGCTTGCGAAATCGCTGAAGGCGATGGATGTAATTCAGGGATTGCCAAAGCCAAGAGTTTGTCGGGATGTCAATGCTGCGGCTCTGGAAAAGTATTTTCTCGAATGGGGATTTGCGAGCTTGCTGAAAGAAAGCTGGCGGCTGGTATGAGTAGTAACCTCAGAGAATATGCAAGATTTCGCCTGAACATGCGAATACTTCCAGACAAGGGTGATTATTGTCTCAACGATGGAGAGATGAATCCTGAAATCCTTCGAGCCTTTGCCTTTAAGGTGAAAGAAGTTCTGTCTCCATTTCCATTATGGGAACCTTTCTCTGGCAATATGGGGAGCAAGAGCAGGACCAAGTTTTTAATGGCTCAGTATGGGCTTGGTGTTCTCTGCTGTGGTCTGGATCATACAGACCCCGACATAGAAATCGTGGATTCAACCACTCATAGTCCAAGAGTGGGCAGTATTGGCGGAGCGATATTTCATCCACCGTATTTTGGGTCGAGATGGTTTACAAATCGTGCCGAAGACCTGTCACATATAGAGAATTACGATACTTACCAAGAAAAACTGGCAAGCGTGGTATGTCGGATCAGGAACGCAACTACTTCGGGCATGCTGGTATGCGCAGTGGGAAGGCGGTATAGGTATCTTGGGGAAGAGGTGTCTCTCGACTTGATGTATTTGAGACTATTCGACAGTGGATTTACGCTGATAGACGTGTGGAGCAGCATGCCTGATATTGTGTTGATTTTCAGGCGGGTATTGTGTTGATTTTCATACGGGAAGAATGAGAAGATAGAAAACATGGTGCAAATTATGACATTTAGAATTGGTTTGGTCGGAGCAGCGGGGACAGGTAAGTCGAGTTTTGCCGAAGCCCTTTCGTCGGCTTTGGAGATACCCTGTTTGAAGTCCAAGGGGATAACACAGGATATTCTCAGCAGGGATGGGTATGACTATTCTTCTGGGGTTCAGATTGAAAGGTTTCTTGCCAATAGCGGCAGGCAGAATGAGATTCTTCGTAGAACGATAGAGCAACAGGAGGTTGAAGAATTTGTAACGGACAGGACAGTTGTTGACCTAGCGGCGTATGCTGTGTGCGAGATGAATTGCGACTTGAATACCGTCAAGCACATTCTCGAAGCGTGCAAGCGGAATGTTCCCAACTACACGCATCTGTTTCTTTGTCCTTGGCAAGATACACCAATTACAGACAACAACAGAAGGACGCTCAATCCCTACTATCAGTTCATGATTCATGCTGTTGAGAGGGGTGTTATGGATGAATGGGATTCAAGGTATTTCATCATCAAGCCAGCGGAAATCAAGGAAAGAGTGAAAGAGGCACTGTCTATTCTAGGTCTCAGCGCGGCGCAGATGCAATAATTTGCTGATATTCGCCCCATAGATAAAGAATAGCTTGTCGGTAACGCTGCCGAAAAGCTGTCAAAGGTCTAAAAGGAGAGAAATCATGGCATACAGAGCGAATGTTTCGGACAAGCAGCAGGCTGATGTGGAAAACGCACGGAATGATTCCGCTATTCGGATACAGTGGTTTGACGGCAAGACGGAACAGACTGGCCTGACCAAGTTTATCAGGGCGTATGATTTGAGCGGTCAGGGGAATGCCGGGGCCGGGGTTACGAGTGCGGTGAGGCAGTTTTCTGGAAGCGGGCTCTGTATTGGCTGTCACAATGATAAGCCTGCCCGCTTCGAGACTCCCGGCATGGCATAATTTTTTCAGATTTCTGAAAAATTTCCTTTCCCGTGCGTATAATAGGGGAAAGGGCAGTATGAAATTTTTGTTTTACACCGACATTCATTTGAGCGGCATGACGCCCCGTCATAGGGTGGACAATTTCTCGCAGGCTCTAATCGGCAAGCTCAGGGAGAGCTATTCCTTGGCAGAATCGCTTGACTGTGAATTCATAGCCTTTGGCGGGGACTTCTTCAATTCTCACAGGATTTTCAGTTACGAAATCATCTCTGAGGCGATGGACATCGTAGGTGGTTCCAAGCTGGTGACATACGCCGCCGTGGGAGAACATGACTTGTTCGGGCATAGCCCTGATACTTTTGCCACATCTACGCTGGCTTTTTTTGAGAG
>Ga0315294_10006929_pt1 | contig 12440 bp, 11 predicted proteins | sample YL17G13_40_MG_FD_203626 | JGI IMG/M metagenome (GOLD analysis project Ga0315294, IMG submission 203626) | Sediment microbial communities from Yellowstone Lake, YNP, Wyoming, USA - YL17G13_40 | ecosystem: Environmental > Aquatic > Freshwater > Lake > Sediment | place: USA: Wyoming | collected...
TCCAACTGATGCAGACACCCTAAGAACCTCATTACAACGGCTTTTATATGATAAGAATCTGAGGGAAAACCTTCGAAACCGGGGCTTCGAACGATTGTCTCAATTCTCATGGGAAAAAGCTGCAGAACAGACGAAGGGGATCTATAAAAAATTCTGTTGATAAGGATGAATGAAAGAACATAATGACCCTCTTTATGCCCGAATTACATCTTAGGGTGGTCAATCATACATCTTCATGATAGCAGGAAAAGAAATAATCAGATAGACTTCCATGTTCCCCGCACCGGTTATCCTTTTTGTATACAATAGACCATGGCATACGGTACGAACCGTCGAGTCGCTGATGAGGAACTCACTCGCACCAGAAAGCAATCTTCATATCTTCTCTGACGGGCCGAAGAATCAGCAGGATGCCGTCCGTGTCCAGGAAGTGCGGGAGTACCTCCAGGATATCGATGGCTTTGCCCGCGTACACATCACGGAGCAGACGCAGAACTTAGGCCTTGCAGCATCTATTATTTCAGGAGTGACTGGGGCCATTGAGCGTTTCGGGACCGCCATTGTCCTAGAGGATGACATAATCTCCTCACCGAACTTTCTGGAATTCATGAACCGGGCGCTGAAATTCTACGAGAACAATCCCATGATCTTTTCCATCTCAGGCTACTCCTTCCCGGTACGTATCCCATCCAGTTACCCCTGGCCGGTGTATCTGTCACCCCGGTGCTCCTCCTGGGGGTGGGGAACCTGGAAGGATCGCTGGGAGAAAGTAGATTGGCTGGTCAGGGACTATCCCGAGTTTCTCAATGATCGGGCAGCCCAGCAGGCTTTCAACCGTGGCGGTGAAGATATGACCCGGCATCTCACGTACCAGATGGAAGGAAAAATCCAGGCATGGGGTGCAAGATTCTGCTATGCCCATTTCCGCAATCATGCCTACTGCCTTATGCCGGTGGTATCAAAGATACGCAATATTGGTTGCGATGGTTCGGGAACCCATCGAGAAAACACGAATCGGTATGACGTGGCCCTGGATCGGGGGGCCGGACCAATCGAATTTCCTTCTTCATTGGAGGAAAATGACGAGATAGTTCGGAGTCTTCACGCCATCTTCCGTGACCCTGTCCGTGGGCAATTTCTGGGCGCCCTGAAAAGGATATTACGTGACAGGTGAATATACCGGAAAAGGATGAGAAGTGCGTGCAGTATTGAGATCTCTCATCAGTGAATGCCTTCGCCCAGTTTCTTTCGTGCTTCGTGACAGAAACCAGCGGGAGCTGTTACGGCTGAAGGATCGGTATGATCACATCGGGAGAAATTGCCCTTCGACGGTACGGTTTTTCCATCACACCTGGCAGATCCCGGATGTGAAAAGTTTCCTCTTCCAGTGGGAGGAGATTTTTGTTCGTGAGATTTATCGGTTTCAGAAGGATTCCGTCAATCCACTGATCTATGATTGCGGTGCCCACAGTGGTCTTGCTTCACTCTATTTCAGCGAGCAGTACCCCGACGCAGTCATTCATGCGTTCGAAGCCGATCCGCTCATTGTTGCGATGCTGCGATCCAATATTCTGGCCAACCATGTCCGGAATGTTGATGTCATCGATAAGGCGGTCTGGATCCACGACCGGGGGGTGGCTTTTTATGCTGATGGTTCAGATGGGGGTTCCCTTTTCGGCTCTACAGATCCCGTATCCGTCAGCTCGGTGTCCCTGAGTGATATCCTGCGGAAGGAGAAGTCTATCGATATGCTGAAGATGAACATTGAGGGCGCCGAAGGGGCAGTACTGAAGGACAGCATTGGCGATCTTGGGAAAATCCGCCACCTCTTCATTGAATACCACCCGGGTATTACACCGGGGCACGACCTGCATGACATCCTCCATACACTCGCGCTGGCCGGATTTTCCTATCATGTCGAGCCTGTAAGACCGGTCAGAAGTCCCCTTGCCAAGATGGCGACGAAAGGTCTCTTTGCTACCCAGATCTACATATTTGCACAACGAAACGGATCCTTCGAAGTTGAGGGAAATGAACAAGGTTGATGTCATGATCGTCACCTGTGCGAACAGTGGGTTTCCCCTGCGATTACATCTGTCAGGATTAATTCTGATGGAAATATCGAATCCTCGCATGACATATAGAAGGGACGAAAGGATAGGATCCTGAACCATGCGGGTGCTCACACTGAATACCTATGATGGAAAGGGAGGGGCCGCGAGGGCTGCCTATCGGTTGCATCAGGAACTTACAGCCCGGGGACTCGACACCAGGATGTTCGTCCAGAAAAAAACCGGTAATGATCCTTCTGTTATCTCCCCGGATACTTTGCTCGATAAGGTGAAAGAGCGTATCCGTGTGAACATGGATTCCCTTCCACTACGATTCTACCCGAAAAGAAACGGTACTGTATGGGGGGCCTCATGGATACCCCACTGGATTTCCCCCCGTATAAGAGAGTTTTCACCGGATATTGTTCACCTGCACTGGATCACTGATGGGTTCATTCCTGTCCAGGAAATTGCACGGATTGATCGGCCGATCATTTGGACGCTGCATGACATGTGGCCATTCACCGGGGGGTGCCATACCGCTGGGGGATGCACACGATACGAAACTTGGTGTGGATCCTGCCCTCAGCTCGGTTCATCGAGGCAGTACGATCTCACCTCATGGATCCTGCGAAGGAAGTGGAGACACTGGAATCATTCCTCCCTGACGTTCGTTGCGCCAAGTCACTGGCTGGGTACCTGTGCACAGAAGAGTGGACTTCTCTCACGGCATCGTATTGTTGTCATACCGAATGGTGTCGATACGAATGTCTTTAAACCCTTACCAAGAGACTTCGCAAGGACAGCTCTGAACCTCCCCCGGGACAGGCCGCTCATCGTCTTTGGAGCTCAGAATCCCTTTTCAGACCCCAACAAGGGATTTTCCCATCTGAATGCTGCCATGAATTATCTGAATAAGAAGGTATCAGACCGGCCGGAAATTGTCTCCTTTGGTACCCGTCCGTTGTCAGAACCCTTTGATAAGCCATGGAAAACACATCACTTAGGTCAGATCCTTTCGGATCTTCATCTTGCTTTGATATATTCAGCAGGAGATCTCTTCGTCGCACCCTCAATCAATGAAAACCTTCCTAATACCGTGATCGAAGCCCTTGCCTGTGGAAGCCCGGCTGTCGGTTTTGACGCCGGCGGAATGCCAGACCTGATTTCCCATCGCAGGAATGGCTACCTTGCGCGCCCTTATGATACCTGCGATCTTGCTGATGGAATTCTCTGGCTTCTCGATGATAAGGAATCTAGGGCTGACCTCAAGGAAAGGGCCCGGGAGACTGCCATTTCCACATTTGATGTCCGTAATGTAGCACGGACATACATGGATCTATATCGGTCGGTGATGGTTGGCTGACTGCAGCCCGGAACAATGATGCACGCATCTGCTTTGGATGGAGCCAAGGAACATGAAAAGGAACCGCCAATGACCCGTGGCTCCGACCCAAAGGTGGATGTTCTTTTTGTGATTCCTCCGCTTCTTCGCTTTGTAGAACGTTCCAGCTCCTCTTTTCCCCTTGGGTTGGGCTATCTGGTTTCGTCCCTCGGGGAAGCCGGTATCACGGCTAGGATATATAACGCGGATGTGTATCGTGAGCCACATGGTCATCGCATCATGAGATTCATATCGCGTCTGATCAACCGGCACATCCCCCTCTTTGAAGGGGATAACGTCGATTTTGCAAAAAGGTGGCCTGACTACCACCAAGAGGTCAACAATCCCTATCATGATGTATGGCAAGACGTGGAGATCGTATTCAAGAAAATCCAGCCCCGGATAATCGCGATATCGTCAAAAATCGTTGATCTTCCGTCAACGTTGTTTGTGGTATCCATCGTAAAGCGCGTGCTCCCCGGAATCCCTATAATAATAGGAGGCCCCTCGGCCTCAACATTTTCCGATTACCTGATGAAACAGGAGGGAATTGATTATCTGGTATATGGAGAAGGGGAGGAGACAGTCACCGAACTCTGCACCCACTTGCTCACCCCGAAAGGGCATTCCACAGACAGAATTCAGGGGATTATCTATCGCGCTGGTGATACCACTATCCGGAATCCTCCCCGGCATCTGATACCCAATCTGGATACCATCCCGTTTCCCGACCGGGAGTCCATGTTTTACCTGGAAAGATCGGGAGAGCTGCTCCCTCTCCGGGAGAATCAAGATATCCTTGGCTCACGGGGGTGCCCGTACATGTGCAAATTCTGCTGCGTTGCGAGTGTCTGGGGTTCACGGAAGCCGCGGTTGAGAAGCGTGGAGAACATACTCCGGGAGATAATATTTTTAAAAACGAAGTATGGTCAGAGATTCTTCATCTTCTGGGATGAACTCTTTACGATAAACCGCAACAGAGTCGTGGAACTTTGCGAGAGGCTTCAAAAAGATCATCCTGATGTCACATGGATGTGCGAGGGGAGAATCGATACCATTGATAAGGCACTTCTTGAGATAATGAGCGCGGCGGGCTGTGTTGAGATTCAGACCGGCATAGAATCTGGCAGCGACAGAATCCTTCAGCTTATAGGAAAAAACCTAACAGTGGATTTGGTACGGAAAAAAGCGGTTGAGATACGGGAATCTGGGATCCCCTGGCGTGTTTTTCTCATCATCGGCTTTCCATCAGAGACGAAAGATGAGATCCTTCGTACCACTAGGTTCGTCGAGGAACTACGACCGCGGTATATGGATCTCTCCGTCTTCTGCCCTTATCCGGGCACAGCCTTTTACAATGACCTGAAACGGGAAGGGCGGATTGATGAGAATTTCCTGAAGAGCGATTTCTGGTATCCCTATAACAACTATACCGGGACCATGACCGATCAGGAGTTTCAGGAACTGGCTCTGTGGGCACTTGCATATGCGGATAGATATAATAGGAACTGAATCGGGTGTTTCCTTAATGAAATTCGGCAGATATCCGGTTTGCGGGTATGGGGGTGTTGTGTGACCATTCGCGCCCAAGGGTCCCCGCATTCGTTTCCTATTATGGGCGCACCCCGCCGCCTGGCCCGCCGAATACAGCTCTCTACCCGGGCATACTTGAATCGTTTCTGCAGGTCCCTAGTTTTTTATGCAACCGGTGTCTCGCCATACGCTCCAGTTAGCCGGATCTTTGGCCTTGACCGCGGAACTCCTATCGACAGGTTCTACATCGAACAGTTCCTTGAACGGAATGCCTTATCAATCAGGGGCCGCGTACTCGAAGTGGCCGAAGACACATACACGCGGAAATACGGGGGAAATCGCGTGGCCCACTCGGATGTTCTACATGTGGTGCCCGGGACTCCACACGCCACCATCATAGGCAATCTAGAATCCGGGCATGGGATCCCCGATGAGGCTTTTGACTGTATCATCCTTACTCAGACCCTCCAGTTCATCTATGATTTCCGTTCTGCGGCTTTTCATCTCCACAGGGCCCTGGCGCCCGGTGGCATTCTGTTGCTCACCGTTCCTGGCATCAGCCAGATCAGCCGATACGACATGGACCGGTGGGGTGAGTACTGGCGATTCACCAGCCTCTCCTTGCAACGCCTCCTGGGTGAATTCTTTCCACGAGATTCGGTGGGAGTAGAAGCCCATGGAAATATCCTTGCCGCCGTATCGTTTCTCCATGGTATTGCGGCTGAAGAGATACCCGGTGGGCTTCTGGAGAACAGGGATCCTGATTATGAAGTGCTGATCACCGCGCGGGCGGAAAAACAGCGTCTATGAGCAGGGGGGGGTAATGCGATCGTCATCCTTTTTCAATCTTATCCCGCGGTTCCATAAGACTTCAGAGCTCGGACGGGGCCGAATCCTTCTCTATCATCGCATCATCGATATATCCTCAGATCCGAGTCTCCTTGCTGTCTCTCCCCGGAGATTCTGTGAGCATCTCCGTCTGCTTCGTGAAACATGCGAACCTCTGAGCTTATCAGAGCTGCTTTCGCGAGGAGGTGAGAACATTCCGAGGAATGCCATTGCTCTCACCTTCGATGATGGATACCAGGATAATTTCACGAAAGCATTTCCGCTTCTGAAAAGGTTTGATATCCCGGCTACCATCTTTGTAACAAGCGGATACATAGGCAAAGCCCAAGAGTTCTGGTGGGACGAGGTAGAACGTTGTATCCTTGATCCTGCGTTATTACCGGATTGCATAACGCTCCAGCTTGGGGGCATTTCTCTGCATCATACCCTAGTAGAAGACTCTACTAGAGAGACATACCAGGGAACCAACGATCCTGAAGCGGGAGATCCTTCACCCTGCACACGGCGGCAGCTCTTTGATGAGATTCTCCAGTGTATGATGGGGCTTGATCGGGAGGAACGGGATCGCTGCCTCGAATCCATCCGACAGTGGGTGGGCATTTCCCCGGGGTATCGGAAGGAAAATCGTCCACTCTCTGAAGAGGAACTTATCACATTGGCGGACGATCCTCTGATTGAAATCGGCTCCCATTCCGTCAACCATACCGTTCTCTCCCTTCAGGAACCCTTGAGGCAGGAAGAGGAACTACGGAAAAGCCGAACGGACCTAGAGGCACTCACGGGAAGGCCAGTGCGATTCTTTGCATACCCTTACGGAGCACCCCGTGACTTCTCCGCCTTGACAATAAAAAAAGTACGCCAGGCTGGCTATCTTGCAGCCTGTGCAAATTCTCCAGGGTTCGTAAGGCCGAATATGGATCGATGCAAACTTCCACGGTTTCTGGTCAGGGATTGGGATACCCATGTATTTTCACGCAATTTCCAACTGTAACTCCCTACATCTTGGTTGCCGGTACCCTCAAAGCAGTCCAGTAGAATTGCTCTTGATATTCTGCGCATAACAAACCGGAGTCAGATGCTGGCTTTGATACATGCAACGAAGCTCGATCCAGAATAAAAACGATGATATTCCCATATGGGAATGGAGTACAGAGAGCCTTTGTAGGGTGGGGATCAATGGCAAATTGCAGAGATTTATTCCAGGATAACAACTTCAAATTGTTGTTATTTGCCATCATTCTGGTGACGGGTACTGGATTATGGCTGAAATATCTCACTCTCTGGTTCTCGCAACCCGATGCGTTATTTTACGATTTTAAAATTTACTATAACGGGGCAGAGGCGTTCCTCCATGGAAAAAATATGTGTTTGGACACAATCTACGATTATCTGCCATTTCCCATTGTTTTCTTTATCGGGTTTGCATTATTTTCCTTCCCGGTTGCCTGTCTTCTCTTCAGCGTATTCAACCTCATCCTCCTCTTCCTGATGGTATATTTCATGGAAAGGATATTGCTACATTATGGGATTGCCCTGAATAATCCTGAACGTATCGGTATTTTTCTTGCATTGATTTTTTTCGTTCCTACCGCCCACAACTTCGTTGCTGGGCAGATCAATATCTTCTTAGCCCTGTTGATTACGTTGACATATTACGAATTATTTATAAAAAGAAATGGTACAGGTGCGGCGTGGTTCCTCAGTTTGGCCACGATATTGAAGATCTGGCCGGTTATCCTGTATTTTCTGAATCCACTCTATTCCAGAATCCGCGGATTTTTCTTTAAATTCTGCCTTTTTCTTGGATCCATTCTCTTATTCTCCATTATTCTTTTTGGGTTTCCTCTTCATGCCGATTGCATAGGGAGAATTGAAGATTATTACGTCCGGTGGGATATACCAGATTTTGATTTCTTCCATCCGGTCCTCCAGCGATGGCCCGATAACATTGTGGGCATATTCATTGCATTAAGGAAGATCCTCCATGTTTTCAATGCCAATGACCTGTATCCCCTTCTCTCGGTAATCTGGACTGGCTTGGAAGTGGTTGCCTTTTTCTGTGTCCTCCTGTATCTGTACATCAGACGTCCGGATCCTCGTCAGCCATTATCGCCTTCGGCAGAGATACTCGGCTATTCCGTCCTTATAGGTATGTTTCTGGTATTTTTCAAAATGGTTGAAGGATATTATGCAATCATGCTTTTCCTACCCCTGCTTCTCATTGTATATGTCCTGCAAACAAACGTCCTTGAAAAAGTCCTGCTAATCAGTTCCGTCTTCTGTTTCTGTATAAGGCCTTACGTCGAATTTATTGGCAGAATCATTGGCGGTCCAATCCAATCGATGGTGTATATTGTAAACCCCGCGATGATAGGGTTTTGTCTCTTCTTTATTCTTGCGATCTATATGATGGAAAGACGACCTTACAGCATGTCAACAGAGACTATTGCATAGCGCTGTGAAATCTCCCAATGGAGTTGTTACATAGACGAAAGGATATCGTCCACATCTTCGCTAGAGGGAAAATAGATCCAGGTTTTTTCCCGGTATATTCATTTTGTAGAGTGTGGAGAGAGATATTTCCGGAGCTGCTGGCCTGCAATCCTGACATTTCCGGAAATACCGCGTGACCTTATCCGGTAGTAGGTATCGAGAGAGAAAAACGGTCGGCTAATCCATATCGCATTATGCTGGTCCACGTACATAGCCATTTCTTCAGCGATGCGTCTGAATTGCTCTCTCCTGATGTGCAAGCAGAAACAGTTTTCAGGGGACTGATGATTATACAGGGAAATATCAAATTCATCACCGATGAGTCCTTCCTCCTTGCATATCTCATAACCTTCTGTTCCCGGATAGGGAGTAAAGATATTGAAAATAATTATCCCCGGAATCTTTTTCATTGCCTGAAAGGTATCCATGATATCCTCCTCTGTTTCCTGAGGAAAACCGATGATGAAAAAGGCTGAAACCTGAATCCCCTGTCGACGGATGATATGTGCTGCCTCACTTGCCATTTCAATCGTTATCCCTTTTCTAATCTCTTTGAGTATCCGGTTATTTCCGGACTCGATACCAATCTGGATATACCTGCAACCCGCTTCCTTCATGAGGGAAATGGTCCTGTCATCCACCAGGTTCACATGAATCTCGCACCCCCATGTAATCCCTGGGCAGTGCTGGATCAACGCTTCGCAGAGCTGGAACAGGTATTCACGGTTGACCCCAAACGTATCATCATCAAAGCGGACATGCGAGATCCCCATGCTCTGGAGGGACTTGATTTCTTCAATGACATTGGCAACGGATCGGAATCGGACATTCCTACCCCATATAAAACGGGAACCGCAGAACATGCAGTTGTAGGGACATCCCCTTGTGGCCATGATACACTGGAAATCATGCGGGGAATACATGTGATAGTCCTTCAGGACGATAGAGGCATACTGATGCGGAAAAATGAGAGTGTCGAGGTTTTCGATCAACTCCCGTGGGGGATTTTCATGGATCGTATCTCTGTTACGGAAGAGAATTCCCTTCACATCGGAGAGTGGTCTTCCCGTGCTCAGGGCAATAAGGAGATCAACAATGGTTCTCTCTCCCTCCCCAATCACCGCTATATCGAGAGAAGGATCGGAGAGCGAATCCCTGCCAATAAATGTCGGGTGGGGGCCTCCGATAACGATACTGGTTTCGGGGGATACGGCCTTTGTGATCTTGGCGACAATCCGTGCTGAAGTGAAATTCTGGGTACAGCAATACAATCCCACCACTGCGGGATTGAACTCCTTTATTTTTGACCGAATTTCCTGCCAGATCGGATTATCAAGATTCTGAAGTATGTCGAGGTACCGGTAAAACCCGGGACCAGAGAGATATTCCATAAGATGGGCCTCCGCGTTGGGAGTGTAATCGGCATTGTACACCTTGACCATCCAATCAGTCTCCTTATGTATGGTACCGGCAAGATAGCCAAGTGAAAGGGGATATCCGATCCCGGAGTAGGTATCCTTAAAAAGTCGGTAATAGGGGGGCATGATCAGAAGAATTTTCTGCTTTTCCCTTGGTACTTTCACTGAGAACTCACCCTGTTTGTGAAGGGGTTATTGGTTTGAATCGAGAAAAATCTTGCACTTTGGTCTTCGCAAGATATCGAAAATGTCTGGTTATCAAGCAGCACCTTCTTTATGATAGGAAAGCGCGATAATCCACGGAATTATTCCCTTATTGATTACATGATAATTAAATCCAAATTATCGGGTCAATTCAAAACCACGCTCGGTCACACAGAGAAAAAATGCGGGTGAAGCTCACAGTACCCCTTATTTATTGATTACACCAATCACAAGTCCATTGGCATAAGGATAAGGATCATACCATTTTGAATCCCTTATATCTTCAAATGAACACTCTATCCAATCATTGCCTCGCGATATCTTCTGTAAAGAATACATTTCATGAAAAATAAGGTTCCGGCATCTCAATTCATTATCGAGATAATTATTATAACCTATTGGAAAGGTGACCACCAGTTTTCCGCCGTTAACGAGAAGACTTTTCATATGATCCAGAGCGTGATATAATTTTTCACAACTCTTTTCTCCTTCTTCGAATCCTACGTGTTCTATTGTAGAAATGCTGATGATGACATCATATTTTTTTTCAGGATGAAAATCCAGAATATCTGAATTAATCACATTCTCCCACACTTCATATTTATCCACAACATCATGGAAATGGTGGATATAATGAAACAATACATTTCCAACTTCCAGAATATGGGATTCCTTTTTCATTTCGAGTTGATTCTTTAAAATATCGAGAATAATAGGTACTTCAACAGATCTCTCATTGGTATGGGCGATATTGTACCAATGATAATAATATGGTATTTTTTTCTGTCTAAAAAAAAAGAACCTTCCCTTTTTAAATACGAGATAGTATGGATAACTGAACAACCCGATAAGGATTTGATATAAAAATACTGTGGAATAGGTGATACCATATTCTTTCACATTTTTAATTGTTTTCACCGTCAATTGAGAAAGGATATTATCCTTCATTAAGTGAACCGATTTCATTCAAATATGATAAAAAAAACTTTTTCCCTCACCGTTTCCTCGTCAACAGGATATTCCCAATCACGGCAATCACCAGCACCGCTATCCCGAACAGGATTACCCATGACGAGCTTCCCCCTCCCCAGGGCATCTGCGAACCGTACTGGCCGGACGTTGGTGTTACCTGCCCGAGCCATTCCAGGATCGGTGGCGGGAGGTATCCCCATTTCCAGCCGGTCTGACCGGCCGATTCCGGTTCCAGGGTGGCGGTTGGGTCTCCCCCGCCTGTGGACGATGACGTGGATGTGGGCGTGGGAGTTCCCGTCTGGCTGACGGTCACCACCGGGATTTCCGGGGGCGAGATGGGCCCCGGCCCCGGCGGTCCCGGGGGCCCCGGGGGCGAGGTCGGGGTGGGTGTGGGTGTGGGCGTCGGGGAAATGATCGTAACCACCTCGTCCAGCTCGACGCTGAAGTTCACGCTGATGAGCACCCGCACGTCACCTGCGCTGGCCCCTGAGATGTTGAAAGAAGTGGTGGAGTCCTCGGGCCCCGACTTGGTGCCGTTGTGGATCCAGGTGATGGTCACGGGGTTGGCCACGTTGGCCACATCGTAGTTGATCCGGTAGTAGTCATACACGTCAGCGGTGACATCCTTGAGGAAGTCCAGGGTGACGGTGCCGGGCCCCACTCCCTGGATGCTCTTCGTGACCCCGCCCACCTTGGTCTCCAGCTTGATCAGGTTCACGTTGTTCCCGACGATAGAGACGTGGCCGCTGGAGAGGGCGAAGGGATAGTTGAAGCTGGTGAGGTTGTACCAGTGGTCTCCCGTGGAAACCAGGTTCGTGGAGGTGAGGGTGTAGTTGAAGGTGCTCTGGTTGGCGAGGCCGGTGATGTCGATGTAGACGGTATCCCCCTGGTACACGGTGTTGGGGTGCAGGTCCAGGGTCAGGGCACCGGCCAGGGGCAGGGCTGCCGGAAGGAGGAGCGCAATGAACAGGACCGCGAGGGGGTGGATGAAGCGGGATCTCATGGCAGGCCTCCGGCGGGCGTTGCGATATACATAATTCCTCCGGTAATCCACATAAGGATTGCTCTCCTATAAAAACATTGATTTTCACTTTATTCTTGAAACATCCCATGATATAGCTCCTGGGCGCTGATTCACACGAGATTTCATGGTTTCCATAGGTCCATGGTGGCTCCCTCCTTCAACATCTCTCCATTCCAGGCTACTCCCATCGATTGGATTATCCTCAAGGAAGATCAGGTGAGTGTTCCCTTCGCGTCTTCTCCGGGTTCCCTCATGACCCATGAGGGATACGGGAATGTAGGGAATATCCTCACCGGGGGAGGGCGACGGGAGGGGGCAGAGCCCCCCCCCGACCCCACCCCCCAATGAGGATAGGGAGGGTCCACAGTGAATGAACATCGTGGACGGGGAGGTCCGGGATATCACCGGGGGACGTTCGCACCCCTTTATCAGCCCCGGGGGAAACCCTCTACTGGAGATTCAATGGCTCCGGCCTCCCGCATATCCGCCCGGCTCATCCTCGTGCTCCTCCT
>Ga0315294_10006930_pt1 | contig 12440 bp, 11 predicted proteins | sample YL17G13_40_MG_FD_203626 | JGI IMG/M metagenome (GOLD analysis project Ga0315294, IMG submission 203626) | Sediment microbial communities from Yellowstone Lake, YNP, Wyoming, USA - YL17G13_40 | ecosystem: Environmental > Aquatic > Freshwater > Lake > Sediment | place: USA: Wyoming | collected...
CTCCACCCTCCACCTCCACTATCCACCTTTTTTATTATTATTATTATTAGTTAAATAAATAATAATAAGAGCATAGTAAGTAAGAAGCGAAGCGAAGCGAAGCAGTGCAAGGCACAGCACAGTTCGTATTTCGAACCTACTTCCCCAACAACCGCAAGATCCGAGTTTTCAACCCATTATAGTAATTCTCCTGCTTCGAAGACACTTTACGTTTGCAACGCATCTGATCCAAAAAAGCAACATGGCGATCCTCAAGTACACCCCTAATGCGAATGTATTCCAACAAACTCTTACCGATTTTAGTGTCATTAAAGTTACGTTTGAGTTCTACTAAATTCGTAATAACTGGCTGATACAGTTCAGCATTTGAAAAATTATGGATTTTACAAATGCAATCACTGCCTACGATCACCTCCTGATTATTCTCTCGATTTCGAATTGTTATAATTTGTTTTATCGGATGTGTACATAAACATTCGTAATCAAGGTCATCCTCTGCATAATCCATACCACACTCCTCCCATTCAGCACACGCCGACTCGTAGTCCAGTGACACACTATGTTTTATAATCTCACGTTTAAAGATCTCAAAATACGACATTAAATTCAAAAGTATTCAATATATAATTACTAAATATAATAATCCTTTAAGTCAAAATAAACTCACTTAATATATATTTAAATTCCGCCAAATATAATAAAAGTGTAGTAGTAATATATACAAATGGTAGCCAATCTCGAAAAAATATCCGACCCAAAACGAGTAGCGAGGAACTTTGCTAAATACAAAGGGAGCGATAATGCACAGTTATTCCCAAGCGAAAAAGCCGACAAGAAATACAAAGTGGTATTCAATGGTAAGACCACGCATTTCGGATCCAACATGGAAGACTACACCAAGCATAAAGATCCCGTGCGATTGAAATCATATTTAGCACGTGCAATGGGCATAAAAGGCGATTGGAAAAAAAACAAGTACAGTGCAAACAATTTAAGTATAAACACGCTATGGGCTTAAAATAAATTATTTATATATATAAAATGGTGGCCACACACAAGCAACAATTTAATAAACGACACGGTTTCGGTAAAGATGATCCACACAGTTTAGCCGAAATAGCAAAGATCAGCAAAATAAAATTGTCAGTCCTTAAAGAGGTTTTCAATAGAGGAGTCGGAGCATATAAAACGAACCCAGAGTCAGTTCGCCCTCAAGTCAAATCACCCGAGCAATGGGGACAAGCAAGGGTCTATGCATTCGTAAATAAAAAGGAGAAAGGTGTAAAAATGAATCAAGATACAGATTTAATTTAAAATAAAAATAATTAGTTAATGTATAATGTCGAAGTTTTTAGCAGTATGTTTCTTGGTTGGTGTTATCTCTATGCCCAATATAACGGCCACGGCGAACGCAATCCCAGTGAAGGCAGTACCAAAAGTTCCCACGGAACAAAATACCACAAGCGGTAAGCGAGTGGAAGTATTTGCAACGAATCTCAAAATGGATTTAGAAAAACAAGAAGCGATCATGATGCGATTTATCAAAGGACTACAAGCGGATCACGTCAATCGGAACGTCAGACTAAAACGTCTCCAAATCACGTTGTCAGATCTAAAAGCCAAATTAGTAAATGCAACACAGAACTATAATGTGTACGATCGACAAGTAGTGGATCAAGAAAGGCAGTTTGCCCCATTGGATGCGTCATTTAAACGAGCGAGGGATATGTATGATAAAGATATGAAGAATCTGAAAGAGGAAAAGGAATTTGTAGACGCACTGTTGAAATATATTAAATTAAAAAAATGTTAAATATAAATTGTTTACTCTATATATAATGGCTGGATTTCATACAAAAATATTTTTAAGCCACGATGATTATATGACCCCAAAATCAGCGTGGGAGGCGGTTCAACACATTATTCCGAGAGATAAGGTGATCTGGGAAGCGTTCTACGGTGACGGCAAAAGCGGTGATTTTTTGAAAGAGTTGGGATTCAACGTAATCCATCAAGAGGTGGATTTCTTTGAAAACGATCTTGGAGATATTGTAGTTTCGAATCCACCATTTACCAAATGCCCCGAAGTATTAGAACGATTAAAATCTCTCGACAAACCATTTATTCTTATAATGCCCTGCATCAAATTAGTCACACAATATATGCGTCGCCTGTTTAGTGGAGACAATGATCTACAAATAGTAGTCCCACGGAAGAGAATTCAATTCAAGAAATTAATCGACGGAAAAGAAGCAGAATCAAAAAATGCTTGTAATTTCGATTGTTTCTATTATTGTTACAAAATAGGCCTACCCAATGCTATAACTTGGTTAAATTAGATTCATATCAAACCCGAAGGCTTGATATTAATTAAACTATTCTCTATTGATGATCCGGAGCGCCTGTTTCCTGAATTGTAACAGTCCAAATTGACGGAAAAAACGTTGCTGATAAATCTCCGGCCTGAATACCACCCCCTGACTGGTTAAACACCTGATTACACATATATTGAATATTTATATAAGAGTTAGTAGTAAGAAGACACGAATAAACAAGAGTATTTTCGTATAAGGGGGGTGAACTGGTAACAATACCAGTCCCAACATAAAGTGTATTACTTGCACCCAAAAACCAGCCATAAGTATCGGGGTTGTATGGTGTTTGGTTTCCATTAGCATCTACGACTTGTATTCTTAAACCAAAATTTGACAGACGATATGAATCATTGGAGTAATGCAAAAGATTTATCCAATTAGAAGATGCTGTTGAGTAAATACTAAGACCAACGTCAAAAGTAAGTGTAGCCGTAACCCATCCTGTACCAGTATAGCGAAGTTGTGTTCCACCGCCACCAACATCAAAATTGACTCCTAAACCAGTCTTCCAAGTCGCCCCAAAATCCAGTGCTGGTGCTGTAGTTAAAAAAGTAACCGCATTATTAATTGTATTATTTATGCTTAATAAAGGACACCTCATCTTAATCCACCCGTTACTGGCCGGCGTAGATGTTGCATTGATCGTCACCTCTCCTGTCCCACCACTTCCCGTGGAGGATATTGAGATATTCGTTCCCGCCACAATGCTTGTCACACCTGTATTCGTTACCACAACAGCACCACTTGTAGGCGTAACAGATATTCCTGCACCTGAACCGGAGACGGAAGTAACTGCACCAGCACCACTACCACCAATCAATGTATTATCATAATAAAGCGAACCATCTTGGCTAACTGCCCACCATGAGGGCGGTGTTGTTGAAGTATCTCCACATAAAAAGACGCTACCACCATCAGTATTTGTTGGAAAGGTGAGTTTATTGGTTGCAACGATCGGAGATGCTGGGTTTGTATCGTTAAATGTGCGGACAACAACGCCGGATAATTCGATCACAAGTTCACCGGCTGATGACTGTTTATAAACAAAGAGATTCGTATTTGTAGCAAACAATGCTCCTTGGTAACCAATCTCACTACTGTAGCCACCAAATGTGTAACAAGCGATAGGTTGCGAATTGTATGTAATAGAGGAGTAATTAGGTACTCCGCCTGTAAAAGGCAATGTCGCAGTTGATAATGCGTTACCCCTTGCAATGAAAAACACCCCATTATATTTCGTATCATCACGATAAACCGCATAACATGGTTGAGAACTAAATTGCGGTTTCAATTGATTTGCGGATATAGAAAATGTATCTGTTAATACAAGGGAATCGGTCGGTTCATAGGGGTCTTGTGCAGTAGGACGATAAGACACACCCATAGTCCCTCCACCATTAAAATTACCAGTATTGAAATATAACTCGCCATATACTACCGCATTTCCCGCACCAAAGGCTAATACTGGATTACCACCAGTAACGCAATTTCTTTGATAATTATTACTATCCCACGCCTGTCCTGTTTGAATAGCATCCGGATCACTATTTATAGCGTTGAAAATCCCTGATAACCCGCTGATATATTGAAGGGAAAATGCGTACTTAGCGCTAACCTGACTGGACAATGTAGTAATAGTAGTAGCGTTATAAGCAAAACAAAGTGTTCCATTACTTGTCATAGCACCACCAAGAATATCACCATCCGCACCTTCCGGAGTAGCCCAATTGGTATCTTGAAATGCTCGCCAACCAATCGGCGAGCCGGCTTGCACAGCAGTAGCGACACAACATCTCGCATTAGTAGAATTATTCTGTATCCCAACAAAAACATCTAAAGCACTGCTACCGGTATTACACCCAATAAAATAATACCATCCTGCGGGTTGTGGAGTCAATGATAGAAAACCGGAAGTAAAAGTCTTATTTGGTGTACTATCGGTATCAATGTTAAAAGTAAATAACGAACTTATCAACGACGAAGACTGAGTATTTCCATTAAAAAGATAAATTCCAAAACTCGCCGAATAAGTCGCACCGTTTGAATAATAAGCCATTTGATCAGCGGTAATATTGTACTGATTTGCTGAAGCGACGGAAAAATCTGCAGTTAAATCAAAATTTCCGATTTGCTGACTAAACGTAATTGGGGGCGGTTGATTCACCAACGAAATAGTCGTCCCGTTACCATTGAACCAATCATAATACGACATGCGCCGTAAGGCACGTTGAGGAGTACCCCCACCGCTTCCAATGCCGAAAAATTCACCACCAATAACAATACTATCATATTTCGCCGAACCGGTAGTAGGGGGCTGTGGAATTCCTGAATATCCGGTTGCATCGATTACGCATCTAATATTATCATTTACTCCATTAACGCCTCCCCATATTGCACCCTGTCCATCTTGTGTTGTAGCATTTGAAGTCATTAGATTACAGACAATATTTGTAATTGCTCCTGCGCTCCACGAAATAGCGATCTGACCCGAGAAATTAACAGCAGTCGTCGTTGAAGCATAAGGTGGTGCTGTCTCAACTGTATCGAACTGCCCACCGGCATAGATACGAGTCTTTGATTGAAAAGTAGTAACGCAAAAATCATTAACGAGCGCTTGTCCCTGTCCGAAATATAAAGTGGCTACACGAGTAAGTGCTAAAACCCCCGCCACGTCCGGTTGCACGAACATATGGATACGCTGATTAGTTTCATTGTACACGGCAGTAATTACATTCATGGCTGGCGTAATCGCTGTTGCATCAACATATTTCGATTGTAATATTTTAACAAAGGTTGCGCCATTTATATTTGGAAAATCGCTGGACTGAAGGATACTATCCACAGTATTTGTCGGATTGCCCCCACTATTCAATATGATCACCTTCTCTCCATCTATGGATGGAGCACCTAAAGGGTTTGGATAATCATTCAATTTATATATGCGCTCGGGTCGATATTGTTTAACTGCGCCATCAACAAGCGTTGTGCTTGTGGCCGGATAGATACTTAGGGCGTTATATATGAGCGGTGTCTGTAACGAAGTCGTTATATTTGCTGTTCCACTTCCAGCAACAGTAAGAGTAGAAGTAGCAGAAGAAGCGATCGATCCTGACCCAATTTCCATATAATTTGATGCAATGTTACAGCGACGAGCATTAGTTCCAGTGTCGCTTACAAGTCGCATGATCTCCGTAGATGTGTTATTATTTGCGATGAATGTAGATAATCGCCCATCTAATGATGTAGAAGTTGGATCATTAATGAATCCCTGTATAGATGCGAAATTTCTACCACCCGATCCAACACTATCTTTCGCTGTAAATAAAACCTGTCCGCATCTATCACCAACAGCACCATTTCCAGCACTATCATTACGGAGTGCTATAGTAGCCCCCTGTCCTCCTATAGGTGCAGAATTATTTGTATTTATCAACTGAAGTTGTGGGGTAGTTTGCCCTGCGTCATAATTGATATTTAACGCACCCGTCATCGTTCCACCTGCAAGAGGAACAAAAGCACCACCACCACCGCCAACAGCAACACCGTTGAATGTTAATACGTTATTGAGCAAGTACAATCTATTCGTCACTGGAGAAGGCGCAGTCGTCAAGTTATTAAGCGTCAAAATAGATGTGATTCCCTCCGGTAGAGTCAATGCACCGGTCATGGTATCACCAGCCTTGAGAACATATTGATTTCCACCACCACCACCAAGGGGTGCACCATCAAAATATAATTGATTCGCTTGTTGGTAAAGACGGTTTGCGGTTGTGCCTGGAGCGCTTGCATTATCATTGAATTCGACAAATGCGGTTTTGTAAATATCGGTTTCAACATCGGGGTTTATTTCTATGGCCTGTTTAGCATTAAGGATCGTATTTCCCGCCGATCCACCTAATCCTTTACCAGCCCCAATAGAAATATTTCCGGAAAGCGTTGACATTTCAATATTACCAGCGCCACTGGCGAGATTTAAAATACCTGCGCCAGTCGCTATTGAAAATCCACCAACCCCGCAATTAAAAGCGACTGCGCCCACGCCTGTATTGACAGTAACACCACCCGCCAAAGAGTTAATTAGGATAAGACCAGTTAGAGCAGTTAGAGTAATAGGAGCAACACCAAGCCCAACAACATCCAATCCACTAAAAGTAGGATCAGAGGTAATATTGTTAATGTTACCATTTTTCACGCCGGGGGTAGTATCAGCGTAAACAACTGGTGTGTAGGGTGGTAAATTGCTTGGAAGGAGTGCATTGAATGCTGAAATACGTACGTCGCCTTGAATATTCGTATCTGAAGCACGAAGAGGAGGAACAATGCTACTATCAACTCCAATTTGTACCTTTGCATAGTTTGTCGCAGTGTGATTCATTCCAATACGAATTTTATCAGTTGAGTCACCAATATCAACAACATTTACATTCAACATAGTCCCATCATTCCCGCCATATAATCCCAACTGATTTCCACCCCGAATTAATACATCTTTATCGTATGCACTTACTATTTGAATTTGTGATCCGACGCTTGTAGTATTAGGATATACGAAAATGCCGTTGCCCGATGCACTGCCTCCACTCAGAGCCACTGCGAAGCCCGTCCCATCATTCACACCGCACATACTATCACTACCAAAAGTGAAATTGTTCCAATGGGCGATTTTAGTATTGATGGTAGTGATCTGTCCATTGATCGTCGTAATCTGTCCTTGTAGCGTAGTAATGTTACTTGCATTTGTATCAATAAGACCCTTAAGAGCCTGATTAGTTGTAGCCGTTGTAATAATACACGTTTGCGGTACTGGTAATCCGGTCAAATCAAATTGATTTAATTTAGCGATCTGTGTATTGATATTTTGAATCGCCGTCAAAAGAACACTGTTTTTATTGTCTTCCGTAATTACTAAATTACCTACAAGAGCCGGAGGTTGGTTAAAATCAATTCGATTGACGGTATTGTTTATGACGACGATTTGCTGTTCTATTGCATCAATCTCGCCTTGTAAAAAAGCGCTGGTCTCCCCAAAGTCAACCCTTATACCCTGAATGTATAAAAAGTTTGTGTTCAACACATTAAAATTAGTGATTCCGGAGTTGTTCATTTTATGTATATATATAACCAAATATTTTTAATAATATTTTAGCAATAACTATAATAAATATATTCGTCTATATTATATATATTATAACAATGCCTGAAGACAATCCGATCCGCTCAACTCGAGACTTCGTAGTTTTAAGTAATTCAAATGGTGTAGGGGCTACACCCGCAATACCTGCACCGGCTCAAAATTTTACCGTTCAATTTAATAACACGAACTTTACAAACGTCCAAGCCAACGCCGGAGATGGGACGGTCGTAAAAATGTATCCTCAGTTATGCTCTCTCGATCTGAACTACTTTAACATAAGTGCAGTATTTCAAAATAACCAGTTTCAAGTCTCGGGAACTCTTTTAGCCAACAGCCCAGTTACCGTCACAATCCCTGATGGTATTTACAACATTGTTAATTTCGTCAGCACTCTTACGAATCTATTAAATGCTAACTGTAACTTTGTTGGTGAAGACGCTACTAATTATACAACATGGTTTGATACCACAGCGGGTAGCCCATCTGCCTTTGCATCTACTGGAAACTTGAATTTGTTTTACAAAGCATACGGCGCACCTACACTCTCTGATTTGACATTTACATTTGTAGGTGCTGGTTTCAATACCCGCAGACTTTTTGGGTCGTCAAGTAATTCAATAGTTCTTTTCGCTCCAGCAATCGTTGTCACTGGAAAGTTTGGATTGTACACGTTTCCCTACCCAGTTGATTTACAGACATATCAAATTATCCGAGTCCACGCATCAATTGCACGTCGGACATATAGGATGTCAAATGGCGCATTGAATCAAAGTGATATATTCTTTGAGATTCCTTTGTCAAGCGACAACTCTGTAGGCACGACTCTTGTCTTTCAACCCAACGATCCATTTGCGTTTGAGCAAATCGTAGACAGCAATTTTGACACATTGCGAATCCAATTAAGGGATATCTATGGTGATCTGATTCCTCTTGCTCCAACTGCAGAGTTCAATCTGACGCTTGGTATTACCCGAGATGTACCGGAGCAAACGAACGTTCAGAAGATTAAGCAACTTTCTAACTTTCAACATTTCAGCGTCGTCTGAGTATGATCACATCATCCCGTCGTCCTCGCCGTCGGCATTCACCCTTTGTAGATTAGCGGTGACTCTTAAAACTGGAGGCGCAAGAGGCTCGTGAGAATTAGGTAAATTAATATGCATAATTCGAATCTCACTCAAACCATTAACAATGTTAGGTTTTTTGACATTTTGTTCCTTGTACTTATCATTGTATTTAAGAATAATATCGTCGTCAATCAAAGGCATTATATCATTTAGATTTTTAATATCTGTCTTGATGATGTTCAATAAATCCTTTGCGCTTATTCTTTGTTCTCTCGGCAACGCCAGTTCAATCGCAATCTTCTTATTCAATTGACTAAACTGTAACGCCCCCAGTCGATGGGTTGATGCTCTGGCCGATAATTGAAAATACGAATCAATGCTTTTAATGATTCCTACAAATACAGATCCAATGCCCAATATGATATTCATCTTTTCGTAGGCTACGTCAATACCAGTAATGAAACCGATCGCACTACTAAGTACGATTACTGGAATGTTGAGTAGATTACTTTTGTAATTGTATTTCTCGTAACTGAGACGGTGTAAGATACTAAGACTTTCGCATTCCTCTCCATTCTCTTTTAGGATATGTTCGATGCTGTCATTGTATTCTATATTTTCCATTACTTATATTCTAATGCAATATATTTTTTATGTATTAAACAAAACGTATAATATCCCTTGCGTATTGTTAAACAACACTTATTAAACAACGTAATTAAACCGAAATGTGACTGAAATACCCCTAAATTAAAATAAAAGATGCCGAAAAGCCCTATTAAAGTCATAAAAATTAATTTTTATGTCTAATATGGGGCTAAATTAAACTATAAAGTGACTTAAATACGGTAATTAGGCATATTTTAGTTTAATTATATAGGTAATCAACGTTGTTTAACAATACCCAAGGGTTTCGTCACTTTTAATTTATATTTAGTCATAGTATATTAAATATAATATTTGCATAAGATATAATCTCTCGGAAATCAAAATGAAGAATGATGTCAGCGATAAGACGATGAAAATGTATTTGTCTACATTGAACGCATTGGCGAAAGCAGTTGGCCACAACTTGGACGAAGACGATAATGGTCAGTGGATCGAAAAGAATTATTCTAAATTAATAGAGCATATTGATTCTTTGAAATCCAAACACACCCGCAAGAACAAGACTGCAGTACTGGTGGTATTTGCAAACACTTATGATCTCAAAGATAAGATCATTAAAGACTTATCGGAACGAATGGATAAACTGTCACAGGAAGTCAAGAGCGACTACGAGTCTAACACGATGAACGATAAGCAAAAGGAGAACTGGCTGACGGTGGAAGAACTCGATAAGAAAATTGCGGATCTGAAAGCGGATATCCCCCACGGGAAGTTATCTGGATTTAACGATTATAATAAAGTTATTAAATATCTCATTCTCTCGATCTACAAGTTCATACCTCTCCGAAATGATATCGTTGACGTAAAGATCGTTCAAGGTGCCCCACCAAAAGAAAGTGCGGATACGGAGATCAACTACATCTATATCCCAAAAACTACTGGTGCATCATTGGTTCTCAATTCATACAAAACCAAGGATGTTTACAAACAGAAGGTAATCAAACTGCCTTACGAGATTACGTCAGACTTGCGAAGGTTCTTGCCTCTGATCCAATCCGTATCTCCGAACAATTGGTTCGTAATTGGAAAGCGTGATCATGATAAACCTATGTCTCGAAATGCGTTTACTAAATACCTAAACAAGATATTTGGTAAAAATGTTTCTACGTCTATGATCCGCCATACGATAGTATCGTCGGTGTACCAAGTAGACAAAGATGAATTTAAAAAGAAGGCGGAGTTGGCGGACAAAATGGGTCACTCTGTGAACGAGGCCTCGCTCGTATATGCAAAGGATTTATCTGATCTCAAGAAGTGAAATCACATTTTACCCACAAGTCGGGAGAGCATTGGCGCTTTGTGTCCGACAGACATGACTGCGGACTTAAATTGTCCGACAAACTCTTTTTCGTCCTTGGGCTTTTTAACCATCGCTGGTCGGGGCATTGGGTTCTTAAACATAGTACGTGAGTTATATAATACATATATATTAGAATATATTTATATATATGTATTTCTTATTTGATTTATTCTTTATTTTAGGCGATCTTATTTTCGACGACTAATGCACCATTGGCGACGCTGACTGGTTCTCGGCGATAGAAGATAGATTCCAGTTCATCCTCAAGATCGTAACTGTCGTTCAACTTCTCTAAATACGGCACAGGGCGTTTCTTAAAGTCCGTGTAGTTGAAGGTTTGTTTTGACAATATAAATGATGAGATTCCGTTGGCTTGGCGCTCCCTATCGTCCGTCTGTTCCGAGAGATTGACTAAATTGGATCTTAAAAGACCAGCATCGTATAACGTTGTATGATCGGGGGCTGATTGAGGATTGTAGACAATCTTTCGAGGCGGTGACGGATAACGACCTTTCAGTACACCGGACGAATACTTGTAAATTTCACTTGCAGAGGGCATTGTATACTATACTCTTAGATATTATATTTATTATTTTATTTCTTAATTAATATTTCAGAATTAATTAAGAATTAAATTTCTCCGTGGGAGGTTTTTAAGGGATGACGGAGACAGAGGCAGTCTGAGGATCATAGACCAACTGAGAGGTGGTAAGAGCAACCAACATCTGCACACCATCAGCACCTCCGATCTGAGCAGGGAAGTTCTGAGACTGGACTATGATGTCCACATTCTGTGACGCTGTGTCGAGACCAGTGAGGACGCTGGATGCCCAGCCTTCAGACTGCAATGAGAACGACTGAGCGTGGATGCAACTGGAAGCAAGAGCCAAAGCCCTACCATAAGTAGGGAATTGAGCACCAGTAGCGGAAGTTCCAATACCGTAGTAGAAAAGATTCTTGTTGCTGGTGCTTCCGTGGAAGAATGAGTTGGTGTTGATGTCGAAGACGTCGAGTGCGTGGGAGATGATGGTCTTAGGGTACGATTCGCTACCGACGAGGATCTGCAGACGAGCCGTATTTTCATTAGCAAGACTGAGACCGCTGTTGAACTGGTAATGGACGGGCTGGACAGGATAGAGAGAACTGTTCGCCAGTGCGCCATAAGCGTTACCACCACCACCAAGAGCGGATCCTTGTCCAGCGATTGGGACAAGGGTGTTCCAAGTGGAAGCCATAGGAAGTACCATTATCATATCCACACACTGGCTATTGACTTGGAGACGGTTATTACCAGTTGCCGTGGAAACAGTCTGGACGTAGTTCTGGAATGCACACTTGATAGGAGCAGGGTCAGACAGTTTGAGCGCCATCAACTCAACATAGGCAGGAGACACACTGGAGATGACATCGATCTCACAGCGGAAGTTCGTCATAGCCCAGTGGATATTCTGACAAGCAGTGACAGCGATAGCAGTAGCACCCCATGTGGTCAAAATAGAGTTGTCGTTCATTATAAATTCTACCTCAACAACACCGAACAAGGAGGTATCAATCACACCTCCGTTGACCCCCCCCTTACCATTAATGCGGGGCAAACCCAAAAAGTCTTCAGCATACATATACTGGGTCTTGGTAGCAGACGGGGGAGCAACAGCAAGAACGAGATTGTTTTGGACAGCACTGGTGGTTGCAAGAGTAAGAGATGTAGAAGAATCATCGGCAAACTGGATGAGTTCCTTGTAACCTTGAGCAAGGCGGGAAAGAGCCCAACGATCATCAACGCTCGACTGAACAAGAGCATTGTAGATCACATCGTAGTTCTGTGCTAAATGTCCGGATGCTGACTGTCCATTGACAAGAAAGCGGACTGAGCGGAATGGCTTAAAACTGGACGG